>OCTA010001780.1_pt1 | contig 19678 bp, 17 predicted proteins | sample 1538991 | NCBI WGS metagenome assembly OCTA01 (sample SAMEA3539302, study PRJEB22396) | soil metagenome | biome: tundra; feature: field; material: soil | place: USA | collected 2010-05 | depth 0.15 m | reverse complement strand
TTGGACGGACTGAGGTCGGACACAATTCGAGCAGGCGCTGGGCTGACAGGGCGGCGGCCTCCTGATCATGCCGCGAAGTCCGGCGGACCTGCATAGTCAGCAGATGCTCCACCTGCCGCGACGTCAGCTCCGTGGCGCCGGCGCAGGCCGTCCCGGCCATCTTCGCCAGCGTGACCGCCCCAGGCCGGATCACCTTCGCCGACATCAGGTCCTCCCGCGCCAGGTTGAACAGCAGCGTCGGCGAGTCATGCTCCATCGCCCGGTCCAGCAGGAACTGCTCCAGCTCCTTCATCTCCCGGCTGCCGTCCGGCGCGGTCTTCCACGACAGGTACTTCGCGACCTTGGACAGATGATCCGAGCGGGTCTGCGCCCGCCTCCCATACCCCCGCAGCGCCCCGCATCCAGGCTCAGCCGCTCCGCCACGCGGGCCACCGCCGCCGGCGGAGCCGACGCCACCTCGTCAGGAACGAACCCCAGCCACGCCGGAAACAAACCAGGCAGAACGTAGCGGAAGTGATCCGCTTCCCGGCGGCGGTTCCCGCCTAATCGCAGGTCACAGGCATATTCGTTGGATTTTTCGTCAGGACTACGGGGATCCCGACAGGCCGCCGCTGATCCCACGTCACCGGCCACCAGCCGTCCACTAGCCCAGGCCGCGTTTACCGCAAGTGACCAATTCCGCCATAAACCGTGAAGTCAAGGCTTCGGGAGGGCAAACTTACCCCGCGGACGGCACCACGACTGTTCCGGTGGCGGTGCCGACGATGACGGGTTCGCTGAGCACCGAGGCAGCCGACTCACCTCGCGCCGGGTCGGCGCGGCAGACCACCCTCGCCTCGAAGGCGAGCTGCCTGCTGCGGCGGCCGACCGCGGCGACGGTGGCCGTCGCCTCGATGATGTCGCCGGCCAGCACCGGGGCACGGAACTGAACGTCGGAGTAGGACGCGAACAGCCCTTCGTCACCGTCGGTCCGGATACACATCTCGGTCGCCACGTCACCGAACAGCCCGAGCACGTAGGCGCCGTCCACCAGGTTCCCGCCGTAATGCGCGTCCCCGTAGGTCACGTACCTGCGGTGCGTCACGGACAGGCCGACGTGCTGGTTCGTGCTCATGTGGCTCCTTCCTGCGGGGCGAGCGCATGCACCAGGTAGCTCGCCACCTCGCTCGGCGTGGTACCGCGGCCGAAGATCTTGTCCACGCCGAGGTCGCGGGCCGCGCCGGGATCAAATCGCGGTCCTCCGGCCACCAGCAGCGGGCGCTGCTCGCCGAGCTCGCGACGGAACGCCCCGGCCATCTCCCGGGTGTTCGACAGGTGCGCGTCGCGCTGGGTGACCACCTGGCTGACCAGCACGGCGTCGGCACGCTCGGCCTCGGCCCGGGCCACCAGGTCCGCCACGCCGACCTGGGAGCCCATGTTCACCACCCTGATCTCCCGGTAGTACTCCAGCCCCTTCTCCCCCGCGTGCCCCTTGACGTTGAGGATCGCGTCGATGCCCACGGTGTGCGCGTCGGTGCCGATACAGGCGCCCACCACGACGAGCTTGCGGCCGAGCGCCGAGCGGATCCGCAGGTTCACCTCCGCCGCCGGGAGCACAGGGAACTCCCGCTCGGCCACGGTCACGGCCGACAAGTCGACCACGTGGCTGACCCGGCCGTAGACGATGAAGAAGGTGAAGTCGGGCCCCATCCCCTTGGCGTGCACGACCATCGCCGGGTCCAGGCCCATCTTGGCCGCGAGCTGCAGCGCGGCGCCTTCGGCCCGGGCGCGTTCGGTCTCGTCGCCGAACGGCACGGGCAGCGTGAACGACAGCTGCACCCGCCCGTCCCCGGTGGTGTCGCCGTACGGCCGCACGATCCCGATTCCCCCGATTTTCCCGGTCAGGCTCATGAGCGCACCTCCGCAGCTTCCAGCATCGAAGTCGCGGGGTTGAAGTAGCCCTCCGCCCGCTGCACCACGCCGTCCAGGCCGCGGCCCCCGTCAGGCGGGCGTTTGGTCACCCCGAACGTCCCCTCGGCGATCGCGGTCAGCAGGCCCTGCGAGCCGATGGTGCGGAGCAGGTCGATGGCCTCGGCGAGCACCTGCCTGGCCCGCTGGGCGACGAACCCGTCGGGTTCGGGCCGGAACGAGGCGCCGAGCTGCCCGGCCGCGCGCCGCACGTAGCGGACGTTCTCCAGGGCCAGGTCGCGGTCGGACAGGAACGGGGTGTGGATGCCTTCGGTCATCATGCCGATGAGCAGGATCGACTGGCCGGTCATCAGGCCGGCCAGGTTGAAGAACGCGTCCAGCAGGTAGCCGGCGAACACGTTGCCGGTCATGTGCTTGGTGGGCGGCATGTACTTCAGCGGCGCGTCCGGGAACAGCTCCCTGATCAGCTGCGCGTGGGCCAGCTCGAGCAGGAACGAGTCGGGTACCTCGGGGTTGATCTCGAACGCGTGCCCCAGTCCGAGCTGGCTCATCGCCAGCCCCGCCTCACGGCCGAAGTACTCGTTCAGCAGCTGGGACACCACCACCGTGTGGGCCGCGTCCACCGCGTCGGCGGTGGTCAGGTAGTTGTCCTCGCCGGTGTTGATGACGATGCCGGCCCGCGCGTGCACCTGCCGGGAAAACCGCTGGTCGATGAACGTCCGGACCGGGTTGATGTCGCGGAAGATGATGCCGTACATGCAGTCGTTCAGCATCATGTCCAGCCGCTCGAGGCCGGCCAGCGCGGCGATCTCCGGCATGCAGAGTCCGGAGGCGTAGTTGGTCAGCCGGACGTAGCGGCCCAGCTCGCGCGACACGTCATCCAGCGCGGCGCGCATCAGCCGGAAGTTCTCCTGGGTGGCGTACGTGCCCGCGTACCCTTCCCTGGTGGCGCCCTCGGGCACGTAGTCGAGCAGCGACTGCCCGGTCGACCTGATCACGGCGATGACGTCCGCGCCTTCGCGCGCCGCGGCCTGCGCCTGCGGGATGTCCTCGTAGATATCCCCGGTCGCGACGATCAGGTAGATCCACGGCATCGGCGGATCCGAGGTGGCGGCGAGCATCCGGTCCCGTTCGGCCCGCCGGGCATCGATCAGGGAAATTCCCTTTCTGACCGAACGGTCCGCGGCTTGACGAGCTGCGTCACCATCATCGCCCGCGGGGAGACGGAACTTGACCAGGCCCGCCGCCGCGTCCACGGCCAGCGTGCGCAGGTCGGGGTAGCCTCCGGCCAGCAGCGCGTGCCAGGCCGGGAGGGCCACCCCGTGCTCGAGCCCGACCGACTCGCGGATCGCGTCGGTGAGCCGGTTCACCCACGGCATGCCGTCCTCATCCGCCCCATTCAGGCCGGCCAGCCGCAGCACGGCGCGTTCCACCGACACGGTGGTGTGCGTCCGCGCCAGGTCCGTCACCGGCTGCCCCGCCTGCCTGGCCAGCTCCCGGGCCTGAGCCACGAGGGCGGGATCCAGGTTGAGCTTGCCCGTCACGGCTGGCCTCCCTCATGCAGGACGCGGCGCTCGAACAGGGCGCGCAGCCCGGGCGTCGTGCGGATCAGGTTCAGCGCGAGCTCCGCATGGCCAGGTACATACCCGTTACCCACCAGCATGGTCACATCGGCGGCGAGCCCCTCCGCGCCGAGCGCGGCGGCGCTGAAGGACGTGGCCATGCTGAAGAAGATCACCGTGCCGCCCTGCGCCGTGGACAAAATCGCGCCACCCTCGCAGCCCTGGACATCGACGCACACCACGGTAACGTTGGCAGGTCCTCCCGCGGCTTGTACCTTCTCCGCCAGCCCGACGGGATCCCTGGCATCAGCGATGACGATCTCGTCGACGAGGAGGGCTCCTCGGAGCAGTGTGGCCTCGGCTTCGGTGGGAACTATGCCGATAATCCTGGTGGCGCCAGCCGGGCGGGCGGCGGCCGCAGAGAGGGAGCCGCTCTTGCCGGCGGCGCCGATGATGACGACTACCGGGTCTCTCGCAACGCTCGCCCTCGCTCGAGTTTGCTGGACTACTCGCTGGGTCAGGGCTGGCGCTCCGCACACGTCCATTACTGCTAGGGAGAGGGGGATGGGGAGGTCGTCGGGCAGGACGGCGGCTATGGAGCGGGCGAAGAGGATGGCGTGGCCTTCGCAGGGGACCTGCTCGGAGCGGGCGTCCCAGCGCCGGAGGGAGTCGGTGATGACAAGCGGGGTGAGGGTGAGGGAGACCAGGGTCGCGATGCGCTGGCCGGGTTGCAGGCCGAGGGGGGAATCGGGGCCCGCTTGTTCGACGATGCCGGTGAGCATGCCGCCTGAGCCGGTGACCGGGTTCTGCATCTTGCCGCGAGTAGCGATGATCTCGAGCACGGCCGCCCTGATCTTGTCGGGGTCGCCCGCGTAGGTTTCTCGGATTTGCCGGTAAGAAGCGGCGTCCAGGTTCAGCCGGTCCACGCGGACCAGGACCTCATCGGCCGCGATCGAGGTGCCCGGGCGGTAGGGTTCCAGCCGCCACGCCGCTTGCGGGAGCACGCCAGATGGCTCGATCACTCGGTGTAGCCCGAGCGGCGATCCCGCCTCGGGATGCAGTCCAGACGGCGACGGAACCACCTTCCTGGTCATGCGTTCTTCTCTTCCTCTAATGGGGTCATGCAGGAAAATTTCCTGTTCGGATATCAATACACCGTATCTTCTTTGGCAGTCTCCGGGAAGTTGGCCAAGATAGCCCCTTACAACCGGCCTAGCAGGCACCTCGTGGCAGGCGGCCCGCGGCGAGTCACACGATTTGCTCTGCGTGTCACGCATGTCAGGCCAACTGAGGGGCTATGCCTTCTCGGAAACCAGCCCTGGGACAGATGTGGCAGAAAGTTAAGCATGGGTAACTTAAAGCTGGGTAAACCGCTCCTAGCCGGGACGATGAGGTCGACGATGAGGTCGTTGAAGTCATTACGTGACCTAACTGAATCGTCCCTGCTGCTTGACTCGCTCCCAGAGCGAGGAGTACCTCTAAATGGAACCGGTTCCATGTCGGGAGTGTGACGATGTCGTCATCGCGTCGAGCGACTATCGCGGATGTTGCCGCCGCATCGGGCGTCGGCGTCGGGACCGTCTCCCGGGTTATCAACGGCGCGGCCAACGTGCGGGAAGCGACCCGCGTTTCCGTGCTGAAGGTCATCGATCAGCTGGGGTACCGGCCCAGCCACCTGGCCGCCTCGCTGTCGCGCGGCACGGCGCGCACGATGGCGATCGTGGTGCCGCACCTGACCAGGCCGCCGACGGTGATGCGGCTGGCGGGTGCGCTGGCGGTGCTGGACGAGCAAGGCTACGACACCGTGGTGTGCAACGTCGACACCCCCCAGCAGCGGGATCACCACCTCGCCGCGCTGACCAAGTGGTACCGCGCCGACGGCGTGATCGTGGTATCGCTGCGGCTGTCCCGGCAGCAGCTGGCGTCCTTCCGGCACGCCCGGGTGCCGCTGGTGACGGTCGACGTGCTGGCTCCCGGCGTTCCGCAGACAGTCACCGACAACGTGACGGGCGGCCGGCTGGCCACCGAGCACCTGCTGTCGCTTGGCCACCGGCGGATCGGCTTCGTCGGCGACAAGGTGCGCGGTATGTCAGCCACCAACCTGGGCCTCGCCGCGCCGCAGCACCGGCTGACCGGATACCGCCACGCGCTGGCGGCGGCTGGCATCGACTACGACCCCGCGCTGGTGCGGCGTGGCCCGTACGGCCCGGCGAACGCCGAGGCGCTGGCAGCCGGGCTGCTGGCGCTGCCGGACCGGCCGTCGGCCATCTTCGCGGCGTCAGACACCCAGGCCATGGGTGTGCTCACCGCGGCGGACCGGTGCGGCATTCCGGTTCCCGGCCAGCTGTCGGTGATCGGCTTCGATGACATCGAGTCGGCGGCCCTGCTCGGCCTGAGCACGGTCCGCCAGCCGCTGGAGGACAGCGGCGCCGAGGGGGCCCGCCGGCTCTGCGCGCTGTTGCGCGGGGAGCGGATCAGGCCGCTGCGGCAGCAACTCGCGCTGGAGGTCGTGCACCGCTCGAGCACCGCGAGCTTTCGCGTGACCGGGCCGCGACACGGATCAGCAGCGGTCAGGCCGCGGTGCGGCGGCGGCCGGACCGCGGGCAGTGCGGCATGCGTTGGCCGGCTGGCTTTGCGGCGGCCGGGAAAGGAAAACACTACTCGTCGTCCAGCGAGGCGGTGCGATGACGCGCTGGCCGGGAACTGGCGGTGGCTGGAGGGATGATGATAAGCGACAGCGGCAGAACGAGCGCTTCCATCCGTCGCGCTCGCGCGCGGGGTGTCATGGGGGTTTCACGGCGGCGGCTGGCCGTCGGCGTGGCCAGCGTCGTCCTGGCCGGGACGGGACTGGCCGCCTGCAGCTCGGCCAGCGCCGGCACCGGCCCGGTGACGCTGAGCTTCTACTTCTACCCGGACAGCTCCCCCGCCACTCAGGATGGCGTTAGCAACTGCAGCGAGCAGAGCCATGGCAAGTACACGATCTCCTACCAGCAGCTGCCCGAAGCCGCTGACGGCCAGCGGCAGCAGCTGGTCCGCCGGCTGGCCGCGCACGACTCCAGCATGGACATCCTTGGTCTCGACGTCACCTGGGAGGCCGAGTTCGCCCAGGCCGGCTTCATCGAGCCGTGGACCGGCGCGGACAAGGCGGAGGCCGAGAACGGCACGCTGGTGCCGGCCCTGAACACCGCGATCTGGAAGGGCGCCCTCTACGCGGTGCCCGACAACAGCAACACCCAGCTGCTGTGGTACCGGTCCGACCTGGTCAAGACCCCGCCCACGACGTGGGCCCAGATGATCGCCGATGCGGAGCAGCTGGCCAAGGAGGGCAAGCCGCACTACATCGAGATCCAGGGCGCGCAGTACGAGGGCGCCACCGTCTGGTTCAACACGATGGTGAACAGCGCCGGCGGCACCATCCTGAATCCGGACGCGACCAAGGTGACGCTCGGCGCGCCCGCCGTCACGGCGCTGTCGATCATGAAACAGCTCGCCAGCTCCCCCGCCGCGGACCCGAGCCTGTCGGTGCAGGAGGAGAACCAGAACCGGCTCGCGATGGAGGGCGGGACCGCCGCCTTCGAGCTGAACTACCCGTTCGTGTATCCGGGCATGAAGACTGATAGCCCGAAGCTGTTCAAGGACTTCAAGTGGGCGCTCTACCCCGAGGTCACCCCCGGCGTGCCGGCCAAGGTGACGATCGGCGGCACCGACCTCGCGGTCAGCGCGTACTCACAGCACAAGGCGCTCGCGTTCCAGGCCGCGCTGTGCCTGCGCGACCAGCAGAACCAGATCATCAACGCTAACGTCGGCGGCGTCCCGCCCACGTTGGCCAGCCTCTACAGCAATCCGGCGCTGTTCGCCGACTACCCGTTCCATGCCGACATCCTGAAGGAGCTGCAGGACGCCAGCGTGCGGCCGAAGTCGCCCGTTTACCAGGTCGTGTCCATCGACCTCTCGCACCTGCTCTCACCGCCGTCCGGCATCAACCCGGCAGGCACAGAGAAATCGATGGTCAGCCTGCTCAACGACGCCCTGCAATCGAAGGGACTGGTCCCGTGAGCCCCGGCGCAACAAACGACAATGCAGCAGGCGATCGGCAGGCCGCGAGGGAAGGAAGGGGCCGATGAGTACGACCACCGAGGTGGCCTCCGGCACCGGGGCCGAGCAGGCGACGAGGAAGCGCAAGCCGCAGCTATCGGAGGGCGCGCGGGCCGAGCGCAGGCTCGGCTGGATGCTGTGCGCGCCGGCGGTCGTCGTCATGGTCGCGGTCACCGGCTACCCGCTCATATACGCCTTCTACCTGTCGCTGGAGCGCTACAACCTGGAGCTGCCGCAGGACATCAAGTTCATCGGCTTCAGTAATTACGGCGCGGTGCTCAGCTCGCCTTACTGGTGGCAGGCGCTGAAGGTGACCGCGATCATCACGGTCTTCTCGGTCGCCATCACGCTGGTGCTCGGCATGCTGCTGGCCTTCGTCATGTACCGGACGCTGTTCGGCCGGGGCACGGTCCGCACCGCCTCGCTCATCCCCTACGGGATCGTGACGGTCGCCGCCGCGTACGGCTGGCAGTACGCGTGGACGCCCGGCCAGGGCTACCTGTCCTCAGTGTTCAATAACAGCGCGCCGCTGACCTCGGAGGTGCAGGCCATCGGGGTCATCATCCTGGCGGAGATCTGGAAGACCACGCCGTTCATGGGGCTGCTGCTGCTGGCCGGGCTCTCCCTGGTGCCGGAGGACCTGCAGAAGGCCGCGAAGGTGGACGGCGCGAGCGCCTGGCAGCGCTTCACGAAGATCACGCTGCCACTGATGAAGCCGGCCATCCTGGTCGCGCTGCTGTTCCGGACGCTGGACTCGTTCCGGATCTTCGACAGCATCTTCATCCTGACCCAGGGCGCCAATAACACCGGGTCGGTCTCGATCCTCGGCTACGACAACCTGTTCAACGCGCTCAACCTGGGGATCGGGTCGACGATCTCGGTCCTGATCTTCATCTGCGTGGCGATCATCGCCGTCTTGTTCATCAAGGGCTTCGGCACCGCGGCCCCCGGCACGGACATCGAAATGAGGTGACCCGCTGATGGCTGCTGTCATCACCACGCCCCGGCAGAAGGTCGGCTGGGGATCGGCAAATGTCGTCGTCATCGCGCTGGCGCTGATCCCGGTGCTCTGGATGGTCTCGCTGTCCTTCAAGACGCCCGCGGCGGTCCTCGACCCGTCTTTCATTCCCGCCTCGTGGACCTTGGGGAACTACCACCAGATCCTGAACACCTCGCAGTTCATCCGGCCGCTGATCAACTCGATTGGCATCGGCCTGATCGCGACGCTGATCGCCGTGGTGCTGGCTTCCATGGCCGCCTACGCGGTCGCGCGGCTGCGGTTCCCTGGCAAGAGCGTGCTCATCGGGATGGCGCTGCTGATCGCGATATTCCCGCAGATCGCGCTCGTGACCCCGCTGTTCAACATCGAGCGCTCGCTTGGCCTGTTCAACACCTGGCCGGGGCTGATCATCCCCTACATCGCGTTCGGCTTGCCGCTTGGCATCTACATTCTGTCGGCTTTCTTCCGCGAGATTCCGTGGGAGCTCGAGAAGGCGGCCAAGGTTGACGGGGCCACGCCGCTCCAGGCGTTCATCAGGGTGATCGCCCCGCTGGCGGCGCCGGGCATGGTCACCACGGCGATCCTGGTCTTCCTCGCGTGCTGGAACGACTTCCTGTTCGCGATCTCGTTCACCTCGACGATCACCTCGCGGACGGCGCCGGCCGCTATGGAGTACTTCAGCGGCAGCTCGCAGTTCTCGGTTCCGACCGGCCCCATCGCGGCTGCGGCCGTGGTCATCACCATCCCGATCATCGTCTTCGTGCTGTTCTTCCAGCGCCGGATCGTCGCCGGGCTGACGTCCGGCGCGGTCAAGGGCTAGCGGAGTTAAGGAGAGACAAGTGGCCGAAATCGTGCTTGATCACATCACCAAGCGTTTCCCCGATGGATCGCTCGCGGTCAACGACTTCAACCTGGATATCGCCGACGGGGAATTCGTCATCCTGGTCGGCCCATCGGGCTGCGGAAAGTCGACCACGCTTAACATGATCGCCGGCCTGGAGGACATCACCTCGGGCGAGCTGCGCATCGGCGGCCAGGTGGTGAACAACAAGTCACCCAAGGACCGCGACATCGCGATGGTGTTCCAGAGCTACGCCCTCTACCCGCACATGACCGTCCGGCAGAACATGGGGTTCGCGCTGAAGCTGGCCAAGACCCCGCCGAACATCATCAAGGAGAAGGTGGAGGAGGCGGCCCGGATCCTGGACCTCACCCAGCACCTGGACCGCAAGCCGTCCAACCTGTCCGGCGGACAGCGGCAGCGGGTCGCGATGGGCCGGGCGATCGTGCGCGACCCGGCGGCGTTCCTGATGGACGAGCCGCTGTCCAACCTCGACGCGAAGCTGCGCGTGCAGACGCGCACCGAGGTGTCGCGGCTCCAGCGGCGCCTGGGCACCACCATGGTCTACGTCACGCACGACCAGACCGAGGCCTTGACGCTCGGCGACCGGGTCGCGGTCATGCGCACCGGCGTGGTGCAGCAGGCGGCCTCCCCGCAGGAACTCTACGAGCGGCCCGTCAACCTGTTCGTGGCCGGCTTCATCGGGTCGCCGGCCATGAACTTTATGGCCGGCACGCTTGAGGAGGGCATGCTGCGTACCAGCCTCGGGGAGTTCCGGCTCAGCGACCGGCTGCGGCGCGAGGTGGAGAGCTCCGGGTCCGGGCGGGAAGTCATCGTGGGCCTGCGGCCGGAGAACTTCGAGGACGTGGCGCTGGTCTCGGCCGAGAACCGCCCGCACGGGCTCACGTTCCGCACGAGCATCGACGTTCTGGAATCCCTGGGTTCCGACGTGTTCGTCTACTTCACGCGTGAGCTCGGGCAGGGGGTGAACTCCGCCGAGCTCGAAGAGCTGGCCCAGGACTCGGGACGCACGGACTCCGGCGCCAGCGGCGAGACCATCGTCGCCAGGCTCGACGCCGCCACCCACGTCCGCGAGGGCCAGGACGCCGAGCTCTGGGTGGACGCCCGGGCGATGCACATCTTCGACCCGGCCAGTGGCCGCAACCTGTCGCTGGGTGATGACGACGGCGGGGCTATCTCGGTGCAGGCGGTGCCGGACCGAGCCGACGCCGGCCAGCCGCAGGCGCCTGACCTGGGCGCCGCCGGGTCCGGCGGCGTCCAGGCGGTTCCCGGCCAGGCTGGCCCGGCAGGGGAGGCTACCTGACCTTTCGCCGCAGCCGCTCGATGATCTCGTCGTTCCATTCGTGGGTCCGGATCAGCCGGTACCGCTCGGCGGCGACCCGCATGTAGGCTTCGGCGTCGGTACGGGAGCCCATCATGTGGGCGGCCCGGAGCATCCGCACGACGGGCCGGTACTCCTCGGCGAACCACCGGCTGGCGATCTCGCCGCGATCCATGAACCGGTGCTCGTCCTGCATGTACCGGCATCCCCATGCCTCGACGGCTTCGCCTAGCTCGGCGTATGACCACGGATCGCTGAAAGTGATCTTGGCGTAGGCCTGCTCGGGCAGCGGGACCCGGGACCGGAACAGCCGCTGGTAGTCCTTGACCAGCAGGTCGCCGCGGCGGCGGATGCCCGCGGCGGGCACGGTGGTAAGCACCTCGGTGACGTAGGCGTCGATCGCCGTGGCGCCGGTCGCGATCGCGATCGAGACCCGGTGATGGCCGTCCTGCACGAAGTGCAGGCCGCCGATGCGGTACACGTCGATGGGCGGGATCGGCTCGCCGCGCCGCTGGGCGAGGGCCAGCCGCTCCCACCGCTCCCTGATCCGCCCGCTGGTGGGCCGGAACCGGCGGTCGAAGTCCCGGCTGGAGTCGACGGTGCCGACGATCGTGTCCAGCCGGATGGTCTGCAGGCCCAGCCGCCGCTCGCCGCGCATGCCCAGGGCGGCGACGACCTCGTCGAACGGCAGGATGAGGTTGACGTCGTCCGGTTCGCGGCGGAGCCAGTGGGCCAGCCGGGCCAGCGTCTGGCGACGCCGGGCCCGCATGAAGTCGTTCTCGACGTCGGCGCGGGGGAACCCGGTATCAGCGGGCATCGCGACGACCGGGGAGCAGCTCAGCGAGACCGACGCCCGGCTCGATCTCGAGCAGGTACCATCCGGTGACGTTATACACCACGGTGTTCCCTAGCCGACCTCGCCGAACGGGCGCCCCGTAGGGATGCACGTGACCGTGCAGCAGCGCCGCGGGCTGGAGCGCGGCGACTAGGCCGGGCAGCGCCCGGAACCCGCGGTGCGGCGGGTCGTTACCGTCGCCGACGCCGCGCGGCGGGGCGTGTGTCAGCAGCACGTCGACCCCACGGCCGTCCCGCCGACGGCTCCACCATGCCCGGCGGCGCAGCGCCCAGGCGCGCCGAGCCTGCTGCCGGTCGGTGTACTGGTTCGGCCCGTCGCTGTAGCGCCGGCAGCCGCCCAGGCCGCTCAGGCGCAGTCCGGCCACGTCCACGATCCGGCCGTCGGCATTGATGGCGCCGTCCGGCCAGGGTGGCCGAGCGGGCAGGCCGGCTCGGAGCGTCAGGCCGACCCGGGACGAGCGGTACCCGGACACGTCAGGGTCATGGTTACCGGGCACGAACACTAGCGGAACGTCCAGCACGTTCATCAGTGAGCCCAGGTACTCGAACGGCAGGTCACCACAGGCCAGGATAAGCTGGGCCTCGCGCACCGCGGCCGGGTCGGCCGCCAGCGCGTCATCGACCTCATCGGAGACCGCGAGCACGCGGACCATACCTCGATCATAGGAGGTGCCGGCCTTCCTCGCGAGTTCCCTCAGTGCGCTGCCGTTTCCCGTACCTCCTGGCGGACCTCGAGGCCACGCTGCCGCAGCGCCGCTTCCACCCGGTAGATCTCGGCCTGAGGAGCGCGGTCGCCGCCCGGCGGCGGGCTGATATCCAGCCGCCGGCAGGCCGCCGACAACGTGTCCGCGTAGGCGCCGCGCAGCGCCTGCACCCGGTGGTGCTTTGCGGTCAGGCCGGACCTGGTTTCCGTTTCTTCAAGCTCCGCGCGCAGCCGGCGCAGGTCGGCCTCGAGGCGCTCGATCGGCTCGGGGGGCAGGGCCTTGCAACGGGCCTGGCCGAGCCACCGGGCCGCGCGCCACGCGCCGATGAGCGCGAATCCCGCCGCCGAGGGCAGCGCGAAGACGAGGAGGTAACCGACAACCGGGCTCACCTATCCAGTGTCGACTCGGCGGCAGGCGAAATCAAGCGCGAGCCAGCGCGAACATAAGTTTCGGCGTCTACGAACGCGGAGCGGACGGAGAGAGCCAGGACTAAGCCGAGGGCGTGGGGTGCGGTGCGCCCGGGCCGAGCGAAAAGACGATCAGGCGCTGCCGCAAACGCCACCGCAGTTGGTGAATCGGGTCCAGGCGCAGTGTACGGGCCAGCCATGAGCCGCGTTGTCTGCCGGTCGCCAGGATCACCTCATCATATTCGTGACCGCGTGTCTCGGACTGCACTGCCTTCACCAGATGGTTCTCGTCGCTGATGAGGCCGCTGGCCTGGCAGCCCATTGTCGTCAGGTGCCGCACGGCTAGATTCATGCGATGCTCAGCGTCAGCACTGATGTCATGATCCGGCCGTGGCGCCACGGGAAACTTTCCAACTTGTGCGCCGAGAAGAAGCTCCATGGCTGGCAGCCGTGCCTGGCGTGTCCAGGCCAAAGACATCACCATCACCTCGCATGGCCCCTGCTCTTGCTGTGCGAGGAGATAGTTGATCGGCGCCAGGTCGAGTTCCTCGTCCAGGGCAAGCAAGTCCATGTCCAGCACAAGCAGATACCGCCGCACGCCCCTCACCTCTTCAAAGGCAAATGACAGCCCGATTACGCCTTACCACGCTGGCATGACGCGAAACCTTCAGATCGTTCAAGCTAGGCTCGCACGAGCTAGACCTACCGGACGCCGGCGCGCTGGCTAGACGGGGTTAGGAAGAAGGTGAGCCTGACGGAAGCTGGCCTGTCAGGGGCGGCCAAGCCGTGGTGGCACGGCGCCGTCCTCTACCAGCTGTACGTGCGGTCCTGGCGCGATACCGATGATGACGGGTATGGCGACCTGCGCGGCATCATCGAGCGCCTGGACCACCTTTCCTGGCTCGGGGTGGACGGCATCTGGCTGTCACCCACCATGCCGTCACCGGACATGGACTGGGGTTATGACGTCAGTGACTACACCGGCGTCCACTCCGAGCTGGGCACGCTGGCCGACCTGGACGAGCTGATCGCCCAGGCTGGCCGGCGGGGCATGCGGGTACTGCTGGACCTGGTGCCTAACCACACTAGTTCGGCGCACCCCTGGTTCCTCGACGCCGCTTCGGGCCGGGACGCCCGGCACCGCGACTACTACGTGTGGGCCGATCCAGGGCCGGACGGCGGCCCGCCGAACAACTGGCTTGACTTCACCGGCCAGCCGGCCTGGCAGTGGCATGAGAGCGGCCAGTACTACCTGCACAACTTCCTGGTCAGCCAGCCGGACCTGAACTGGTGGGAGCCCGCGGTGCACGCCGCGTTCGGCGGCATCCTGGAGTTCTGGTTCAGCCGGGGAGTGGCCGGCTTCCGCATCGACGTGGCGCACGGCCTGTATAAGGACGCCGAGCTGCGCGACAACCCTCCGCTGACCGGTGATAACCCGCTGGACGGCCGGTTCGGCCAGCGTCCGGTGTACAGCGCCAACCGCCCGGAGACGCACGGCGTCTACCGCGACTGGCGGAAGATCGCCGACAGCTACTCCCCGGCCCGGCTGCTGCTCGGCGAGACCTGGGTGGCCGACGCCACCACGCTGGCCGCCTTCTACGGCGACAACGACGAGCTGCAGCTCGCCTTCAACTTCCCCTTCACCCTGGCCGACTTCGACGCGCCCCGGCTGGCCAAGATCGTGGAGCAGACGCTGGCGGCACTGCCGCCCGGCGGGTGCCCGGTGTGGATGGCCTCCAATCACGACGTCGGCCGCTTCCCCAGCCGCTGGTGCGACGGGGACGAGCGCAAGATCAGGCTCGCCCTGCTCGTCCTGACCACGCTGCCCGGCACCACCGTGCTCTACTACGGCGACGAAATAGGCATGACCGACGTTGACGTGCCGCCCGCCCTGCGCCGGGACACCGCGACCCTGGACGACGGCACCGGCGCCGACCGCGACCGGGCCAGGACCCCCATGCCGTGGGACGCCTCCCCGGGCGGCGGCTTCACCGGGCCGGGCGTGCCGCCATGGCTCCCGACGGCGGTCCACCCGGTGAGCAACGTCGCCGATCAGCGAGCCGACGCCGATTCCACGCTGTGGCTGTGCCGGCGCCTGCTGGCGCTCCGGCGGACCGAGCTGAGCGGTGGCATCGACCCGAAGACCGATTTCGAGCACCTGCCGGCCCGCGAGGGGCAGTGGGCGTACCGCGTCGGCTCGCTGGTGGTGGCGGCGAACTTCTCCGGGCGGCCGGCCAGCCTCCCGCCCGCCGCGGGCGAGGTGCTGCTGGCCACCTCCGGCACCGAGACGGCCGCGCAGCAACGCAAGCTGGGTCCGTGGGAGGGAGCTGTCACCCGCCTCGCCACCAGCTGAGCCTCACCAGCCCGGCGTGCCCCGCGGGCTATGTCAGCCCTACCGCGGCATGCACAGATAGTGACGTTAACCCAGGCCCGTTCGGGAAATTCTTCGGCTGATCCTTTTTTGAACCGCAGGTCCTCCGTTATCATTCAGTAATTGGAGGGCTTCGTTCATGATCTCGCAGCCATACGTATACAGGCGACACGAGCTGGCCGAACCCGACTGGCGCCGGTTCCCTGGCTGGGCCGGGGTGTCCGCCGCCGACTGGGAATCCGCCCAGTGGCAGCGCGCTCACTGCGTCAAGAACACGCGCCAGCTCCGCCAGGTCACCGGGCCGGGACTGGATGAGTTGTTCCTCGCTGACCTCGATCGTGACCAGCGCGAGCGCGCCACGATGTCGATGCTGCTGCCGCCGCAGATGCTCAACACCATGGTGCCTGCCGGGGCGCCGGACGGGTCCGGGTTCACCGAGGCGTTCTACGCGGATCCCGTGCGCAGGTACATGATCCCGGCGTTCAGCGACCGCAGGGCCGACTGGCCCTCGCACCCGTACGCGCAGCGTGACTCGCTGCACGAGGCGGAGATGTGGGCGGTCGAGGGCCTCACCCACCGCTATCCCACCAAGGTGCTGGCCGAGCTGCTGCCCACCTGCCCGCAGTACTGCGGCCACTGCACCCGGATGGACCTGGTCGGCAACCCCACGGCCGTGACCGGCAAGCACAAGTTCGCGCTCGCCCGCGAAGACCGGCTCGAGGCGATGCTCTCTTACCTGCGCCGCACGCCCGGGGTGCGGGACGTGGTGGTCTCCGGCGGCGACGTGGCCAACCTGCCGTGGCCGCGGCTTGAGTCGTTCGTGGCCGCGCTGCTCGAGATCGACTCGATCAGGGACATCAGGCTAGCCAGCAAGGCCCTGATGGGGCTGCCGCAGCACTGGCTGTCCGACGAGGTGCGCGCGGGCATGGCCCGGCTCGCCACGACCGCGCGCTCGCGCGGAGTCAGCATCGCCATCCACACCCATGTCAACGCGGCCCAGTCCGTGACGCCCCTGGTCGCGCGGGCCGCCCGCGCCATGCTTGAGGCGGGCGTCAGGGACGTGCGGAACCAGGGCGTGCTGCTGCGCGGCACCAACGACAGCGCCGAGGCGCTGCTCGACCTGTGCTTCGCGCTGCTCGACGAGGCCAGCATCATGCCTTACTACTTCTATATGTGCGACATGATCCCCGGCAGCGAGCACTGGCGGCTGACGCTGCGCGAGGGCCAGTCCCTGCAGCACGAGATCATGGGCTACCTGCCCGGGTTCGCCACCCCGCGGGTGGTCTGCGACGTGCCCTACGTCGGCAAACGCTGGCTGCACCAGGTGTCCAGGTACGACACCGAGCACGGCATCTCCTACTGGACGAAGAACTACCGCACCGCCATCGAGGCCGACGACGAGCTGGCGCTCGGCCGCGAGTACCCGTACTACGACCCGATCTACATGCTGCCGGAATCAGGCCAGGCCTGGTGGCGGAGCCTGGGTTCCCGGGCCTACCCCGGCACCGCGGAGCTCATCAGGTGAGCTGGTAGCGCCGGGCCAGCTCGTCAAGACGCGATCTGACCGCCGGCCAGTCGGCGGCGGTGACGCCGAAGCGTACCGAGTCGCGGGGAGCCAGGTCGGCCCCGAGCCGGTGCGAGCGCAGGATGCCCTCGAAACGCGCGCCGATACGCTGCATCGCGTCCCGTGACCGCTGGTTGCGGGCGTCGGTGTGCAGGCACACCGAGCGGACCTGCCAGACCTCGAAGGCGTGGGCCAGCATCAGGCGCTTCATCTCGGTGTTCGCCCCGGTCCTGATCGCGTCCCGGCTCAGCCAGGTGTGGCCGATCTCGCAGGTGTCAGGCGCGGGTTTCGGATCCGGCCAGGCCCAGTACTCCAGGTTCCAGAACCGCGTCGAGCCGATCACCGCGCCGTCCTCCCTCCGGACCACGGCGAACGGCACCGCCGCCTGACCGTCCCGGGCCGCGACCGCCGCCTCGACATACCGGCGGACCGCGGCTTCATCCTGCGGCACCGGGGTCCAGCGGTACAGGTCACCGCCGCCCGCCGCGGCGGCCAGCAGGCCGGGCACGTGGTCGGGCCGCAGCGGCTCGAGGCGCACTGTGTTGCCCGGGGGGGGAGGACCCCCCCCAGCCCCCCCCTGGTCACGGGGGGGCTGCCCGCCCCCCGTGCCCCCCTGGCCCCCCTGGCCCGGGGGAACGTTCGAGGTAGCGCGATGGGTGGCCGGCTGGCTGGGTGAAGCCGAACAGCCGGTACAGGCCGTGCGCGTCGCTGGTGTGCAGCATCCAGCGCTGCGCGGACCCGGGACCGTCCTCGATCATCACTCGCACGATGGCCTGGCCCAGTCCGGCGCCGCGCTGCCCGGGCAGCACGTACACGTCGGAGAGGTACGCGGACCCGCCGTCGCCGAACGCACGAGCGAAGCCGACCATGGCCCCGGCCTGGTCATAGGCTCCTACCACGCGCCAGGCTTCGCTGATCTGGCGCCTGATGTCCGCCTCGCCGCGCCACCGGCCCCAGTAGGCCTGCGTGGTCAGGAACGCCACCGCGGCCCCAGCGTCAATCCGGGCCGGGTCATCGTCGATGACGTAGCCGCCGGCGATGTGCCGCATCACGGCACCTCCTCAGCCTGGGTCGGGCGGGTGCTCAGGGCGGCGTCGATGTCGGCGATGAGGTCCGCGGCGGGTTCCACGCCGACAGAAAGCCGGATCAGGCCGTCCGGCGCCGTTTCGCCCGCCCACCGGCCGCGCCGTTCCCAGCTCGACTCGACGCCGCCGAAGCTGGTCGCGGGGAGGATCAGGCGCGAGCTCTGCACCACCTGATCGGCGGCCCGCGCGGTGTCCGGGCCGGTGCGGGCCGGAGCGATCTGGAAGGACAGCAGCGGGCCGAACCCGTCGGGCATCTGCCGGGCGGCGAGCTCCAATGTCGATTTATTGATACCAGGGTAATGAACGGCGGCCACGCCGGGGTGACCGGCCAGGTGCCTGGCGATGGCGAGCGCGCTTTGCGACTGACGCGCGATCCGCAGCGGGAGCGTCTTCAGCCCGCGCAGCGCCAGCCAGGCCTCGAACGGCCCCGGGATGGCCCCGCCGCTGGAGCGCCAGGCCCGCAGCTCGGCCAGCAGGTCCGCGTCACGGCTGACCACGGCGCCGAGGATCACATCAGAGTGGCCGGACAGCGCCTTGGTCAGCGAGTACAGCGACGCCGTCGCTCCGGCGTCGAGCGGCCGCTGCAGCAAGCCGGTGGCGACGGTGTTGTCCACCACCATCGGGGCCTCCGCCGCGGCCGCGAGCTGGGCGAGCCGGGCCAGGTCGGCCACGCGCAGCAGCGGGTTCGTCGGCGTCTCAGCCCACAGCACGGCCGGCGCGGCCATCAGCGCGCGCTCGACGGCGGTGAGGTCCTGCAGGTCCGTGGGGACCCCGACCGCTCCGTGCGGCCGCAGCTTGTCCGCGAGTACCCGCCCGCCGTAGTAGCCGTCGGAGGGCAGCACGATCCGTTCCCGTCTGGCGGCCAGGGCGAGCATCAGCGCCATCGAGGCCGCCTGGCCGGAGGCGAAGGCGACCGCTTCTGCGTCCTCCAGACCGCCGATCGCCTGCTCGAGGGCTTCCCAGCCCGGGTTGCTCTCCCGCCCGTAGCCGCGGCCCGGGCGCGGCGTCCCGGTCGATACGTAGATGCTGGTCGGGACCAGCGGGGGCGTGGCCGGCTGGCCTGGTACGCGTTCGGTACCCGCATGGATGAGCCGGGACTCGGCAGAGAACGGCCCGCTCATCGCAGGCCGCGCGGGGAGGGACGCCATCCCGCCGTCATAAATGTTACAGTACATTGCGTGAACATACTGGTACGATATCGTCCGCACGGCCGGACCGCCAAGGAGATATCGGCCAGCGTGGAGGCAGGTGTGCGCAGCGGGCAGCTGACTCCAGGGGACCAGCTGCCGCCGGTCCGCGAGCTGGCCGGCCAGCTCGGCCTCAGCCCCACGACGGTGGCGGCGGCCTATGGGGACCTGCGCCGGCGCGGCATCACCACCGGCACGGGCCGCGCGGGTACCCGGATCCGCCCGGCTCCCCCGGTCAGCTCGCGCGTGTACCTGAGCGCCCCGGCGGGCACCAGGGACCTCATCACCGGTGGCCCCGACCCCGAGCTCCTGCCCCTGCTGCCCGCCCGGCCGGCCAGGCCATCGACCCGGATGTACGCCGAGGCGCCGGTCTCGCCGCAGCTGCGCCGCCTGGCCGTAGGCCAGCTGGCGGCCGACGGCATCGACGCGGCCAGCCTGACCGTGACCGGCGGCGCGCTGGACGCCATCGAGCGTGTTCTCGCCACCTGGCTGACGCCCTCGGATCGTGTGATCGTCGAGGATCCTGGCCACGCCGTCACCTTCGACCTGGTGGCGGCGATGGGCTATGCTGTGGTGCCGGTCCCGGTCGATGACTGGGGCATCCGGCCCGCCGAGCTGGACCATGCGCTCACCCGCGGCGCCGGCGCGCTGATCATCACCCCACGGGCCCAGGCCGCCACCGGTGCCGCCTGGGACGCCGGACGGGCCGGGGGGATCGCCGAGGTCCTGCGGCGGTATCCATCCGTCGGGGTCATCG
>OCTA010001778.1_pt1 | contig 19690 bp, 15 predicted proteins | sample 1538991 | NCBI WGS metagenome assembly OCTA01 (sample SAMEA3539302, study PRJEB22396) | soil metagenome | biome: tundra; feature: field; material: soil | place: USA | collected 2010-05 | depth 0.15 m | reverse complement strand
GCCTGACGTGCTCCTACGCTAGGATTCTCTCGATTGGCCGATGCTTCGAGGAATCTCCCACTTCTGCGTCGCGCACCTCCGGAGGATCGCGGCTCCGCCGCCAGCGGTGCTCATTGGCCTGCGGGTTTGGACCGCCAAAACGCGGGATCTCCGGCGGCGAAGTCGTCCGAGACATAGCTCAATCGCGGCTCCACGCGGAAGAGGAGATGTTCGCGGCTGATTTCGATGTCGGCGGCTTTGGGCTCGGCTTTCGCGAGCGCGTCGGCCGCCGGCGCCGCGTACGCTGGCACGTCGATCACCCCTTCGTCCATCACACGCAGCGAATTCAGAGGTGAGAGCAGGATGTAGGTTCCGGAGGGCTCGCCGGAGATGACGTGGTAGGCGAGTTCGGGGCGGTCGAGGTTGACGCTGTCGTTGGTCAGCTTGCGCAGCTTGACCAGTTCGCCGAATTCCGCTTCCAGACCGGCGCGAATGCGATGAATCGTCACACGGATGTAACGGGCCTTGGGAAGGCCGCGGATGGCCTCTTCGGGACGGTAGCTCCAGCCCGGCTGGAGAACGGCGATCATGGTGCGGGGCGGCGCGGCCAGGTCGTCTTGCGGCTGGCCAAAGGAATCGCTGGGCTGGCGGCCGCGCGTCACGGCGCTCAGGGCCTTGTCCAGATCTTCGATGCTGGCGAACGTGGGATGCATTTCAATCATCCAGGTTTGCGGCAGGCCGGTCGCCGCGGCGAGGCCGACGACATCCACCGCGGCCCTGCCACTGGCGTAGGGGCGCGTCGGCCCGGCGGCGCCGCCGGGTTTCGAGGCGATCTGAATGATGGGAGGCGGAACGGCGGCGCCTTGTGAAAATGCGGAGCAGGAGAGAAGCAGCAGCGATATGAGTAGCTTCATAACTCACCCGATACGTTTGACGCGCGGCGGCCTCACAGCGTGGATGGCCGCGGGTATAATGGTAACGCCTTTGCGCTCTCGGCGGAGCCTGATAACACTGCTCGATGACCTCCACGCCCGTGGCGTGAAATTCCGTTCCCTTACAAAGGCAATCGACACAACTCGTCCTTCGGTGCTACCGTGAAACCGCTCGCTGACGCTCGCGGCTCCGAGCGGAGCCACGACCGTGAGGGAGTGGCTTCCCGCAAAAGCACACCATCGCGCGGTCGAAGACCTAGCCGGGGATGCACCGGGCCGCCTTCGAAGTGCATCGATACTGCCTCAAGGACATTGGCGCGAAGTTCTTCCCATGTCTCTGCTTCGGTGAAGATGCCATGACCAAGCGCGCGCAGTAGCCACCTTCCTCAGCGTCGCGAACTTCGAAGATTAAACATGGCGACGTTATTGTTTGCGCCACAACCGCTCGCTTACGCGCGCCGCTCCGTACGGCGCCGATTCGGAGCCGCGAACGTCAGAGAGCGGATGCGCAATTACTTATGACGTTCTGTTTAGCTCCATGCCCATAGAATACCTGAGGCCGGGATGAATGGCATCTCGAACCGAACGCGGTTCCCGGTTCGGTCCAGCACCGAACGCCTGCATCTGTCGACAAGCGCTTGTTAGGGCACGCGTCCCCCAATCGGGCGTCCATGCCCCTCGCTCGAAAAGAAGGCGCGGAGTTGAACGTAAGGGCGGTGGGGGTTGGATTGGCTATTGGCGGTACGGATCCAGCTCTCGCCGTACCACCGGTCGAATGGTGGATACTCCGCTCGGGCCAATTCCGTTTCCAACTGTTCCAGGGATGTCCGCGCTTCCCCGATGAGCTGCCACATCCGTGCTGGGTCCGGCGCACGGAGCGCCTCCTCCAGCTTCAGCGCCGCCTGCGTCTGCCGCTGGGCCACCTGCAGGCCGAGCGCTACGTCCACCGAGAAAAACCGCTGTTGCGAGAGCGACATCCCGGTCTCCGCTCGGGCCTCGGCTGCCAGCGCGTCATCCAACTGCCGAATTCGCGACTGTAGCGCGGAAAGCGTATCGGCGTTGAATGCCGGATACGTTTCGCCCGCCACCTTGCGATAGAGGCGGTCGATCGATTCCTGAATCGCATCCGGGGCGGTCCAGAGTTTGTCCGGCGTGTCGATTATAGCGAAGTACTTGCCGTACGCTGCCTCGGCCCCCTGCGCCGTGCCTTCCCCGCCGGCCGGCGCGGCGAAATACTCGCGCGACCACCAGGCGGTGTAGCGTTCCGCCGGGTTCGGCGTCGCATAGATCCGCGGGGCGTCCCAGGTGATGTCCGCGAGCATGCGCGCGCTCATGACATAATCCCGCACCTCCGACATGTTGACCAGCATGTATTCGGTCGCTCCCGACTTCACAATCTTGTCGAACTGCTCGGCGACGGTCGATGGCGCCACCGTGTGAGTCAACTGCTTGGTCAGTCTGCCGCCCAAGTAAGCCAGGTGGTAGTAGACGCCGTGCTTCCATTTCCCTAACCCCGAAGGTAACCCGCGCATGTGGCCGTCGTTGTCGTCCGGCCATACGATAATCACATCGGCCGGCAGGTCGAACGCCGCGGGATTGCGCTGGTACTCGGGCAGCATCTCCGAGTACATAGTGAAGTGGAAGAGCGGAGTCTTGTCTTTGGGGAGCGTCTCGCGAACCATCTTGACCTGCTCGTTGATTACCTCGCGGAAGGTTGCCGCACGTTGATCGTCCGTGGTTCCCGGGGGGAACGTGAAGGGGCGGTCCGAGGTTCCGCGCATGCCTACGGGCCAGATCACTTCCAGATCCTTGTTCTCCATCAGACCGCCGCGCCAGAACTTGAGCATGCCTTCGCGGTTGGTGAACCAGTTATAATCCGGCTTCACGCCGCGCTCGGCGGCCAGGTTGTACGTCGTGAGGCCGAAGGGGTTGGAGACCAGAATGTCGTAGTGGTGCGACGTGTAATAGAGTCCCCAATCGCTGGCCAGCTTCTGGACCTCGTAACGCCGGTGTACGCGGGTGTAGGGCGCCACCATATTCATGCGCAGGCGGAGCGCGGTTTCGAAGAACCTCTTGTACCAATCCAGCGGGACGTCACCCGTCTGCAATGGATAGCCGTTGGCGTCGAAGGGGCGCGGCAAAAGGTCCTCGTCATCGTGGAAGAAGCCTCGATACCGGAAGGCCGGCGGATCCTGCGCGAAGTTCGTGCGCTTCAGCACCAGCGGATCGCGATGCACGGGCGTGTAACCGGTCCAGATATAGAGCGGATCGATGCCCAGCCGCTCCGACAGGGAGTAAGCGGCAAACGCCGTGCCGCGTGGATTCGAGCCGGCGAGCCACACGTCGAGGCCGGCGGTCACGATGCGGTAGCTCTCCCACTGCCCCTGCATGGAGCGGGCATCAATGGCAACGGGCAGTTCGCCGTGGCCGAGTGTCACCAGCCGGATGCTCACCCCATCGCCGCTCGGCGTCTTCGCCACCGCGGGCCGATAGCCGCTGATCTTTTCGATGTCGCCTGCCAGAAACTCCGCGGCCTGGTGTACTGCTGCATTCTCGTCGTCGCCGACGACGATCTGGCTCGTGCCACCTTTTCCCGCGAGCGTCACGTCACCCGGGGCCGCCGGTCCGCTCTGTACCCACGACCCACGAAGGGAGGCCGTCCAGGGAGCGGTCTGGGCAGACGCCCGGCTGGAGGTCAACCCGCATAATCCGAGCAAGAGGCAGGGAATGGCAGAAACTCGGTATAGAGTCATTCGGATCCTCCGGATCCTGCAGAAGTTCTCGGTTCCATTTTAGTTCAAGTCTCGAACGAATGCTGTCTTAGATACCGTCAATGCTCTCCTGAGCGAAAACCGGCAGACCCGCCAGGAGAACAGCCATCAAGGCAGCGCGGGGCATAAAGTCGAGATGCCTTCGTACAATACATCTCCGTGCGCGGCAACCGCGGGGCTCGCTCGAAGGCATGCGGAAAAAGCTGGGCATCGCGTGAAATAGTACAATGAAGCCAACATGACCATCCGAACCGCCGCGATTCTCCTGGGTATCGCGGTCGCTGCCTTGCCTCTGGGCGCGGCCGATGCGCCCCTTCCCCGCCCTAAAGCCGGTAAGGTCGAAATCATGCCGATCGGCGAAATCATGCCGGGCATGAAGGGCACGGCGTGGACTGTTTTCCAAGGCGCCGAACCCGAGCCCGTACCCGTCGAAATCATTGGGCGCTGGAAGAACCAGTCGGGGCCCAAGCAGGACGTGATCCTGGCCAAGATGAGCGGCAAGGCCGCGCGCACGTTCGTGGCCGGCGGAATGAGCGGCAGCCCGGTCTACATCGGCGGCAGGCTGATCGGCGCCGTCGCCCTGCGCGTGGGCCAGTTCACGGTGGACGCCATCTGCGGCATCACGCCCATCGAACAGATGCTCGAAATCAACGATTTCGACGCATCCCGCCCCGCCGATTCGCGCGCGCCCGGCGCGCTCGCAAGCCTCTTGCAGGGTTCCGTTTCCGGCGAATTGGCGGGGCCCCAGCCGGTCATGGTCCCGATTGAGGCGCCGGTCGGGCTCGCGGGCTTCACGGACGATACCCTCCGCCGGTTCGGGCCGATTTTCCAGCAACTCGGGGTCACCGCCGTGCAGAGCGGCGGCGCCGGCGCGGCGATCTACGCCAACAAGCCCGCGCCCGGCTGGGAGCACGCGCTGAATCCGGGCGAGACCGTCGCCGGAGTGCTGGTGGATGGCGACATGGGCGTCAGCGGCCTCGGAACCGTCACTTACAACGACGGCAAGCGCGTCCTGGCGTTTGGCCACTCGTTCTTTGGCCTCGGCCCGGTGAGCATGCCCATGAGCAAGGGCGAAGTGCTCATGACCCTGGCTTCGCCGTTCCAGCCCAACAAGATCGCCAACGCCACCGAAATCGTGGGCGCGCTGCTGCAAGACCGGCATAGCGGCATCATGGGCAAACTCGGGGCCGAGTCGGAGATGATTCCGGTCTCCGTGAAGGTCCGGTCGCTCGACGGAAAGGGCGCCGTTCAGCGCGAGAAGGACTTCCGCTTCAACGTCTTTGTCAGCGATAAGTGGACGCCCTATCTCATGACCCTGACGCTCTACAACTCCCTCTCGGAATTGAACGAGTTTGCCGAGGAAACCACCTACCGCCTGACCGGTAAGGTAGATCTGAACGGGCAGCCCGGTATATCGCTTTCCAACATGCAGGCTTCGGGCGAAACCCCAATCCCCGCGCCCGTCGCGCTGGCGGGCTGGTGGGGCGACAAGTTCAACCGCCTGTATCTCAACAACGTCAAGACCCCGGACGTGAAAAGCGTGAGCGTCACGGTGGATCTTCTCGCGGAGCGCCGGGTGGCCGCCATCGAGAACGCCTGGATCGCCAACCCCGAGGTTCGCGCGGGCGACGACGTCCCGGTGAAGGTGTCCCTACGGCCCTATCGCGGCGACTCCATCGTGCGGGAATTCAACGTTCATCTTCCCGCCGGGCTGGCCAAGGGCGATCACCGCATCGTGCTCGGCGACGCCGATTCCTCCAACCGCATGCGGAGCGTGGCCGGGATGGCGGACCGCTTCATCGATCTGCCGGAAACCGTTTCCCTGCTCAACCAGGAGCGCAGCAACAACAAGCTGTATGTTTCGCTGGTGGATTCGAACCCCACGGCGTATTTTGACGACAAGACGATGCCGAACCTGCCCGCTTCGGCGCTCAACGTCATGCAGGCGGGCCGCGCGTCGAACCGCTCGCTGGTTACTTCTCCGGAGACCGTCACGGAGCAAATGTCCCTGCCGTTCGATTACGTGGTGACCGGCAGTTACTCGCTGCGCATCCACGTGAAGTAAGTGGCGTCCCCGCCTTCGACAATGACTAAGCGCACCGCTTCCGTGTTGGTGGGGCAGGCGATTCGCCTGCCAGCGGCCGAGCGAAGCTCGCCGCGTCCGCGCCTCGCGCGGAACGCAAACTCGGGCAGGCGAATCGCCTGCCCCACCCAGCGACGGATGTCGCGGGATACGCTCAGTCCGTTAAACAATGACTAAGATCCCGATTTCGTCGCTAGTGCTCTCCACCTTGCTTTTCGCCGGAGAAACCCGCACTTGGTCGCAGCTCGACTATGCGGATTTCGAGAAGGGCGTCGCCAGGAACCTTTCGCTCCGCAGCGACGGGTTGCTCTCTCTGGCGCCCGGGTCGCGCGAGCTCTTCGACGCCTCCGCGGCCTATCTCTGGGCGCTCGCCCAGGATTCCAAGGGGAACCTCTATGCGGGCGGCGGCACGGACGCCAAGCTCTATCAAATCCCGCCGGCAGGCAAGGCCAGGATGATGGCCGATCTGGACGCGCTGGAAATCCACGCCATCGCCGTCGATTCCAGGGACCGCGTCTACGCCGCCACTTCACCGGACGGCAAGGTGTACCGCGTTGCGGGCAGCGCCAAGCCGGAAGTTTTCTACGATCCGAAGACCAAATACATCTGGGGGCTGGCGTTCGATAGCCAAGGCAACCTGTTTGTCGCCACCGGCGATCATGGCGAAATCCACCGTGTCACGCCCGATGGCAAGGGGAAGGTGTTCTTCCAAACCGGCCAGACCCACGTTCGGTCCATGACCGTGGACGCCAGCGGTAATCTCATCGTGGGGACCGACCCCGGCGGCCTCGTCCTGCGCGTCTCACCGGCGGGCGAGGGCTTCGTGCTCTACCAACTGCCCAAGCGGGAAGTGACGGCGGTTGCCGTGTCGCGGGATGGCTCCGTCTATGCGGCGGGGGTCGGCGGCAGACAGGCGGGCGCCCCGGCCCCCGCGCCGCAGACCGTGCCCGCGCCGCTGCCCTCGGCGCCACCGCCGGCAGTCTTGAATCCCCTCGGCGGCGCGCCGGCGGCCCCGGTCGCCATCCGCCCCGCCCCCCCGCCCGCCGCGCTGGCAGCGCCCACCGGCGGCTCCGAAGTGGTCTGCATCGCCCCGGACGGCAGCTCGCGCCGGATTTGGAGCAACGCGCAGGACGTGGCCTACGCCCTCGGCTTCGACGCCGCGGGGCGCGTGATCGTGGGCGCGGGAAACAAGGGGAGCCTCTACCGCATCGAATCGCCCACGCTCTACACGGTCTTGCTGACCTTGCCCGCGACGCAGGTCACCGCGTTGCAGGCGGGCCGCGACGGCCGGCTTTACGCCGCCACCGGCAACGCCGGCAAGGTCTTCGAGATCGGCCCGGGAATCGAGCGCGAAGGCACGCTGGAAAGCGACGTCTTCGATGCCGCGATGTACTCGCTATGGGGCCGGCTGAGTTTTCAGGCCAATCTGCATGGCGGCCAGGTGGCCATCGTCACGCGCAGCGGCAACCTCGATTCCCCGCAAGCCAACTGGAGCCCGTGGTCGGCGGCAGTCACCGATCCTAAGGGCGGCCGCATCGCTTCGCCGGCCGCGCGCTTCGTGCAGTGGAAGGCCACGCTCACGGCTGGGGTGTCCGGTGGTTCGCCCGAACTGGAATCGGTGGATGTCGCCTATCTGCCGAAAAACGTGGAGCCTCGCATCGACCAGATCGAGTTTACGCCGCCCAACTACAAGTTCCCAGCGCCCGTCGCCCCCCTGTTTCAGCCGCGGCAGACGCTCAGCCTCCCGGCTCTTGGCGGTCACCCGTCGCGCGGTTCGCCGGTTGCCCAAGCCGAGATCACCCCTACCATGCAGGCCGCCAAAGGGTACGTCGGCGCGCGCTGGCTGGCTTCCGACCCAAATGGCGATGCCATGGTTTACACCGTGGAAATCCGCGGCGCGAACGAGACCCAGTGGAAGCCGCTGAAGGACAAACTCGCCGAGAAGTACCTCTCCTGGGATTCCACCGCATTTCCGGATGGCGAATACCTCCTTCGGCTGACGGCATCGGACGAGCCCGGCAACCCGCCCTCGGAGGCGCTAACGGCGCGCATGGAGAGCGACCCGTTCATCATCGACAACACCCCGCCGAAGATCACCGCCCTGACCGCCGCGCGCAACGGCGCGAAGCTGGAGGTACGCTGGCACGCCGCCGACGCGCTGAACAACATCAGCCAAGCCGAGTATTCCCTCGATGGCGGCGATTGGACCGTGGCCGCGCCCGTCACCAAGCTCTCCGATTCGCCGGAGTTAGACTACGCCCTGACCCTCGACGCCCCTCCCGGCGAACACACCATCGCCGTCCGCGTGAAGGACGATTACGACAATGAGGCTACGGAGAAGGCCGTGGTGCGGCCGTAGGCGGACGGTGGGGCAGCGTTTTGACCGACAGACGAATGCTCTGCTCGTGAGGCAGATTGGCAACCGATTGGCAACGCGCGCCGGTTGCCAACCGGCGCGCAGCTTACCAAACTGCCCCACCAAGACGGCGGCATCGATCAGGCGGCGGATTTGGTCTTGTCTTCGAACTGCGTGATGCGCACGCTTCCGGTCGGGAACACGGCGCGGATCTCCAGTTTCCCGCCCATCGCTTCGATGAACTTGCCGAGCGTGCTGACGTACATATCCGTGCGCCGCTCCAAACGGGAAATGGACCCCTGGCTTACTTTGAAGATCTGCGCTAAATGTTCCTGCGTGAGCTCGCGCGCGGCACGCAGCTCGTCGAGTGGCATCTCCTGTAGCATCCGCTCGGTCTGTGCCTCGTTTCTCGCCCGGCGTTCGGGCGCCATTTTCTCGCGAAGCTCCCTAAAATTCCGTACTGCCATGCCTAGCTCCTTTCCACCTCTGCGAGATACTTCCGATAGATCCGGTCGGCGGCCGGCACGTGGCTTTCATACCAGCGCTCGTCTCTGCCCTTCGCCCCGCCCAGCAAGAGAACCGCGCGGCGCTTCGGATCGAATGTATAGAGCACCCGGTAAGGCTCGCCGGCATGTTGTATCCGAAGCTCGCGCATGTGCGGAAAAGCGCTCGACGCAATTCCCGAACTGTATGGATGCTGGAACGCTGAGCGAGCGGATGCCATCCGGTTGCGGCGCAGACCATCCTCCTGGTATAATCGCATTTTGAAGGATCGGGGAGATTCCTGTCTTATGGCACAAGTATGCGACGTATGCGGCCGCGGGCCTCAGTTCGGCAATAAGATCAGCCACGCCCATAACGTGACCAAGCGCCGCTGGAACATCAACTTGCAGAGCGTTCGCGCGCTGGTGAACGGGGCCAGCCGACGCCTGCGCGTCTGCACGTCCTGTATCCGCTCCAACAAGGTTCAAAAGGCCGGGTAGTCCGCCTCGCCGCGTCCGCTGCGCGGAACGCTTGCGAGGGCAGGCGAATCGCCTGCCCCACCACACATCCCCTGCGCCGTTCTATTAGAATCGGAATATGTGGGTGGTGGCACTGGCTTTGTTCTTCCTGCAAGCGTCCGATCCCGCATCGGACGGCCAGAAGGCCCTGCAGGACGGGAAGTTCGAAGCCGCCGTCCAGGCATTCACGCAAGCCATCGCCGCGGATCCCAAGGATTACTTTTCCCATTTCAACCTGGCGCTCGCCTACGGCTACCTGCGCCGGGATACCGAAGGCGTTGCCGAATATCGCAAGACTCTGGAGCTCAAGCCGGGCCTGTTCGAAGCCGAGCTGAACGCCGGCATGCTCTTGATGCGCGACAAGGAGCCAGCCGAGGCGCTGCCGCTCCTGGAAGCCGCCGCGGAGCAGAAGCCAGCCGAGTTCCAGCCACGCTTTTATCTGGCGCAGGCCCAGCTTGACACGGGCGCGCCGGATCGGGCCGAAGAGAGCTTTCGCCGGGCTCTGGACGCGGATCCCAAATCCGCCGAATCGCATCTCGGCCTCGCGCGGGCGCTGGCACGCCAGGATAAACTGGCCGATGCCGCGCCGCACTTCCGCCAGGCCGCCGAACTGGACCCCGCTCATCGCAACGCGCTCCTGGAATTGGCGGGCCTATACGAAAAGGGCAATCGGCCGGCCGACGCCATCGCCATCTACCAGGAGTTTCCCGGCAACGCCGCCGCGCAGGAGCGCCTCGGCCAGTTGCTGCTCGAATCCCGGCAGTACGCCGAGGGGGTGTCCCGCCTGGAGTCGGCGTACGCCAAGGACCCGGCCGCGGCCAACCGCAATCTGCTGGCGCAGGCCTACCTCTTGAACCGGCAGCTCGATAAAGCCGTTCCCTTGCTGGAGAAAAGCGTGGCGTCCGATCCCGCGAACTTCGATCTGCGGATGTCGTACGCGCGCGCCTTGCGCGACCTCCGGCAGTTTCCGGCCGCGGTCGCGCAATTCCAGGAAGCCGCCAGACTGAAGCCCAACGACGGCATGACCTGGAGCGAACTGGCCGCCGCGCGTTACATGACCGGCGACGTCCAACAAACGTTGGCGGATCTTGACCGCGCCCGCGATCTGGGAGAGAACACCGCGGGGAACTGGTTTTTTCGTGCGATCATTCTAGACAAGGCCAGGCAGTTGAAACCCGCGCTGGAGGCCTACCGGCAGTTCCTTTCCATGAGCCAGGGAAAGAACCCGGATCAGGAATTCCAGGCGAGGCAAAGGGTGCGGATCATTCAATTGGATCTGGAGAAGAAGTGATGCGGGCGCGAATGTTGGACTTCCCGTTGCTTGCCGGCGCGCTGGCCCTGTCGCTCTGCTGCGCCGAGCCCGCCCGCGCGGACCTGAAGGCGGCCCTGGCCGAGCCGGATTTGGAGAAGCGCTCCGGGCTGGCCCTCGACAACGCCTCCGCCGCGCTCAAGGCCGCCCGCAAAGCGTACGACAAGGACGACAACGCCCAGGTCTCCGCCTTAGCCGCCGAAATCGAGCAGTCCGTGGACTTGGCGCAAACGTCTTTGCAGCAGACCGGGAAGGACCCCCGCAACCACCCCAAGTGGTTCAAGAAGGCGGAGATTACCACCCGCGACTTGCTCCGCCGGCTGGATACGTTCCAACAGGAAATGAGCTACGCGGACCGGCCCTTGCTGGATAAGGTCAAAGCACGCATCCTGAAGGTCCACGACGACCTGTTGCTGGGATTGATGGAGGGCAAACGCAAATGAAAATCCTGCTGTGTTTCCTGGCGCTGGCGGCCCCTCTGGCCGCGCAGAGCGATTTTCTTACCACCGGCGAAGTCGAGCGGATCCGGGAGGCGCAGGAACCCAACGCGCGCCTGGAAATCTACGCCGGCTTCGCCAAAGAGCGGGTCGATCTCGTCAAGAGCCTGATCGCGAAGGACAAGCCCGGCCGCTCCATCCTGATCCATGACACACTGGACGCCTACTCGAAGATCCTCGACGCCATGGACGACGTGACCGACGATGCGCTCGAGCGCAGGATCGACGTGAACAAGGGGGTCGCGGCGATGGAGCGCGTCGAAATGGCGGCGCTCGCCGAGTTGAAGAGAGTCCAGGACGGCCAGCCCAAGGACCTGGATCGCTATGCCTTCGTTCTGACGCAGGCGATCGATACCACGTCCGATAGCCTGGATGCGGCTCGGGAGGACTTGGGCAGCCGCATGAACAAAATCTTAGCCCACCAGGAGGAGCAGGACCAGGAGCGCAAGGCCGCCATGGCCCCCGCCAACGGCGCCGCCAAACCGTCCGATGAGAATAAGGCGGCCTCGCCGCAGAGCACAGAGAAGAAAGCCCCCACCCTGATGCGGCCCGGCGAGCAAAAACCGAACCGGTAGCTCCGCCCCGGCCTACTGCTCTCCGCCGCTGCGTCCGCCTCTGGCCGGCTGTTGATCCGTTCTCCCCACCCCCAGGTGGTCGAAATTCAAGATGGCGTTGAACAGCAGAAAATAGCTGCCCGCGGTCTCATTGCGCCACATCGGGTTGTTGGCGAACAGCAGCACGTGGCCGTTGCCGCGCGGGACATCCACCACGGCGGGTTGATTGGCCAATTCGCGGCCGCCCGCCATCATCCCCGAAATGAGCAACTCGTTTTCCGCCGCGAACCGCACCACCACGCGCGGGCGCAATTCGGGCGGCGTTACCTGGCGCTGGACCTGCGGCGCGTCCTCGCCGACCGCCGGCGGGGTCTGTTCCCCCGGCGCCGCCTGCGCTCCCGGCGTTCCCATCTGCATGGGACGGCCCTGCACGACGTCGGGGTCGGCCGGCGTGCCGCGTCCGGTCGGCCGGTTGGCGCCCTGCGTTCCCACCGCGCCGCCCGCGCCGGCAGGCCCGTTGGGCGCTCCGCCAGGTCCGGCCGGCCCGCCGCCGCCCGCCGTCACTTGAAACACCGGGGCCTGGCTGAAATACAGCGCCAGCTTATCGCCGTATCCGTAGGCGATCGGGCTTTTCTTATCCGCGATCACGGACTGGACGACGCTCCCGCGAGCTTGCAGGCCCGTTGTGGGCCGTATGCTCACGCCTTCGATCAGCCCGTAATCGATGGGGATCGAAGCGTTGCCCGTGATGGTGACGAACAACCCGCCGGCATCGATGAACTTGGAAATGTTCAGCATGCCTTGGAGGCCCATGCCCCCGCGCGTGTCGTCGGTGGTATCCGGCGAGGCGCCAATGTTCGGCATAGCATCCGATCCCTTATAGGGAATCGGCTCGCCCCGCACGGGCGTGCCGTTCACGATCCGCTGCGAGGTTCCACCCACCGGGCCGAACACGATCGCGTCGTAGCGCTCGCGCAGGTTCGGAATCTCGCCCAACTTCACGTCGGAGATGTAATCGTACGGGACCTTCAGGTGGTCCATGGCCATCCGGAACCAGCCTTCGTTCTGCGTGCTGGTCCAGGTGTGTACCAGGGCGATGCGCGGAACCGCCAGCTCGTGCATCGGCGACGTGGGAACCTCGGCCGCGGCGTATGCCGTCACGCCCGCGGAGGCCAGCGCGCTTTCAAGCTTCGCGCGCAGGCCGCTCGCGTTGCCCTCGCTCTTGACGATGAACGAGCCCGCGTTGAAATCGCGTCCCGCGGCTCTGAAACCCTCTTCCGCCGCCCACATCTTGACGTCCTTGAGCGAAAACCGCAGGGTGGCGAGCGCGCTGTCGGCGTTGTGGTCGATCAGGTACGCCACCGAATCCGAGCCCACGATCCGGCCCGGACTGTGCGCCGGTTCGGTGAGCGGCGTCATCGGCTGTTGCAGAATATCCGGCTTGACCACGCGCACGGTGGTGATGTTGTGCAACGCGCCCACCGTCCATCCTGTATCGTCGTACGGCGGAGGATCGCCGGCGTTGTAATACTGCGTGTCGAGCATCATGTCCGCCATGCGGCTGTAGGGCTGGTCCATGCGGATGACGTAGCTGCCCGCGGGGAACTTCGATTTCTTGCCGTCCGCGCCAACCGGAGTTTCGGCCTCGGCATTCAGCCGGTGTACCTCCACGCCCTGCATCCGCAGCAGGTTCACCACCTCCGCGCACTCGGCCGGCCGCGGGTCGTCGCCCGGAATCACCCACGCCGCGGGGCCTTCCTGGGCGGCCTTGTCCACGCTGCGCTGGCTCTTCAAATAGAAGTTGCCGAGGAACTCTTTCCGGTTGGTGGCGACATTGTCCATGGCCAGTAGGATGGCGCTCTGTTGGAGGTTGATGTTATCGCGGAAGGACCAGTTCACGCGCGGCAGCGGCGGGTTCGGCCGGTACCATGTGCGGCTGGTGGCGGCGGCCGGCACGGTGCGCACGCTCGTATCCGCGCCCCCGCCTCCGAACGTCTCGTAAAAACGCCCGATGGAGTTGTGGCCGTTGGCCGCGTAGAACATGTAGTTCGGCGCCCAGCCGTCGTAGTAGCCGTGGGTCCACACGCCCGGCACGCCGCGCTTGGTCATCTCCTCGACTTCCACGTAGGCCATCTTCTGCCATTCGTCGATGACGATCGGGTCGAGCCATGCGTTGTAAGTGCCCATGCCGGTCGAGACATACAGGAAAGGCTGCGATTCGTGCAGGTCGTGCAGCACCGTGGGATGGTACTCCAGAAACGTGCTCATTACGATGCGGCTGAGCGCCAGCCCCATGCCCAGGCCGTCGCGGTTGTTGTCGTGCTGCACGTACTTGCCCCAATACAGCAGCGGCGTCGCGGGCTTAGTCGGATTCGCCTTGCGGAAGTTGTAGACGTCCACCTCTTTGTCGTGCCCGTCCACCTCGGTTACCGGTGTAATCAGCACGATGGAGTTCTTGCGGATGTTCTGGACCAGCGGCGATTCCTCCACCGCCAGCCGGTATGCCAGTTCCATCAGCATTTCGGGCGAGCCGGTTTCGGTGGAATGGATGCTACCCGTGGCCCAGTACATCGGCAGGCCGTCGGCGATCAACTTGTCGGCATCCGCCCGCGGCGTCTTGCGGGGATCGGCGAGTCTGGCCGTGACGTCCTTGTAGTAGTCCAGCTTCGCCAGGTTGGCTTCATCCGACACGGCCACGAGGATGGTTTCGCGGCCCTCTTCCGAATGGCCGATGGTGAACACCCGCACGCGTTTGGAGTGCTTCTCCAACTCGCGCATGTAGCCGTGGATGTCCTTCGTATAGGTAAGCTTGTTCGGCGCGCCGGCCGGGTGGCCCAGGACCGTGTCCGGCGTGGGCACGGTCTCCGACGCCGGCAGGTGGTCCACCAGTTCGGTCAAAAAGAACGGCTCGGTGGTGTACTGCCGGATCTTGGCCGTGTAGGCGTCGTCGTTCTTTTGCGGCGCCGCCACGGGCGCAAACGGAGCCTTGGCAGGCTTCTTATCGGCGGCCGAAAGCGAGCAAGCCAAAAAGAGGCAGAAGGCGAATTGGCGCATGTGCGCCTATGATACTAAGATTCGCGGAACGGCATCGGCGCCGGGCTGCGACCGGGTGCTTAAACATTTTCGGGATTTCGCGGTTCAGTAGCGGCATCCGCTCCCTTACGGTCGCGGCTCGGTTACGGTTGTGCCGATTCGGCGTGAGTTGCCGAGCCGCGACTGTGAGTACCTACCGAGTTGAATTCTTGTCGTTTTGGCAAGAATATTTTCGACTATGTGCATTTCGGCCCATGTTTATGCGCCCTCGGCCGCACTCCGAAAATAACTCCAACTTCCGGCTTAGACCGGCAACTCGGGCTTGGCACATTCCTCTGCCCCCTCTGCGCCCGAACCCCGGGCAGAGCGCATGTCCAGACGGCAAACCGAAATCAATCCAAAGCGTTTCTCGGCGTCTTTGCGCCTCGGCGGTGAGTTCTCGTTTTCTCCGCGTCTCCGCGTCAAAGAGCCGTCCTGTTTGGTTCCGGCTCTGCCGGGTTAGGTAGCGCCCCATGGGCCTGGCTGGGCAAAACAAGGTGATGAAGACTCGACTGAGCAGTGGGGCGGGCACCCCCGCCGGTCCACCGGCCGAAGGCCGGCCAGGGCGCTGGCGGACCAGGGGGTCCGCCCAATGAGCGGGGTGGCATGGCGATTCGCGACAGGAATGTGGTGGCTACGCTTTGGCGTCTAAGTCGGGCCAACCATCCGGGCGTTCCGGCGCGTTCATGCCGAAATCGCCATACACCCAGACGAGCGCTTCGTCGTATAGCTTTGTTAGGAGTTGTTTCGCGTTGCCTCGCTTGTCCCAAGGCTGGAGGTCGGCGTCTGTGACGCAGAAGCACAGTTCGGTCTCGCCCTGACTGCGGAGTTCCTCTGCACGACCGAGGATAGCGGCCAGAATCGCCTGGTCAAATGGCTCTAACGAAAGATCCATTTCTGCGAGGTCTATCGCTCGATCCAGCATGTGTTCCCTGAGAGGGAAGAGATCGAGTCCTGGCTCGGTGCGAATTGACCTGAGAACGTCGTCAAGTTGCCGGAGTTCTCCGCGGACCTGTTGTTCAAAGCGGTCCAGCACTTCTCGCGCGGTACGTTCTTGGTCAGGGGATACTGTTTGTTCCGCCTTTGCTCGCAAGAGGAATTGCCGGATCGCATCCGCTTCGTTTCGTGGTTGGCATTTCCTCATGATGGGTGGCCGCGCCTCGGTCAGACACGGTGCGGGAAGGTGGATTCGTACCTCATTGGCCCGTGCACGCGCCAGGAGTTCGACCGCGTCCAGCCGCTTGTGATGTGCCGGGGCCGCGTATGCAAACACCCAGTTTGTTTCCACAAAGACGTGGCGCATTGATTCCTAGCCGGCGCGGCGCCACCGGGGCCCCCCCGCTCGCACAATGCCACCGCTAACGAGCGGGAGAACGCTGGATTCGATAGCCTCACGAACGGCGGCCGGCCATGATCGGTCGCCGCCGACTCGCAGGCTTTCAAGCCATTCTTCGACCGGACGTTCCAAATCCGATTCCGTCACCGCCCCTCGAGAAAGGGTTCCTAGCAGGTCACCCGTCGGGCACTCGCCTATCATCTCGATGGTTTGAGGCAAGTAGTCGGTGTAGCGGTTGCGGTAGAAACGCACTTGTTCCGGAGTGACGAGCATTCCGACAGGGCAGCTCATGTGAACCATGTACGATTTCAACGCGGCCTCGGTGCTTTTCTGGTCCGCAACGTTACGCTTCACTTCGACCACGAGCAGGAGCTCTGGCGAGTCTGGTCTCGTGACCACAATGTCTGGCCGAAGCGGCATATGACAAGCGTAGCATTCTCTGCGGCACATCGCGCCGAAGGCCGCCACTGGACCGTTCGTACTGGCTCACGAGTTTTGTCGGCAACAGCCCTTCCGTCCAACAACCGGATCGGTCCTGGTAAACTGTTAAATACCGGCCAATCTGTTTGCGCCGCGGCTTTCAGCGTAAGCGACCTAGAATCAAACAGATTGGCCGGTATTTAAGCGTTTATCCGGTACCAATCTGTGCACGCGCCCCTAACTCCAGGATTCCAGGAGAGTTAAACCTACGCGGGCATCATGATTGGCCGGATAAACGCCCGTCACGGTAGTTGGCAAGTACGAATCCCGACCACTTGAATGCGTGACGCCGGCAAACCGTGGAATGGAACCGATCCGGCAAGAAGGGCGCCCCTCTCGCGAGCGGTACTTGCTCATATCGGCGGGCCGTGGGTTCGTTTCTCTTACCCGGAGTTGGCCTCCTCGTGGGCCGACGGAGTCGCTGGGGAGGGATTGGGGATGAGAAAGCGGCTCCAACGAAGGCGGTTGGATGTACAATCGAAGGCGCCAGGGAGCCGAAATGGAAATCCCCGGGCTGGGGGGCTGTTTGTATGAGAAGCATATTCGGGGTCCTGCCCTGCATGATCGCGGCGGCATTTTCAGCGGGTGCGGCCGACGGGCCGCCGGGATGGGCATACGGTTTTCCGCCGAACCCTGCGCCAGCGGCGAACCCGGCAGGGGTTCCAGGGGGCGGCGGTGGCCGAGGGGGTCGAGGACCCCAAGCGCCGCCCGACACCAGCGTGAAACACTTGGATGGCAGCAAACTGGAGTTCACCCGGACACAGATTAATGACGGTTTCGGCCCGGCGGACTGGTTCCCGGAGGACCATCCCCAGATGCCCGACATCGTGGCGCACGGCCGGAGGCCAGACGTGCGCGCCTGCGCGCTGTGCCACTACCCCAACGGCAAAGGCCGCGCCGAAAACGCCGGAGTGAGCGGTTTATCTGTCGCCTATTTCATCCAGCAAATGAACGACTTTAAGGACGGCAACCGGAAGAGCGCGGAGCCACGGAAGTCGAATACGAATGCCATGGCATCGCTCGCCAAGGCGATGACCGGCGAAGAGGTCAAGGCGGCGGCCGAGTACTTCGGCTCGATCCAGTTTACGCCGTGGATTAAGGTCGTCGAAGCCACGATGGCGCCGCGAACCCGCATTGCCGGCGGCTTGTTCCTGATAATGGAGGGTGGCGAGCAAGAGCCGCTCGGCCAAAGGATCATTGAGGTCCCGGAGAGCGCCGAAATGACCGAAACCCTTCGTAACCCCCGGTCCGGATTCTTGGCATACGCGCCTGTAGGCAGCGTCAAAAAGGGTGAAGCGCTGGCTGCATCCGGGCAATGCGGCCTTTGCCATGGAGACGATCTGAAGGGCATTGGGCCGGTGCCGGCTATCGCGGGCCGTTCCCCCAGCTACCTGATGCGGCAAATGGTTGACATGCAGCAGGGCACACGGAAAGGCTTGTGGACCGGCCTCATGAAACCGGCGGTTGCACACCTGAGCGAAGAAGAACTGATGAACCTGGCGGCGTACGTGGCGTCGCGGACGCCCTAGAATCTACCGATACATCTCCGGGGCGGCTCGTGACCTGTCGGCCCAGTTATCTTTTCGAGAGCCGGTGACGGACGGTGCGTTAACCGCTACAGCGACGCGGAAACGTCCCGTCCGTCACCGGGTTGCCCGTCCGTCACCGGGTTGCCCGCGTCACCGGGTTGCTCGTATCCGCGCCCCCGCCTCCGAACGTCTCCTGCCATTCGTCGATGACGATCGGGTCGAGCCATGCGTTGTAGGGGCCCATGCCGGTCCAGACATACAGGAAAGGCTGCGATTCGTGCAGGTCGTGCAGCACCGTGGGATGGTACTCCAGAAACGTGCTCATTACGATGCGGCTGAGCGCCAGCCCCATGCCCAGGCCGTCGCGGTTGTTGTCGTGCTGCACGTACTTGCCCCAATACAGCAGCGGCGTCGCGGGCTTAGTCGGATTCGCCTTGCGGAAGTTGTAGACGTCCACTTCGCGGTCGTGGCCGTCCACCTCGGTTACCGGCGTAATTGCGGAAGGCTTCGCCTCGAACAGTGCGGTGCCATCGACACACTTTTAGCGCAGTACCCGCCACCACGGCGGGCCGGTCGAGGCGTGGGGTAACCTGATCCTATGACTTGGATTGCCTGGTCGCTATTGTCCGCCGTATTCGCTGCCGCTACCGCGATACTGGCTAAGTTGGGAGTCGCCAATATCAATTCGAACCTGGCCACGGCGGTTCGGACTTCCGTTGTTTTCCTTCTCGCTTGGGGTATCGCCTTTGCCGTTGTGCCGGTCTCGGCTCTCTCGCAGATCGGCCGCCGGACCCTTACGTTCCTGGTGTTGTCGGGACTGGGTACTGGCTTGTCCTGGCTCTGCTACTTTCGCGCACTCCAACTCGGCCAGGCCTCCCGAGTCGCGCCACTGGACAAACTCAGCGTCGTTTTCGTGCTTGTCTTCGCCGCCGCATTTCTGGGTGAACGGGTGACTTCCGCCACTGTCGTAGGCGCTGTTCTGATTGCGGCCGGCGCCGTGATTCTGGCGTTGCAGTGATATTAGGGAACCATGCAAGAATAAACTCGCAGCGCCGACGTGGCCAAGTAGCCAAATGTGAAGCTATTCTTGCGCGGTCCCTAGGGCGCTTCCGCTGTTCAGACGGCGGCGAAGCTCCTCCAGCCGCTGAATGTCTTCATGAATCTGCGGAGCCTGTTGCCCGGCCGATGCGATCAGCTTCTCGATGGTTCCGATCAGGCCGTCGAGTCTGCGGATGGATTCCTTTTCGAGCGCCCGCAGCGACCCGTTCACGATTTCCTCCCATTGTGCAGCATGCCCTCAATCGCCTCGGCCGCCACGGCGATCTTCTCACTCGTATCGATCACCGAGATCATGACGGGGAGATCCCTGATGGGGTGGAAGAAGCTGCGCTTGCGCTCGTGCCCCTTTGCTCCATAGCCGAGGATCCCCCGATAAACGGTGGCGCCGGCGATCTCCATCATGCGCAGTCTCTTCACGATGGCGTCATGGAGCGGCTCATCGTGCCATCGGTCGGACTCGCCCAGGAAGACGCGCATCAGCTTCGCCGGTCCCTGCTGCCGGTCGTGCGCCAACTGGGGCTCGGGTCTGGGCGATTTGCGGGCCAGCTTGACAACTTGGGTGTCCTGCACTTCGATCAGACCGTCGTTCACCATTTCGTAGAGAGTTGGCAGGATTTCGTCCACCTTATCGGCCGTGTCGAGGAACTCGATCCGGATCGGCAGGTCGACGGAAAGTTGAAAGCGCCACTCCGGCAAGCCAGCTTGGCCGCCAGGCCCAGCCCACCACATAGT
>OCTA010001776.1_pt1 | contig 19695 bp, 12 predicted proteins | sample 1538991 | NCBI WGS metagenome assembly OCTA01 (sample SAMEA3539302, study PRJEB22396) | soil metagenome | biome: tundra; feature: field; material: soil | place: USA | collected 2010-05 | depth 0.15 m | reverse complement strand
TGGCGAGCCACAGCCACGCTCTCCACATTCTCGCGAACCGTAAGAATCTGATCGGCGGCAACTCCGGTCATCTTCTGCACGATACCGGAGGGCCAGCGGATCTCAAGATCGACGGTCTTTGCAGCACCTAGCCCGAAGTGAACCCTGAGGTCGCAGGCGGACTGGAAGCTGGACTGGCTGAGCACCTCCTGCGCCTGGACCTTTCCGCCGTAGCGCGCGATCACCCGCGCGCCGATGGCGCTTCGGTTGCTCTTGACGCCCACCAGGCGCAACTTGATCCAGTGGTTTTCCTTGGGAGCATCGTTGCGCAGCAGCGTCGGCGGCTCATTGACGTTCATGATCAGAACGTCGATGTCGCCGTCGTTGTCGAAGTCGCCGAAGGCCATGCCGCGGCTGCAGTGCTCCGCGTTGATGTCGGGCCCCGACTCGTTGGTGACCACTGCGAAGCTCCCATTGCGCAGGTTGCGGAAGAGCAGCCGCGGAGAGCGCGTGGAGTAGCCCGGCACGGATCGCGCCAGCTCCGGGTAAACGGTGCCGGTGCTGATCATGATGTCCGGGTAGCCGTCGTTGTCGAAGTCGTACAGACCCACGCCGAAGTCGATGAAGCGCGACTCCGCATTCAGGCCGGCCTCGTTCGTAAGATCGTCGAAGTTGCCCTTGCCATCGTTCTTGTAGATTCCCGGAGGCTGGTGGGCGAAGTGGGTCTTCACAATATCCAGGTGGCCGGCCAGATCGTAGTCGCCCAGGCCGATGCCCATGCCGCCCAACTGCCGCCCGTCGCCGCTCAGGGCCACGCCGCGGATCAGGCCTTCCTCGCGGAAGGTTCCGTCGTGGTTGTTCATCAGCAGCATCGACGGAGTCGAATCGCAGGCGATGAAAATATCCGGCCAGCCATCTTCGTCGGCGTCGAAGGCCACGGCCGTCAGCGCGTAGGATCCGCGCGCCTTGTCGACGCCCGATGGGCCGGAAACATCCGTGAAGGTGCCATCGCCGTTATTGCGGTAGAGGTAGTTCTGCGCCTTCGCCAGCCCGTTGGGACCGCAGTTGACCGGCACGCCCTCGTAGTTGCAATTAATCACGGAAAGCGAGGGCTTGGGCGCAGTGGCCAGGTCAATCTCCAGATAGTTGGCTACGAACAAGTCCAGCAGGCCATCACGGTTGTAGTCCACAAATGTGCATCCGCTGCTGAAGCGCGTCTTCGGATGCAGCAGGCCGGCCTTCTCCGTGACGTCGGTGAAGGTTCCATCGCCGTTGTTGCGATAGAGCTGGTTCTGGCCGTAGTAGGTAATGAAGAGGTCTTCCCAGCCGTCGTTGTTGTAATCTCCCACGCAGACGCCCTGCGCCCAGCCGGTATGAAGCATCCCTGCTTTGGCGGTAACGTCGGAGAATGTGCCGTCGCGATTGTTCTTGTAGAGGCGGTTGGTTGCCGAAGCAGGGGTGTCGACCAGGCGGCGTCCGCTGGGAATGAAGATGTCGAGCCATCCGTCGTTGTCGTAATCGATGAAGGCAACGCCGCATGCCATCGACTCGATGATGTAGGTGAAGCCGTCTGTCTCTCCATAGATGGTCGGCTCGGTCAGCCCGGCCATCTTGCCCACATCGACGAACCGCGAAAACGGCGGCAGGGCGCTCTTGGGCGCCAGAGCCGCCTGGACGCGCCTGGGCAGCAGCGATGCAAGAACCGCGGCCGGGATGGTGCGCAGCAGATCGCGGCGCAAGGGGAGCTTCAGTTGGTCGGCTTTTTTCTCCGGCTTCATGAATATAGCCTGGTTTCGTGATAGTTTGATTGTGAAAAAGTGAAGAAGTGAATGAGTGAAGAAGTGAATGAGTGAAGAAAAAACGGGGCAGGCTTTTTCACTTATTCACTCATTCACTTACTCACTTGCTCCCTTGATGATTGTTTCGAAATTCATTCAATTATTGGGCTGGCGCTGGAAGGCTGTTCCTCAATTCCTGCGCATTTTTGTTCCCCGGATCGACTTTCAGAGCGCTCTCAATTGCCTGGCGCGCCTCGGGGTACTTCGACTGCATGGCCAGGCTTGCCGCCAGCGAGATCCAGGCCGGCACGTATTTGGGAGCCGCCTTGACCGCCTGACGGAACTGCTCTTCGGCCAGCGCAGTCTCGTCCAGCTTCGAATAGACATAGCCAAGCTGGTTATGTGCCAGGGCAGAGGCGGGATCGTCCTCGACGGCTCGCTCCATGGCGAGTCGCTCGGTCGAATAATCTTCCAGGCCGTCCAGAACCATCGCCCAGCGATAGGCGAGCTTGGCTTCTTTGGGCAGCGTGTCGCTGGCTTCGCGATACAGCGCCGCGGCCTGCTTCTTATCGCCCTTGGCGGCAGCTTCAGCGGCCTGCGTCGCCTTCTGCATAGCCAGCGTATTGTCCGATTTCTGCTTCACCTTGGCCTGGAAGATCTGCAACTGCTCCGCAGCCTCTTCGTTCTTACCCTGCTTGCGCAGCGCCTGGGAGAGTTGGAAGCGCACTTCCGACTCCGTGTCTCCCAGATCGATGGTCAGCTTGAATTGCTTTTCGGCCTCGCCCCACTCATGCATCTCCGCCAGCACCGCGCCCAGATTGAAGTGCGTATTGGCGTGTTTGGGATTGATTGCGGCAGCTTCTTCCAAGTGCTTGCGCGCATTCGCAAAATCGCCCGCCTCCCGCTCTGCCGCGCCGCAGAGGAAGAGAATATTGGAGTCGCGCGGGGCGCGTTGCACCAGTTTGTGCGCCAGCGGGAGGGAAATCTCCTGGTTGCTATCGACCAAAAGGGCGCGGAGATAGATTCGTTGCGCATCCAGATCGCCGGGGCGGCGCTGGGCCAATTCGCCGCTGACCCTCACGGCCTCTTTATAGCGAAGCTGATGCACGTAGATCGTGACCAGCGCATCAACCAAACGGGCTGAGTCGGGATACTTCTTGACGGCGTCGCCCAGCACGCGCGCGCCTTCATCCAATTGGCCGGCTCCCCCCAGGGCCAAGCCCAGATCAAGGCTCAGATTCTCATCCGCGGGTTCCGGGGTCAGCAGCGCGATCGTTTCGTCAAAGGCATTGATCGAGATCAGCGCCTTGGCCATGCCGTCCAGCGCAATCTTCTCATGGGGATCAATCTGCAACGCTGCCTGCCAAGCCAGGGCCGCATCCGGCACCCGTCCCAACCGGGTCATCGCTTCGCCCAGCAGAAGATAGGGTTTGATCTCTTTCCCATCCAGCTTCACAGAGAGCAACAGCGGCTCCAGCGCCGCTTCATATTTGCCCTCTGAATACAGGGCCAGCCCCATCAGGTAGTTCAACGGCGCGGATTGCGCATAGTGTTTCAGGCCGCTGCCAAAGACCTGTTCCGCGCAATTGAATTGATGATGGTCGCCAAACCAGTTGCCCAGCTCAATATAAGCCCGCTCATCGCGCTGCGTATGCACTCCGGCTTCGAGGGCCTGCGGACCCTGGCAGGGCGCGGGTTTTTGCGCCGCTTCTCCGTATGCCAGCGGGGACGCCAGCGCCACTGCCAGTGCACACAATACCTTCAACCACACTCTATGCACAGCCATCTGAGCGGATTACTCCTCGACGAACAAAGACGGAATCGGTGCGGCCCGCCGGAGACCTGCTCTCCGGCGGCACGCTGTCTGCTGCGCTACTTCGCGGGAATCACAACCACCGTGATTCCGTAGCGAGGCACGTCGATGGTAAAGTTAGCGCCCAGATTCTCAATCGGAGCCTGGGTCACGCCCTTGCCGGCCAAGACCGTTTCCTTATTCCAATCGTAACGGACGCCCTTGCTGGCAAAGTTGTAACCGCTGATCGAGACCGAGGTCGTGATCGCATGCTCCAGGTTCTTGTTGATGAAGACCAGCGCCATGCCGCCGTCGCGGCGCTTGACCGCATGCACGGCCAGCGTGGCGAGCTTGGAGTCGGCCTGCACAAAGGTGTCGCCCACCGCAGCCGCGGTGTGCAGCAGCCGGAGGCCTTCAAAAACCGGGCCGGTCTTGCCCTGGCTGTCCATCAGCGCGGCGTTTTTCGCGCCCTTGGGGCCATGAACCGGCGACCAGATCACGGTATAAACGCCCGACTCCAGCAGCGTCGCGACCGAATCGGCGGCAAACATGCCCATGGCGGTCGGGTTTTGGGGCGGCAGCCAGAGATCTGTGCCGATTCCCGTAATGGCCAGCGGAGGCTGATGTCCGGCCGGGCAATACTTCTTGTACTTCTCCGCAAGGTCGCCCACAACCAGGCCGTAGGCTTGCCCCAGGGCGTTCATGTCGGGATGGTGATTGTGCGGATCCCCGGCAAAACGGGCATGCAGCAAAAGATCCTCCTCGTCGACCCATTGCGTCCAATCCGGCGCAGCGCCAAGACCGAGCCAGAAGCTCGTTGCGCTGAAGTCCATGCTGGCGCAGGCAGCCTTCAGAACGCCTTCATTCCACTTCGAGCCGAAGGGATGAGCTCCCCCCGAAGTCGGAGGCTGCACGACGTAGGCACCCACCAGAATCGTGGGATCGACGGCCTTCATCGCCTTGGCATAGGCAACCACAGCCGCGCCGTAGGCCTGCGGGCCCATCTTGGCATTGTTCTCAAAGCGCCCCCAATCTTTGGAGTTGTTGGGCTTGCCGGCGTGCAGATCCGGTTCAGGCGAACCCGGCTGGCCGTACTTGCCGGAAACGTCGGCATCCGATCCTGCCGTGCGGTCCTGGCCATAAAAGCCGTTGTTGTACGGATCTTGGCCGATCGTCCAAAGCAGGATGCCCAGCGGTTCCGGATGGCCGATGCGCAGATCGTTGTAGCCGTCATCGGTCGCCAGCAGGGTCGCAGCGCGCAGTCCCGCCCAGAAGCCCACCGTCTTCCAGTCATTCCCTTTGGAATCCTTGCCGATCTCCTGCGTGCTGGAGGGCTGGCCGTTGGCGTAGGCCACCCATGCCGCAGCCTCTGCCGGCTCGCCGCCACCGGAGCCATCCAGGTTGGTGCCGTAGTTGACCGCTACCAGCGCCGTGCCCAGCTTGTCGATTGCGGGCGCCTCGGCAGGGAACTTATTCTCGTCGGCAAATGCCGGAATGCGGTCGTTCTGATAGGGGTTCACCAGCTTGCCGGTCGACCAGTGATAGAGCGCGTCAATGCCCTGGCTTCCAGGCAGCCGGAGCAGTGTGAAACCTGCCTCCTGCAGGGTCTTCAGCGCTTCCGGGCTGTAAGCCGAGTTGTCCCAGCGGTCCGCCGCGGCGCCGATCGAGGTCGAATACACCATCGCCTTGTTTTTGGAGAGGTCGATCTGCACCGAAGTCTTGTTCTGGGCAAAAAGAAGGGCCGTCCCACTCAGAAGGAATGCGACAGAAAGCATCATGAGCCGCGCAGCGCGCCGGGCTTCACGGCGTTGAAATGAAGGGATCATCAAGTATGGAAGATTCATGTTGAACGACCTCGCCCTCTGCATGGGCTGTTCTGGGCCGGAGCATTATCCATGGGGCGGCAACCGGCACGTACTGCCACGCATGGCAAAGCGGCGCCGGAAAGGCGCCGCTCGGCTGTCTGTACTGATTGTATCGCCTTCTCCGCGATTTGGAGAAGAGTGGCTTCTGCGGCGCGGACCCAAAAAACCGGGCCCGCGCCAGCCGGACCAGAGTCCGGTTTAGAAGAAATACTTGCCTGAGAACAGCATCGTCCTGTTGCCGACCTTGGCCGCTGGGAAACCAGTCGTTGTGGTGTTGGTGTTGGTCTGCGAGAGCGATTGCAGGGTATGGCCGTTGTTGCCGCCTGGAGCGGTAACAACGCCGGTGAAGTTCAGCGAAATATCGCCAGTGCCAGAGACATCGAACTGCTTCAACGGATGATTCAGGAAGTTCGTCGCCGAGACGCGAACCTGGAAGCTCTGGTTTCTAAAGGTCTTGAAGCTCTTGTAGACCGCCAGATCGCTGTCGAAGTAGGCTGGAGCGTGCATATACGGCTCCACCAGAGTTCCAATCTGTCCGTACGCCGGAGGCGCAAAGCATTTGGGGTTGAAGTACTGACCCTTTGCAAGTCCCTTGCGAGGATCGCAGGTGACCACAGGCAGTATAATGCGCTGATTGGGCGTGCCATACCAGGAGCTGGTATTCATGTTCGTGGAGACCAGTCCATTGGACAGCTTAATGCTGTTATCCGGAGCGTTCGGCGTGTCGTTGTAAGGCACCGACAGGCTCCCCGGGTAGGTTGCATTCATGTTGCCGTTCGTGTTCGGCTGCAGTGGCGTGCCGCTTTGGTAGGAGGTATAGCCGGAGATCTGCCAGCCATTCACTGCCTCGCGCACGACCAGCGGGCCATTCTTGACGAAGTTCTGCATATTCCAGATGTACGACAGGTTGAGGATTTGGCTGTGATCATAGGCCAGTGGGCCGTAGTTGTTTTTCAAGCCGAAGGACTCCACGCTCGGGCCGCTTCCGCCGCCGTTGCTGGTCATGTAGTCCCAGATACCCATTGCCTTGCCGAAGGTGTAGTTGACAAACCACAGAACCGGGCCGGACTGCTTCTGCCAGTAGGCCTGTAGAGAGTTGTAGTTGGCGAAACCGTTGTGGGACATCACGTACATATTCTGGTACGTCTTGTACGGCGCATAATCCCACTGACTCCAAGTGATATTGGCGTAGGCAGCCGTATTCGACACGCAATACGTGCTGTTACTAGGATCTGAGGCTAACTTGCCGTTTGTGTTGCAAGTCGGGCCGTTGGGAGACTGGGCATGCCCGGTTATCGGGTCGGTACGGAAGATCCCGCCGGGCTGGATCATGTTGTAATTGTCCATGCCGCTGTTACTACCGTCCGAGTAGAGATACTTGCTTTGGTTACCCACGTAGGAGACCTCGGCAATCGAGCGCCAGGGCAGCGAACGCGAGATCGTGACGTTCCAGTCCGCGGTGTAGGGGTTCTTGTTGTCGCCCTGCTGCATGGCGTAGGGCGAGGAGCCGTTCTCCGTCGTGCCGCCCGGAGGAGTATAAAACGAGATACCGGCGTAGCCCCGGTGCGTACAATTTGGACCAATACCCGTACCTGTAAGGCACTCAGGATTACTGGTATTGTAGTCTGGATTGTTATCCGTGGGAGAGAACACTCCCTGAGGTCCGCCCCAGGCGTTGTTGGAATTATTCACTGCGATCTGGTACTGGAAGACGGAGTAGCCGCCGCGAAGCACGGTCTTGCCGTCGCCCATGATGTCATACGCAAATCCAACGCGCGGGTTGTAGGTGAGGAACTTCGAGGGGAAACCGGAGACCGGAATATTGTTGTCGATGGCGTTCCACTCCAGACCGGTGTTGCCCGGCGCCGTGCCCGGGGCCGCGTTAACGAAGGTGGCCATATTCCAGACCTGCATACCTTTAACATTATTGCCGGCGCTGCCCCACCAGAAGTTTCCGTTCTCCGTGCCGCCATACCACTGACCTTCATGGTCGGCGCGGATGCCGTAGTTCAGAGTGAGCTGCTTGTTGGCCTTCCACGAATCCTGCACGTAGACAGACCACTGATGGAAGCCCACCTGTGTAGTCGGATCGGCGCTGGATTCCTGGTAGCTGCCGGCACGGCCCGTGAGCATATCGGCCACTAGGTTGCCCGTCCCACCGGAGGCCCAACCGAGATTGTATACGCCCTGGTTCGAGTTGCCGCCCGACTGCTGGTTGCCTTCAAAGTCCCAATAGGCGCCAGCCTTCAGAGAATGCGTGCCAACGACCTTAGTGAAGTTGTCGTAGATCGCCTGGCCCAGCTTGATGCCGCCAAAGCCCTTGCCGCCGTCGAAGCCGGAGTTGAAGGACGATTCGGAGACGTTCGAGAGAGCGCCGCCCCAGGGACCTGAGACGTTAGGAATCTGCGCCATCGGGGTCTTCCCAGGGAAGACGGAGCCCACGTTGAAGCCCAGCGCCTTGCGGTCAGTCGCCGCCTCATTACCCAGCGTGCTGGCATTGATCCAGCGCGAATAGTTGAAGACTAATTCGTTGGTGGTCGTCGGAGTGAAAACGTGGGTCAGGTTGCCCATGATAAAGTTGCCGACTTCGGCTCCGTTAACCCCCCCAGGATACGGCACCGTCCATGCTGGAGCCCACCAGATCGAGAGCGGATGAGGATCCGTCTCAACCTGACGCGTGTAGGAGACGTTCAGCTTGGTGTTTTCACTGAAATCATACGAAATCTTGCCGGTAGCCTCCCAGCGGTTTTGCGGGTTGGCGGAAGCGTATGCGTAGTTGTTCCAGGAGTTAGCCGAACTCGGAATCACGTTGAACGTCGGATACGCGCCCTCGGCGACCAGGCCCTTGATGTTCGGATCCCAATGGGCCGGAAGCATTTTGGTTTTACCATCCAGGAGGTTGTCACCATCCATGCCGCGGTAGGCGTAGCTATTAGCGGATTGGTTCGCCAGGTAGGAATCGCAATTTCCCGCCGTCGCGCTAAGGGTTTGGGGGTTATAGGTGATGCCGCCGACGCCCGCGCCGGATGTGGCGGTTGATACGCCATTATTGCAGACTTCATTGAAGTCGCCGGCCAATTGCGCCGTAGTGGGAACGTTCATCAAAACCAGAGAAGCTGCCGGGTGCTGGTCCATGTACTCGTAACCAGCCCAGAAGAACAGCTTGTCGTGGTTCTTGTTGAAGGCGAGGTGCGGCAGAAATAGCGGGCCGCCGACGTTGCCGCCAAAGTAGTAATAGCTCTCGGCGGGACTCAGGCTTGCCGCAAGAGCCGTGCCGCCGCCCTGGCTCAGGTAGGTCTGCTTGGTGTACCAGTCCCAGGAATTGAACTCGCTGTTGCGGGCATACACATAGCCTTCGCCATGGAGGTTCCTAGTGCCGGTCTTGCTGAAGGCCTCGAAGATCACCGGCCCCTTGGCGTACTCAGCCCCATAAGACGAGGTCAGAACCTTGACTTCCGAGACCATGTCCTGGTTGATGTTGGCGACCTGCGTTCCCATGTTGCCCGGATCGATAAGGTTCGAACCGTCCAGCATATACGCCATCGAGCCGTTAGGCTGCGTGCCGTTGGAGGAGTAATCGCCCACCGGACCGGTGTTGCTGCCCACCGCGCCGGTGGCGCTGAAGGCCGCTTTCTGGCCGAGGCCGGTGTTGCGGCCAAAGCCCGGCATGATCTTCAGAAGTTCGCCAGCGTTACGGCCGCCGAGCGGAAGATCGCTGATCATCTTCTCGTTCAGCGTCGTGCTGATTTCGGCCGTATCGACCGGAACCATCACGTCTTCGCCGGCAACAATGGTAATTGCTTCTACCCCAGTGGCGGCGACTTTCAGTGTGATGTTGGCAACCGATTTCTGGTCGCCCAGGCCCATCACGATGCCTTTAGCCTCCCAGTTGGTGAAGCCAGTGGCCGAAACAAAAAGTGAATAAGTGGCCGGCTGAACAGCCGTTATGTTGAAGTAGCCCTCATTGCCGCTCACTGTTGCGCGAGCTTCGCCGGTGGCTTCACTCTTGAGCTCGACCTTGGCGTTTGGAATCCTCGCGCCCAATTGGTCGAGGACGATACCGCTCAAGGAGCCTGTCAATTGCTGTGCCGATGCAGGAATCCCCTGAAGCCCGAGCAGAATCACGGCCATAACGACCGCTATACTGCCGATTCTGAACTGAACATCACGGTACCAGCACCCTGCTGTTCCCTTGTTTGCGTTCAATTTACTGCCTCCTGATTGATCTGAAATTCGTGGCCGCTCCTGGTTCCCCTTGCTCTGCCTGTTTCCGTTCGTCTGAAGCCGGGCAGCGCCCTCTCAGTGGACGCCGAAACATCGCAAAAATTAGCTGCGATTACGTTTACAACGCCAAAAGGATGCAGGAGTGATCACGCGCTACGTATAGTTCCGCAAACATAGAAATGTCAAGTACTTTATCGTTTTATTTGCATCGGCAAAACGGTTACGTAAATAACCGGGGTACTCATGATATCGATATCGTTACCTCAAGAAAAATCCTTGCCTGATCCCGGCTGCGAACTGCACGCGGAATGCCTCCACGGTCTCCCTCCCGTCTATCCACTGGCAGGTGCCCGGATCCTGCTTTGCCTCCGACCTTGCAGAAATTCGGAAGTTATTCCAAAGAAAAGAGATACACCTCGAATCGAGGTCGTACCAAAACGGAACGATAAAAATAACATTCCTCAAAACATCCGGTGCCCCGTCTGCCCTTGCCTCCGGATACTTCTGTGAGCGGAATCATGCTCCCCGGGCGGCGATCCCGCCAGGAATACACTTCGGTACTCCCTTCGGGAAATGATTTGGCCGCCCGGAAGATCGCTACCGCGGCTGTCCGCCCTGAGCCTGGTAGCGGCCCAGATCCTTGCGCAGCGTTTCCGCCAGTTGGCCGTCGTTCTGCTCCATGGCCAGCCGCAGCGCCTCCTGCGCCGTGGCGATTGCCCGCTGGGGGTCTGCCATCTCGAAGCACATGGCCGCCAGCATCTGGAGGGTTCCAGGGTCTTTGCGCCCGGTAATCTCCGCAGCGGCCTCGAAGTTGGGCAGCGCCTCTGGGAAGCGTCCCGCGGCCGCCAGGGCCCGGCCCAGGTTGTAGCGGAACTCGGCCGAGCGCGGGGAGATCTCGACGGCCTTCTGCATCAGGGCGATCGCCTCCTCCAGCCGGCCCTCGTGCGCCAGGTAGACACCGTAGACGTTGTACCCGTCCGGCGAGCGGGGCGACAGCTCGATGCCTTTCTTCAGCTCGGCAACCGCCTCATCGCCGTGCCCCCCCATCTGCAGCAGAATATGGCCCAGGTTCACATGCGCCGAACCGTTGTCGGCGTCCAGCTCCACCGCCCGGCGAATGGGCTGCAGCGCTTCCTCGATCCGGCCCGACTCGGCCAGCGCGCTGCTCAGGTTGTTCTGCGTCTGGGAACTGTCGGGATTGATCGCCAGCGATTTCTCGTAGGCCTCGATCGCCTCCGCGGTACGTCCCGAAGCATCCAGCGCGACACCCATGTTGTTCAGCGGGCGGGCGTCGGTCGGATCCTTGGCCGCGGCGACCTGCCAGGCCGGGATGGCCTCGGCGTACTTGTGCTCCTCCTGCAGCTGTTCGGCGGCATCAAACTCGCGATAGAAATCGATCGCCGGCGTCTCGATGTGGTCCAACTCGTCCATCCCGATGTTGAGGAACTCCGGAATGTTGACCGCGCGGTTGGCCGCCGTCGCGTTCTCGATCACCACCGGCGGGCTGGCGTGCCCCTGCTCATCGATGTGGGTCAGATAGAGGCGCGTGTAGAACGACGGGCTCTTCGACGAGAAGACCAGCCATTTGCCGTTGGGCGACCAGCTATGCCAGGAGTTCATCACCGGCAGATTCGATTCCAGAGGCCGGGCCTCGCCGCCGGCGAAGGACACAATGTACAGCTTGCTGTCGGGCCGCATCAGCAGTCCGTTCTTGCAACGCACAAAGACGATCCACTTGCCGTCCGGCGAGACCTTGGGAAAGTTGTTGCTCATCCCATTCTCGGAGGCGCCCACAATCCGCTCCGGCGTGCCTCCCTTCCCGTCATTGAAAGGAATGCGGTACAGGTCGTACTGAATCTGGGTTTCGTTCGGGTCGTTTGCGTAGGTGGCCCTTGGTGCGCCCGGCGGGTAGGGATCCCGCGCCTTGGCCCGCGAAAAAACCAGGTACTTCCCGTCCGGGCTCCAGAAAGCCGAAGTCTGCACGTAATTCGGATCGTCCGCGCCCGGCAGAGGCTGGAGTTTGTCGGTCTCCTTGCTGTACCAGGCCAGTACTCCGCGCGTCGGGTAGAAGACCTGTCCGAAGCCATAGTCGGCGTAAAAGCCGTTGTAAAGCCGGTCCAGCACCCGGACCCCGTGCGCATACGGAACATCGATGGAGTTCACCACGTACTTGCCGTCCGGCGAGACCTGGCTCATGAAGCCAAAGCGCTTCTGCGAGCGGGTCTCGGAAAATGCGCTCCAGCGGACGATGTACTCGTTCGAGATGGTGCTGACCTTCTTCAGCGGCAACAGCGCATACAGTCCCTTGTCGTTTGCCGGCCCATCCACGTCAATGCCCATCACCTTGCCATCGCGCGAGAACGAGTGGCAGTTTCCGCAGGTAGGCAGGTTGGTCATTATCAGGCGGCTTTTGATCTCGTTGATGTAGCGCAGCTCCCAGCGGATTTTAGGCAGAACCGAGGTGGGCAGCGGCATGATCACTCCACGCTGTTCCGACTCCGGCGCGGGCGGAATCAGCGGCACGTCGCGGTAGAAGATCGGCGCGCCCACCGGATCCTTCGAAGTCTCGAGCGTGCTTTGCGCGCTGGAGAGGGGCTTGGAATCCTCCCGGCTGGCAAAGCCGCTGATGGTCACCGTTGCAGCCCCCCCGGCGGAGTGATTCTTGATCTCCGCCCAGGTCTTCTCGTCGGGCCGCCAGGTGTGCATCATCAGTTCCTCGGCCGTCAGCGTAGGCTCCACATAGCCCTGCAACTGCGTGTCCAGCTCCCCTACCAGCATCTTTTCGCCGTTCGACCAGATCCGGAGCGGATGCCCGTGTCCAGCAAATTCGATCTCAATCCGCCAAACCTTCGACGCCGTGTTGCCGTCCCGCCAGGCAAACTGGGGCGCGGTAATCTCCGGCGGATAGATTGTGCCTTTAAGCGGCCTGTCGATGACCAGAAATTGCGGAGCCTCCGTCAGGGAAGCGAACATCGATGGTGCCCGCCTATACTCCGGCTCCGTGGATGGTAAAACGTACTGAGACCAGGCCGCCACGCAGCCCGCGGCCCATGCACCGGCCACAGCCATCAGCAGAATCCGCTTTGCGGCGGCGAATGACCTCTTCATCTCTCTTCTCCTCTTATTTTTTGCCGGCATCCGACTGCGGAACCGACTCTTTCACGTGGATAATCTGGTCGGCCTTTACATCTTCCAGCTTCTGCACAATGCCGCTGGGCCAGCGGATCTCGATCTCACCGGCTATCGTGTCCTTGCCCAGTCCGAAGTGTACCGGCCCCAGGCTCGACGACGCATAACAGACGCTCGATGTCTGGTGATTGTACTGTGTGCCGGATTTGGCCGTCACCTTCACCAGAGCGCCAATCCCGTCCCGGTTGCTCTTGACTCCCTCCAGCGCCACGCCCAGCCAGTGGCCCGGATGCGGACTGCGGTTCATCCACAGCTCGGCCGGGTGGTCCAGGGAAGTGACCACGACATCAATGAGTCCGTCTCCGTCGAAATCCCCCAGGGCGCAGCCCCGGTGCCGGGCCGCTGTCGCCTCGGTGAATCCCGCCTCTTCGGTCAGCGGCTGCCACTGACCGCTGGCGCCCAGATTGCGAAAAACCGTGTTCGGCTGCTTGACCGCCGCGCCCGGCGGCCGTGTCGCGGAAACGTGCCCGCGGGAGACGAACAAATCCTTCCACCCGTCGTTGTCAAAGTCATAGAGCGCCGGGCCAAAGCCAGCCATATTCATGCTGTATGCGCCCATCTTGCTCGGCGCAGTCACTTCCCGGAAATCCCCTTTGCCGGTATTCAGCAGCACCGGAAAAGTCTGCCGGTTCAGAGCCACGTAGGCAATATCCGGGTAGCCGTCATTATTAATGTCCCGGAAATCCAGACCCATGCCCGAGATGAACGCGCCCTCTTCCGCCAGCGCGGTATTCGTCTGGAAGGCGATCTCCTCGAACTTGTCCCCCAGGTTGTGAAACAGGAAGTTGTACTCCGAGTCGTTGGTAACGAACAAGTCCGGCTTGCCGTCCAGATCGAAATCCGCCATCCCCACGCCCATGCCCTTGCCGATGTGTTCACGGATCCCCCACTCCTTGGAGACATCCTTGAAGGTGCCGTCGCCCTGATTCAGGAAGAGCTGGTCTGGAAGCCCTTTGTAAAAGCGTGGGTGGCAATACTCCGGCGTCTCTTCAATCACGCATAGCGGCTTCTTGTCATAGGTCCACTGCAAGTAATTCACCACAAACAGGTCCAGCAGCCCGTCGTTGTTGACGTCCACCCAGGCTGCGGCCACGGCCCACAGAGGCCCATACTCCGGGTCATTCCACTTGTCCAGGCCAGCCTTGTGAGTTACATCCGTGAAGGTACCGTCGCCGTTATTGTGGTAAAGGGTATTGCCGCGAACTCCGGTGACGAACAGGTCCGGGTGGCCGTCGTTGTCGTAATCGCCCACCGCAACGCCTACGTCAAAGCCCGTGCCTTGCAAGCCGGCCTTGACCGTTACATCGGTAAAGGTTCCATCCCCGTTGTTGTGATAAAGCCGGTCCCAGTGCTTCTCGCCATCCTTTTTCATCGTCGCCAAGTCGGCGCCGTTGGTAAAAAAGATGTCTGGCCGCCCGTCGCCGTCGTAGTCAAAGACGGCCACGCCCCCAGCCATCGTCTCCGGGGCGTTGCGCGACTGGCTCTCGTCGCTATTCAGCCGGAACGGAAGCGTCTTCAAATCAAAGCGAATCGGGGATTCAGGCTTCTGCGGATTGCCAGCATCCTTCTGTCCGCTCAGGTTCGCCGGCCCCATCAAGAGTGTTACCGTCACCGTCAGCCAGCACGTTGCACGCGCGCTCGTCTTCATTACTGAAACACCGCTCCCATGAAAAAGACAGCAGAAAATGCTTTTAGTATTTTTGACTGCCCATTCGAGCCGATTCTAATTCATCCGGCGGTCAACCTGTCAGCCTGGCCTGGAAACCCTATACAATTCTATGCGTATGCGTACTCTGGCCGCCTCGCTTCTTCTTTTATTCTGTCTCGTCTACACCGCCGGACAAGCTCCGGCTCCCGCCACGGCCGGCGAGTACATGCGCGCGGGCCTGACCGCACAGCGCCAGGGCAACCTGCGCGGCGCGATCGAAAACTACCGCAAAGCACTGGCGATCCGTCCCGAATCCGTCGAAGCCCGCGCGAATCTGGCAGCCGTCTTGTCCGCCGACGGCCAGTTCGACGCCGCCATCGAGGAAAATCAGCGCATCCTGGCCACCCTGCCCGGCTTGACCGACATTCGTATGAACCTGGCCCTGGCCTACTACAAGAAAAGCGACTGGAAGAATGCCAGCGAGCAGTTTCAAAAGGTCCGCGCAGCGCGCCCCAAGGACCTGACCGCCGCTATGCTGCTGGGCTACTCGCAGATCAAGCTCAACCAGGCCGGTTCCGCCGCCGCTCTGCTTTTGCCGCTGGAGCCGGGGAATGACAGCAATCTGGATTTCGACTTTGTGCTGGCTGAGGCCCTGATCACCTCCGGGCGCGAAGCCGAGGGGCTGCCGCGCATGGAGAAGACCGCGAAGGCGACCAACGCCCTGGATGCCTGGGTCATTGCCGGCACCACGCGGCTGCACCGCCGCGAATTCCACGAAGCCCGCGCGGACCTGGATGCCGCGCTGGCCATCAACTCTTCCCTTCCCGGCCTGAACTCGATGGCCGGCCAAGCCCGCGACGCCCTGGGCGACACCGAGGACGCCAAGGCCGCCTTCGAAGCGGCACTGCACCAGGATCCGCGGGACTTTGCCGCCAATCTCTATCTGGGAACCATGCGCATGAAGGCACGCGACATTGACGGCGCGCGTCCGCTGCTGGAGTTGGCTTTGCAACTGCATCCCGAGGTGCCGCAGGCGCAGTATCAGATGGCCGTACTCAACGGCATGACCGGCCATTTTGCCGAAGCCGCCGCCGCGCTGGAGCAGTTGGAGAAGCAGGATCCCGACTGGCTCGACCCGCACATCCAGCTCGCCTCGCTCTACTACAAGCTGCATCGCCCCGAGGACGGAAAGCGCGAGCGAGAGATCGTGCAACGTCTTGAGGCCCAGCAGCAGAAGCAGGGTCCGGCCGCCCAGTAATTCTCTCCGCCAGAGCCCGGTCTTGCTCTCGTTGCAAAGAGTCTCTTCTGTCAAACCGCATTCAGCCAGAGAAATGGGTCCTGATCTACAGAGGAAGGGAATTTGGCGCTTTGGACCTTACCGGACCCATAAGAAGCAAAGATGGTTTGATGTTTCCTCCACAGCGTCCCGATGGGCTAGAGCGGTTTCGATTTAAGTGATTACATATCCGCACGAGGCGAAGAAGTTCGTGCATTCGCTTTGGGAGACGGTGTTGAGCAGTTTTCCAATCTCCTTCCATAGTGCGTCGATGGACCGTTTGGAGGCTTTGGGGAGCAGCGCCTTGAGCTTGGAGAAGAACTTTTCTATCGGGTTCAGGTCGGGAGAATAAGGCGGAAGATAGAGTACGGTCGCGCAGGTCGCAATAATTGCTTCTTCGATTCCGGCCACCTTGTGACTGCTGAGATTATCGAGAATCACAATGTCTCCGGGCCGCAGCGTCGGGCATAGAAATTTGCGCACATAGGGGCCAACTCACGAAACGGAAAAAATCGTACGCTAAGGAATCTGTCCTGTTGGAGTACACATCAACTTTGGCGTCCAGCGAAAGCCAAAAACACGTCAGACCAGGTTTGATTTTGGTATTTTCTGACACGTTCGAGCCGGGTTCTATGACCTCAACCTGATAGGGTGCGCCCTTAGCGTACGATTTTTTCCGTTTCGTGAGCTGACCCCCCGGATGTCAAGAGACGGAAGTGCATCCTATAGGACTACTCAATACTCTAAAGACATTATTTCGTATGATTTACAAATCTCTTTGAATCTTCTTGGAAATGTTTTTGGTAGCGCTACCGGGAATCGAACCCGGGTTTTAAGATTGAGAATCTCACGTCCTAACCCCTGGACGATAGCGCCACACACGGGGGGAGCCGTCGCCGGCCACTCATCTACATTAACAAAAATCCGGGCTGCTGCCAAAGACGCAGAAGGAGCTTGAGCCGCCGCTTCAGATCCCCAGCTTCCGCACCTCGTCGTTGTAGTACTTGCGGTACAGAATCTCCCACTCCTGGGAGCCTTCCAGGATGATCTTGCGCTGGTTGGCGATCTTGAGCCGCGCGGCGGTGTCGATTCCGGCCTCCTGGGTGAGCAGGCTGGTAAGCGCCTTGCGCGCCTCCTGGCGGATGGTGTTGCGATCTTCCAGGAAGCCAACCTCGTCGATCTCGGCCAGCGTGTCGGCCACGGTGTGAGCCAGCTTGTTGAGCTTGTCGGGGCTGATCCTCATAGCACCGCCTTGTACTTCTTGGCCAGCTCGGTCTTCACCTTCTTGAACATCTCGGCATATTGCGCGCCGGACTTCCGCATCTCCTCGGAATACGCGTCCAGAATCACGCGCACCTCGTCGTTGATGCGGTCTTCGAGGGAAAGTTCCTCGATCAAGCCCGCAGTCACGCGCGCTTCCACCACCTTCAAGTCGCTGGTGGTGATCATCTTGGCGTCGATGAGGTGCTTGACCGTTCGTCGGGCCAGATACCCGATGTAATCGCGGGAAAAAATCATGGGCTAAGGTTCAGGATACCGCATCGGCCCACCCGCTGTACACCGGCACTCGTTTCCAATACAAGATGAGCCTGAAGGGGCAGCCCAACGCGTCTGCGAGTACGCCTCCCCTCAAAAAGCCAATCTCAAAAAGCCGACCCAAAGCCGGTAAGCCGCAAACGGTCCCGTAACTTGCCCTCCGCAGTCGCTATCCGGTCTCAAAACGCCACATTCAAGCGCAAGCTTGCCGTTCCGCCCATCTCCGGATAGGCCACGCCGATCCCCTGCTGCGTCCGCACCGCCGCCATTCCGGCCCCGCTCACCGCGTCGATCTCGTAGCTCAGGGCAACCCCGTTCTGGGTATCAGCCACCGTCCATGAAAACGGAATCTCCACTGTGCAGTTCGCAAAGGAGCCGATCAAGGCAACCACGCCCCGCGACGACTCCACCGGAACCACCCCACGGCTCCGATTCTCGAAGCCCGGCAGGTTGGGCGCGATTTTCGCCCTACAGCTGATCGTGCCGCCTGGCACCGTCGCTGAGCCAACCTGTACGTTGAATGTCACCGAGTACACACCACTGACCGCCACCGGGACTGCCCCATTGCATTGGTCCGCAGCCGGAGCAGCCCACGCAGCCGCGGACGCTAGCAGCGCAAGCAGCAGAATCTGGGGAACTCGCGTGCGCTTCATGGGATCCTCCGCACTCTCTCTATCGGACCCGTGGGCATTTGTATGAGACGCAACAAGTAACCAAAGTTTATGAGCCCCAGGAAGAAGATCGAATCATCGAAAACGATTCCGGGAACCAAGCCGATGGGGCGCTTGCAACATTCTGGCAGACGAAAGGGCAGAAAAGGCGGCAAGGGAATGTCCGAAGCTTGCAATCTTCGCAGTCTTCGGCCTGATTTTCGTGTTTCGTCCATTGCGCCGGCTTAGCGCCGTATGCAAACTGCATTGGTCTCAGCAGTTTACTGGATGTACGCGAGCGGCCCGTCCGAAATTGTCGAAAATCGGTTTTCGACAAAAGCGCCAAGACACGGAAGTTTTTGAAAAACCGAGGCTTGCTTGGCGAGCCCCAATTCCTCAGGAACCTAAGTCCATTGTTTACGATTGCTTCCGACTTGACAGAATGCGCCGACTCAGACTTCAGAACGCCGCGGGAGCCGGTTGCCCCTGCGGCGGTGACGATCTATTATTTGCCGGCCTTTTGTGAGATAGAGAGATTGGACAGACACCGTTGATTGGCGTCGTAGACCCCCCGCGACATTTCCAACTGCCACAATGTCCGTCGGCTGTCGTCCGTGCCGGTGATCGTTGCCGTCGGAACGTCTTTTGCCGGATTGATGACTACGGTGACGTTCTCGATCCGCGGCGTATCGCCTTCGGATTTTCCGTTCGGGCCTATGTAGCTGAAGCTGACGCGCTGGGCATCGCCACCCAGCTTGGTCCACAGGAAGTAATCGCATTGCCGTTCGTCCCGCTGCAATGAAGTGACAGCGGACTTGGTAAGTGTGTATTCAGGCCCCAGAACGGTTTGGGCCGCTGTGGACGCTGGAACGATGCCGCCAATAAGAACGAGCAATGTGGGCATCAGGACAATACCGAGATATCGGGTGTTCATGTGCAATGCGCCTCCCAGTGTTTCCGACTCGAAAGAATTGAGCTACTCAGATTTCCTATATCGTCTATCGTCGAGGTTGTAAAGCGCAATCCCCCGAGCGGTGCCACACCCGTCCCCCGGTTGAGCTAATCGATTTTTTCGTATGGTTGCCAAGCCCAGGCCGTCACCCCCGGTGCGGGCAGCTCTTCGTATTCAGGCACTCTTCGGCCACCCGCAGCCGTTCCACCGGCCGTCCGCCCACAAGGTGCTCCTCCACGATCGCCGCCGCGTCCGCGGGCCGCACGTTGCCGTACCACACCGCCTCTGGATAAACCACCACCATCGGCCCATGCTCGCACTGGTCCAGGCACCCTGACTTGTTGATTCGCACCCTCGTCCCCAGCCCCGCCGCCTTTGCCAATTGCTGTAGCTGGGTGTGCAGATCGCTCTTTCCATCGGCGGTGCAGGACGGCCGTGGCGCGTCGGCTGGCCGTGTGTTGTGGCAGACAAAGACGTGGCGCTCAAATGCGGGCAAACGGTGTTCCTCCTCGATGTGGATGCTTCCAGACTAAGCCCCAGCCCCGGTCTTCTCCCCTCCCAACCGCGAAGTTTCCACATTCCCTACCCGTCCACCCGCCCGCATCTGCGAAAATGAAAGCTTGACTATGACCATGGACAACCTGCTCTCGCTGAAAGACGACATGGTGGCCTTTATCGAGGGCCACGGACTCAAACGCCTTCCCGGATACATCACCGAGGACATTCCCTCCATCGTTTGGGAGGGCGAAGACAACCCCGACGCATGGAAAGACTTTGTGGAGATGGCCAAGCACGTCGGCGCTCCC
>OCTA010001775.1_pt1 | contig 19705 bp, 20 predicted proteins | sample 1538991 | NCBI WGS metagenome assembly OCTA01 (sample SAMEA3539302, study PRJEB22396) | soil metagenome | biome: tundra; feature: field; material: soil | place: USA | collected 2010-05 | depth 0.15 m | reverse complement strand
GCTGAGATTGGTCGGGGCGGAGGGATTCGAACCCTCGACCTCTACGTCCCGAACGTAGCGCTCTACCAGGCTAAGCTACGCCCCGACAACAATTTATGAATTATTCTCACTCTTCCTTATCTTGCGCCCATAGCCTCGGTTTGCCTAGTGTCTCACAAAACTGTGAAATGTTTTGTGAAATCCTGAGACGCCATGGCTTCGACGAAAATCACGCTCAAGATCATTCCCTTCAAGAACCCGAGCGATAGCTTCGCCTATCGAGTTTCGGGAACGATCTTGGGCACAAGAGTCCAAAAGAACTTTCCGACTCGCGAGCAGGCGGAAGGCTTCATGAATGGCGCGGTCCGCACCGCCAATCAAGCAGATTCATCCAATCGGGAGCGATTGACCTCAACGACGTTTGCAACGGATGAAATCCTGCGTGATGCCGAGGCTGCGTATCACCTGGTTCAGAAACGGGCGCCGGGAGCCACACTTTATGCCGCGGTCAACTTCTACCTGACAAACGCAAAGTATCGGAAGATCTGGACTCCAACCGTTCTTTCGCCGCCAGCACCCGGGCTCAAGGGATAGCGGCAGATTGTTGAAGTCCGTGGAACACCCTGCGGATGCCGCTGTATTTGAACAGCGCGGCGTAGCGTGCCCAAGCCACGATCGTTCGCAAGATGCGCTGTGGCTGCTCGTGGGGGAACATTTGCGCAAGCTGGCTCAGGATCACCGCTTCATCGACCTCGTTGCTCGCGGACTGTTTCAGCCTCTGCACGATGAGGTCAAAGACGAAGATGTTTCTCAACGTCGCGTTGAGCCGTTGCTTGCGAGTATTGATGGCGGCGGCGAGAAACTGGCGCCCTTCCGCGGTCATTTCAACGCGCCCGCCTGGGGTGTTGACCCAGCCCAGCAGCTCGGCGGCTTTCACCACGAGGAGGAGTTGGCTCAATTCCATATTCACATGGCGCGTCAACTTGAACAGCTCCAGGCCTCCTTCGTTCTCCAGCACTTCGAGCAAGCCTATGGCGCTACTGAGCGAGACGCTCGGAATGGACTGGATAGGCAACCGACCGACGCCTGCGACCGTGCTGGGAGCGGGTTCGGCCTGGAACACGGTCTGGGTGATCAACGTGTGGAGCTTCTCGATAAGTGAGAGGAAGTCCGGGTGGTGCTCGTCGCGTGGGTAGGGCAGCGCGTTGTCGAGCACGGCGCGAATGGTGCCCGGATGCGCGCCCATCACCACGAGGCGTGTCGCCATAAAAACTCCTTCGCTGATGCTGTGCGTCACCATCAGGATGGTGTTCACATGGGAAGTCTTGCTGGTATAAAGGTCGATGACTTCATTGCGCAGCGTCTCGCTGGTGAGCACGTCAAGGGCGCTGAACGGTTCGTCCATGCAGAGAATCTCCGGCTGGACGGCCAGAGCGCGGGCCAGTCCGACGCGCTGCTTCATGCCGCCGGACAGTTCCTTCGGATACGCTTCCTCGGATCCTGCCAGGCCGACCGCATCAATCACCTGTCGCACGCGCTTCTCGCGTTCGGCGGCGGCCAGCGACAAATGCGACAAGCCGACCGCGACGTTCTGTTGCACGGTCAGCCACGGGAACAGCGCAAAATTCTGGAACACCAACGCGGTCGATGGATTCAACCCAACCTGCACTTGACCGCGATACAGGATTTGGCCCGATGTCGGCTGCTCCAACCCGATGATAGCGCGCAGGAGCGTTGATTTGCCGCAGCCTGACGGGCCCAGGATGGCGACGACTTCATGCTCGCGGATTTCGAGGTTGATGTCGTGGAGTATCTCCACGCTCCCGCCGCCCGCGCCCGGGAAGGATTGAAACACGTTTCGGATTTCCAAGAGAGGCGTTGCCATAATCAGGTGTCCATGGTGAAGCGGGTTTGCGCCCGATGACTGAGCGGCCGCCAGACGAGACGGTTGAAGCCCACTACCGTCACCGCCATGATACCCACCGCGGCGGCGAGGATGTGAAAGGCGCCGCGTTCAGTCGCCTGGCTGATCGCCGCGCCCAGCCCTGTCGTCATGAGCGTCTGGCCGTGAACCTTCATGTATTCGGCGACGATGCTGGCGTTCCATGCGCCGCCCATGGCGGTAATCCAGCCGGTAAGCAGGCTCGGAAAGATGGCGGGCAAAATGAGCTGTTGCCAGCGCTGCGGCCACGAGAACTGCGACAGCCGCGACACTTCCCAGAGTTCACGCGGAATCGCACTGCTGCCCGCGATGACGTTGAAGAGGATATACCACTGCGTGCCCAACAGCAGAAGCACGACCGAACTGATCCCCAAGCCGGTGCCGAACGCCAGCATCGCACCCACGACCACCGGGAATATCATCGGCGCCGGAAAACTTGCCGCCATCTGAATGACGGGCTGGAAGACGCGCGACCAACGCGGATGACGGCCAATGATGACGCCCACGGGAATCGTCCAGAGCGAGGCCAGCACCACCGCGATGACAACGCGCAGAAAAGTCGCCGCAGTGCTGCCTAACAGATCGAGCCACTCATTGCCCGTGAGCCTCATCAGCAAATGAACATATTTTACCACGCCAAACAGGACGCCCCCGCCGATGGCGGCAACGAGCAGTCGCTTGATCCAGCGCCCCGCGTTCGACGCGCAAAAGCCTGACGCTTCGGCGCGAGTCACTGGCGCGACCGCAGGAGGATTGCTCCGCCGCTGGAGGAATCTTAACGACTGCGACCCCGCCTGCCAAACCCGTGACCGTCGAATCCGGTCCCAGAGCCACGAGCCAGATGCGGCGGTCGTCTCTTCATCGGTGAACTTGTGCGACCACGCCACCAGCGGACGCCAGACCACCTGGTCAACGAACACAATCATCCCGAGCATCGCCAGCACGCCGAGCAGTTGCGCGCGTCCATCGCCGCGTTCGATGGCGAGACTCATATACGAACCGAGGCCCGGCAGCCGGAAATCATGTTCACCCAGAACGAACGCTTCACTCACCATCAGGAAGAACCAGCCGCCGGCCATAGACATCATGCTGTTCCAAAGCAGTCCGGTCGCGGCGAAGGAGAGGTCGAGCCGGAAGAACCGTTCCCACCACGACATCCGGGCCAGGCGGGCGACTGCCACCAAATCCGGTGGCACGGATTTCAACGACGAATAAAACGAGAACGTCATGTTCCACACCTGCCCCGTGAAAATCATCAGTACCGAGGCGATTTCGAGGCCGATGTTTTGATGCGGAAACAGGTAAACCAGTCCGAGCACGAATCCCGGCAGGAAACCCAGCACCGGGATGCTTTGCAGGATGTCGAGCACCGGCAACATCACCCGCTCCGCACCGGCCACCCGGGCCATCGCGTAGCCATAGACCATTGTGAACAGGAACGACACGCCGTAAGCAATGACGCCACGCGAGAGGCTGAACAGCGCGTAGAGCGGCAGATAACGCGCCTCCAGATGAATCTCCGGGACTTGTCGTAGCGGGCCGCTCCATTCGTGGGCCACCGTGACGAGCGCATAGATGAACGCGGCCAGCGTGCCGGCCACGGCCAAATCGATCCAGCCGAAGGCGCGCGGTGTTCGGATAAATTTCTTGTCAGTAACCACGGTGTCTCACGCAATGAATTTGGCGATGATATACGCTATGGCCGCCGCGAGGCCGCCGACCCGAGCTGGCTGCAACGCGCCCTTCATCTTCGGAACGCCGCTTGAAGTGGCGCTTCACAAGGCCAAACCCCGCCGGGGTCAACAGGGTGATGGCAGCCGACATGCCCAGCGCCCGCCATGTCCAATTTTGCGCCGTGCAGAAAGAGCTCTGACATTTAGCCGAGCGCTCCTACGAGCCCCTGCCCGACTCGCAGGGGCTTTTTCGCGCGAACGGTAATAGGTCGCGCGCAGCTTCTGACAAAGTTTTTGCGTTGGCGGACCTGGTGCAGCAGGTGACCGGTCTTGCCTGGCTTGGTCCGGCGGCCTACTTGACGGTGAGGTCGTTCTTGACGTCCTTCACACCGGGAACGGCCGAAGCATCTTTCCCTGCTGCGGACTTCTGATCCGAAGTGTCCACAAAGCCGCTGAGCTGAACAACTCCCTGGCGCGTCTCGACCTTGACCTGGAATGATTTTACCGCGTCGTCGCCCAGCAGGGCGCTCTTCACCTTGGTGGTGATGACCGTATCGTCCACGTATTGACCAGTGGTTTCGGGCGTGGATTTCGGCGCGCAGCCACTGGTCAGGCCGCCAAGCGCGAGGGCGCCGATCAATGCGAGAAACGATGCAGACTTCGCTGATTGGAGGGATGTTTTCATGGAATGGGCCAGGTTTATGCTCCGAGCACTTTCTTGATCTCTCCGACCTTCTTCTGTGTCTGACCTTCGACCTGTTCCGCTTTGCCCTCGGCTTTCAGTCGATCGTTTCCGGTCGCCTTGCCGGCGACGTTCTTGACGGTGCCTGCGATGTTTTTGGCGGTGCCTGCTACTTTGTCATTAGTGCTTGATTTCATGTCTTTTGATTTTCTCCTGAGCATGATGGGTATCGTCGAAGCAGAAGCCGCACGGTCTGCGTTGCCTGCCAGAAAAGGCCCGGTTGGGGACTGCCTCGTTGTTTCTTTCCGTGGAAATATAAGCGAAAGCATGCACGAGCCCTATGGGGTGTTACCCGGCCGCTACCGCTGGCCGATGCCGCTTATCACCACTTTCAGCGGCGCGGCCGCGCCGCAATTGCCCTTACTTGCAATTCTGCTGTCGGGGCTGCCCGTCTCTGGCAGGCTACTTGGCGGGCAGCAGGAGAGCGACTTTCCCGGGATTCTCCGAGTCCAAGAGCTGCGTTTGGTCAAACGGAGTCACGGCTGGAAAATCCGGACGGATGCCCATCGAACGATTCGCCGGTCACTCCAACTGGCGACGCAGATCCTTCATGAGCAAGAGAAGGTGCCGGTCATGGGCGGGTGAAACCTCGAAATCGTATTTCAGATAAAACGCCTTCGCCTCATCGTCTTTCGCATGGACGAGGAGCGCGCGCAGACCGGCAATTTCCGCGGCTTTGGCCGTGCGCAGAAAGGCATCCTTGAGCAGTCCTTTGCCCAATCCTTTCCCCTGCTCCGACCGATCGACGGCGAGCCGCGCCAGGAGCATCACGGGGAGCGGGTGGCGCGGCATGCCTTTGCGGATGCGCTCCGGCGCCTCATCGGGCGTTACCGCGCCGTACGCGAGGCTGTAATACCCGACGACCCGGGAACCGCGCAATGCAACGTAGGTGCGGGCGGAACCACTCCCGACACCTGCCAAAGCATGCTTGCGCAGAAAGTCGTTCAGCTCCACGGTGCCGCAATCGAACGCAGCCAATTCGTGCGCCGCCGTCAGCACCAACGGGCCTGACAATGGCTCGTCAGGCATCGAACACGCTCGGCTCGGTCAAAAGACGCCGCAGATTCGGTTTGTCCCGGACGGGTTCGTCGAGGCGCTGGCAAAATGCGTTCCACTGCTTTGCGCCCAGGGGGAAAAGAGTCGTCGAAGCAATTTCTTCGCGGGCCTGTCGAGTGGAACTCTCCAGGACAAATTGGGACAGGCCGAGATGCCGGAGCTTGGCGGCCTGTTCGAGCAAGCGCTTGTGTTGCGGAGACGTGCGAATGTGAATGGTGGCGGATTTGGTGACGGTTTCGGCCATGGCCGAGGAAGATAAGGGTTCGAGATTACCTGTCAACACAAGTGCTACACAATCGTCCGTCGCCTTGGGTTCCTGCTGAGCGCCAGGGATGTCGATGATCCGAAAGACGCTGGTGCCGATGGGAACCGTGAAGAGGAGTTGCTGGGCTCCAGTCCCCATCGACTGAACGCTAGACATGCCGAAAAATGCGGGAGAAAATTCCGTAATCACCAATCCGATTCTGCAGCAGAAAAACAACACGAAATTTCACAGGAAAATCCGCAAAACCAGTGGAGTGCCACAGCAAGTAATGGGTAATCAAGGGATTGGTTTTACGTCCCGAACCCAGCGCTCTACCAAGCCACGCTCAGACTGGATCGCGCGAGGAGTTAGGAAGCGGTCACGGATTGGAAACCGCAACCACCGGCGCAGACGCCGGCTTCATGGCGACCAGCTCGATGCCTGCGCCGGTGCCGAGGTTGCGGCTGTACTGCTTGTCTGCGGCGTTGTTCCAATGCTCATGCACGCCCATGCTTGCCAGCGGTTTTCCGCTCTTGGCCGGATCGTACACTGTCTTGGATGGCGGATTATTGGCCTGCGCCATTTCGTGCAGGTAATTGTCGACCGCGGGTCCGGCGACGATCTTCGAGAGAGTCGGCTCGTTGCGCAGGAAGTCGAGCGCGACGGAATCGATGGCCACGCCGTCCTGGGAGGCGAGAAGGCTGGAGGTCCAATTGTTGTTGAACGGCGCGCTCGTCCATTTGCACGACGGATCGAGCCTGTATTCGTTGTGCTTGGTCGCGTAGAGGCCGTCGATGAGGTAGAGGATTGTCTTTCCGCCGGTCTGGTCGTGCCCGTTGAGGTCGACCAGGCTGTTGTAGGAGCCCATCGCCTGAATGGTCTGGGGACCGCGGCGGCCGCCGCTGCTTTCGACCGCGATTGTCGAATGCAGGTCGCGGGCCCCGGGGGTGCCGTCCGGCTTGAAGAACGATCCCAGGTGGTTCTTCGCGCATACCGTCATGCCGGCCAAGTAATGCCCCTTGAGTCCGGCAAAGTTGATCATGTACTGGGCCTGCGTGACGCAGGTCGGGAAGTAGAATGTCTCGCCTCCCCGGGACAGGACGAGCGGCTTCGCCAGGTCGGGAACCGCCTTCCCGCGGCCGTCCGTGCCGGTCGTGTCGACGAAGTGGACGCCCGGATATAGCTTTGTGCAACGGTCGAAGATCGTGACCGGCACGTGGCGGATCGCGTCGTAGAAGGTGATGTCCGCCGGGGCGGCGCCGACCTGCTCGACGAGCTGGCCCAGCAATGCCTGCACGAGTTGCGGCGCGATATAAGAGTCCTTGGCCCCGTCGCCGTGGTCGTGCACCTGATTCAGGTTGAGCTTGATGACGATCTTCTCGCCCTTGGTATAGCCCACATTTCCACGGCCTTTGCGGTTGTTGAAGTCGGTGAAGATCCTGGCCCAGCTTTCCCGGACATTCGTGGCGTCGCCGACGGACATGATCACGTCCGCGAGCATCTTGTCCACGACCGCGGGGTGGGTGTTGCTGTCATCCCACCATCCGGGCGAAACGGACAGCCCGTCCCAGGACGTGGCTTTCGGGTCAAACTCCCACGCCACTCGGCCCGGCTTGATGCCGAAGGCCACTCCCAGCGGAGAATTCGCGGGCTCGGTCGGGACAAAATGCGGCTGGAGAGAAGGGGGGGGCTGGCTTTGGGCGTAGGTCGACGGGGCCGATAGGCATGCGGCGGCGGCAACCGCCATGGCCAGGCCGGCCGCGGATAGCCAGCCGCTCTTGTGCAGGCGCAATTGGGCGCTTCGTCCGGCGCACTTCAATGGGGAGGGGTTCGCATTCGTGCTCATTTTCAGTTTTTCGTCAGTTTGGTCGGGAGGACACCGAAGCCAGACGGATCGGGCGGCGGATTGGACCAATCCTGTCTCCTCGGGCGTTGGGCTCAAGGCATTGAGCGGACATCCGCCGATATTGCGTCCGATCATCGCGCCAGCGGACCAAGACTCAATACTAGTCGCCGCCAGAGCGTGCATTCGGTGCACACTCCGGTGTGATCAGAAATTCTACTTCGCCGGAGTAGTGTCACTACTTGATTCATCGGCTGAACTGGACGCCGCGCTTCCGCTTTGGCCCGATGCGGCGTCGCCATTGCCGGTTGCCTTTTTCTTTTTCCTTTTCTTCCGCTTCTTTTTTGGGGCCGGTTTGTCTGTTGTGCCTGTAGAACTCGTGCCGGAGTCGTTGCCAGCGCTGGTTGTCGGAGTGGAGTTGTCCGCAGAAGCCGGGGATTCGTTTACGGACGGATCCTGGGCCCGCAGCCCCGGGTTGGCAAAATTGACGACGAAGGCGAGCAAGCTCGCCATGAGGATGATCTTGGACGGTGTTTTGGTCATGGGAGTACGCGGCGAATAATAGCAAGCTCCCAACCCGGGGCTGCGCCACGATCTTTCCCGCTACCATCCGTTCCGCGATGGTTGAGAGGGGACGAGGCACCGGCCCTCGCGCCCAGCGTCGCCGCCAATCGCCTGCCGCGGCGGGCCCTCCACCGATTGCCAAGCCCTGCCAATTGATCGCAATGGCGCACCGGGGCGGGGACCGGATTGCGCCTTAACGGTTTGGTGAGCTCAAGGCCGGACAACGAGCTGTGTCCGACGGTCCCGCCGCAGATAACGGCTGGCGAAGCTGGCCAAATCCTCGCGTGTCACCGCCGAGACGCGTCCATCATAGGCCTTCCAATCGTTCGCCGGCCTTCCTTGCAGGACGTCGAGTCCGGCATGGAATGCGCGCGCCGCGTTGGTCTGGAGGCCCTGCTGCCGGGCCGCCTTGAGCCGCGTCTTGCACCGTGCCAGTTCCTCCTCGCCGACGCCGCCCGACTCCACGCGGGCAATCTCGCTTTCAATTTCTGAGAGGACTTCGCCTTCCCTGCCGGGTTGCGTTCCGGCAATGAAGCAAAACATCGCCGCATCCACCCCGATGACGCGCGTTGAACGGATGAAATATGCGAGCGCCTTTTCCTCCCGCACGCGCTCGAAGAGGCGCGAAGCCATCCCGCTGAAGAGTTCGTCCGCGACCTCGCCCGTGTAGAAATCGGGCGCTCCGATCGGCGGGGCGGGGAAGGCCTGCAGGACCACGGCCTGCTCCCGCGGGCGTTTCTCGACAAAGTCTCCGACGGCAGCGGGCAGCTTCGGATCGCTCCGTGCGCCGGGCGGGAGTGTCCCGCGCGGCAGTCTCGAAAGAAACGACTTCAGCTTTGCCGGCAGATCGGAAGGAATGTCCCCGGTCACCGCAAGAACCACGTTGGGGGCCACAAAAAGGCTGCTGTGAAGCGTTGCCAGGTCGTCGGGCGCCAGGGCGCGGACTCCGGATTCGTCGCCGCGGGCGTCAAGGGCGAGCGGGTGCGACCCGAAGAATTTCAGCCGCATGAGCTTGCGGGCCTCGGTGACGACGTCGTCCGAATCCTCCCGGAGGGCTGCGAGCTGTGCATCGCGTTCGATCGCGAATGGCGCAGGCAGAAAGGCGGGTGTCAGGACCGCCTCCGAAATCAGGGCGAGCGCGCGGTCCGCATCCGGGGGAAGCACCTCGGCTGCGAGCCCGAGGCTGTTGTTCCCGGAGAAAGGATAGAAGCTTCCGCCCACCTCTTCGATGAATTGCGCAACCTCGGCTGCGCTCCTGCTCTTAGTGTCCCTGACCAGAAGGCTGGCATGAAGGGCGGTCGATCCGCGCTTTCCCTCCCGCTCAAAGCTGGGTCCCCCGCGGACGAGCAGCCTGAGATGGAGATTTGGCAGCCGATGGTCCGGTTGCAGGAGCAGGCGCGCGCCGTTACGAAGGACGGTTTCGGAAACATCCGGGATCGCCGGTCCTTCGTTTTCGGATCGGGTGACCGGGGCCCGGGCCGCGCCTGCCGGATCTATTGACACCGATGTCCGATGCTCCGGCACCAGGTAGGCCTTGAGCGCGCGGGTGAGATCGGCAGGCGTCACTGTCCGCAGCCTTTCGAAATAGCTCCGGCTGTAGCCGAGGTCGCCGATCACGACCTCGGCGGCGCCCAACCGGGAAGCCTGGCCGCTCATTGTCTGGCGTGCGGCGACCTCACCGGCCACGAGCTGCTTCAGGGCCTTCCGAAGCTGCCCGGGTGTGAACCCACGGACGGCGCAGCGCGCGAGCACCTTGTCGATTTTCTTCTCGGCCTCGGCCCGCTTGTCCGCATCGGAAGTGAAGGAAACGCAGAAAAGCCCGCTCGTCCCGGGGTTCCAAGACGAGGCCTCAATCGAGTGCACGAGGCCCGACTTTTCCCTGAGTTCCTGCCAAAGGATGGAGCTGTCGCCATGGCCGAGCGCCATCGAGAGAAGATCGAGCACCGGAGCGTCCGGATGCGCAAGGCCCGGGATCTGCCAGGCGATCGCAGCCCGGCTGATCTCCACATCCTCATACCGGTGATCGTCGCGGGGAGCGAGCTGGCCCGGCTCCGCCGGCACGAGAACCGGGGCGATGGCGGCCCGTGGGAGCTTCCCGAAGTGTTCGGCAACGGCGGCGCGCACCGTCGCGGGATTCACGTCGCCAACGATGACGACCACGATGTTGTTCGGAACGTATCGGCTGCGATAATAGGAAACGATATCGTCCCGGGTGATCGCCGAGAAGACATCGCGGTGGCCGATCACCGGATGCCGGTAGGGATGCTCACGGAAGGACGCGGAGAACAAGGACTGCCACATGCGGTCATCCGGGTCGTCGTGAGTCATCGCAATTTCCCGAATGATGACGTCCTTCTCCTTTGTCGCCTCGTCCGCTGGCAGCGTCGAATGAAGGACGGCATCGGCGAGAATATCGATCGCCACCCCCGTGTGCTCGCCGGGCAGATCGATGTAATAGACCGTCCGATCGAAGGTCGTATAGGCGTTGATATAGCCGCCGTGAGCCTGCACGGTTGCGGAGATCTCCCGGCCGGCGCGCCGTTCGGTCCCTTTGAAGAGCATGTGCTCGAGGTAATGCGACAGTCCGGCCCCGAGATGGCGCCCTTCGTGGATGCTGCCGGTTTTCACCCAGACCTGGACCGAGGCCAGGGCCGCTGACCGGTCCTGCTTCAAGAGCAGGGTCAGCCCGTTCGGAAGGATTGTGCGCTCGACGGGTTCCCGCCAGAACGCGTCGAGCATGCGCAGATCGGCGGCGGCGAGCGCGGGTGGGTGCCTGGTCTTAGTCATTCAGGTCAGGCCGGACCCACCGACTCGGCCGTTGCACTGCCGCGCGGCCGTCGGGCCGGCAGAAAGGGTCTTACGAAAACATCGTCAAAGTCGTACAGACCCTCGAAATCCTCCGGTCGATCGTTCTCGGTCTTGCTGAAGACCTTGTACTCAATCAGGTTGAACACGATATCGCCAAAGTCCTGGCAACGGCGCACCCCCCAGCTGTTGAGGACTGTCTTCGCCATCGGGCCGAATTGGTCCAGCGCAAAGGCCCGGAGTCCTTCGAGAAGTTCGCGGCCGGTCACGTGGCGCGCGCGCTCGGCGCGGGTCACCTCCCGCTTGCGCAGCTCCTTTACGGTGTGGTCCAGGCCAAGGCGCACGAATTCGTAGGACCTCTTGTCGAATCGGGGATCATCCTTGCAGATGAGCGAGACAATCTCGGCGAATTCAGTGTCTTGCATCTTGGAAATTACTCGCAACCACCGGGAGCGCCTGTTGGTGTCGAATGGTCACTTCTCAGCATGATTGAATCCACCCAGATTAGTGACGCGGCGGCAAACGTCAAAAGCGGGGCGGAGCCCCTGGCGCCCCTGGAATCCGCCTGCGCGCGCCTGAAGGCGGGCGGACTGCGGATAACCGCGCCGCGCCGCGCCATTCTGGCGGCGCTCCTGTCGCGCAGCGAGCCGGCGAGCATCGAGCAGATTCATTCTCAACTCGTTGCGGGGCAATGCGATCTTGTTACCGTGTACCGTTGCATGGCAGCATTCGAAGAGATCGGCCTGGTGCGCCGCGGCTATTTTCTCGACGGCGCATGCCTGTACGAGATCGATGCGGGAAAGCCGGTCCGGTACCATGTCGTGTGCCGGCGGACGCGCCGCGTGCATACGATCGATTCCGGAGCCTCCCCGGAGCTGGCCGCGGCGTTGCACAGGGTCGAAGAGACGCTGCGCGCACAAGGCTTCACCGAGGTGGGGCATGTCGTGGAGTTTTTCGGAACGGCGCCTGTTTCCGGCGCGGAGGCCGGCTGATTTTGGCCTTCAGCCCTGCGACAGGAGCCTGCGCAGGGTCTCGTCCACGATCCTCGGATTTGCCTTGCCCTTGGCCGCCCTCATGACGGGTCCCTTGAGGGCGTTGATCGCCGACTCCTTTCCCGCCCGGAATTCCGCGGCCGCGCGCGGATCGCCGGCGATGGCGTCTCGGCACCAGCGCTCAAGATCGTCCGATGACGCTCCCGCCTTGAGCCCCCTGCGCTCGATGATGCCTTCTGGTTTCTCACCCGACTTGAACATCTCGGCAAAGACCTCTTTTGCGGCGGGCGTCGGGATCGTTCCCGAGGAGACGAGCTTGACCAGGTCGGCCAGGTCTTCCGGACGCACCTTGCACTCGGCGAGCGGAAGCTTCGCCTGGCCGAGTTCGCGCAGCAGGTCGTTGACAACCCAGTTTCCGGCCACCTGAGGCTGGCCGCTCATCGCCGCAGCCTTCTCGAAATAGTCGCCCAGCTCCCGATCGGGAATGAGCACCGAGGTGATGGTGTAGGGGAGCTGGTACTGGCTGTGCAGGCGCCGCTGCCTGTCGAAGGGCAGTTCCGGGCACGACGCGCGAAGCCTCTGCTTCCACCCCTCATCGACCTTCACCGGCATGAGATCGGGATCCGGGAAGTACCGGTAGTCGTGCGCCTGTTCCTTGGAGCGAAGCGACTGCGAGGCCCCCGTCTGCCCGTCGAAATCGCGCGTTTCCTGGTCAATCGTCCCGCCGGACCGGACGATCGCGAGCTGACGCGCGATCTCATGGGCGATTCCGTCGCGCACGAATGATATCGAGTTCAGGTTCTTGAGCTCAACCTTGGTTCCGAGCCCCGTCGTCCCCGCGGGCCGGACGGATATGTTTGCGTCGCAGCGCAGCTGGCCCTTTTCCATGTCGCAATCCGATATCCCGCCGCAGACCATCACCATCTTCAGGGCGGTCAGAAAGGCGAACGCCTCGTCGGCAGTGTGCATCGCCGGCTCGGTCACGATCTCCATGAGCGGCGTTCCCGCCCGGTTGAAGTCGATGAGCGATTCGTGCGCGAAGTGGTTGAGCTTCCCGACGTCCTCCTCGAGGTGGATGCGCGTCAGGGGAATCCGCTTGTGCTCTCCCATGATATTGCGCGCCGGCCCGGGCAGCTCGATCTCGACGGAGCCGCCCCGGCAGATCGGCTGGTCATACTGGGAAATCTGGTAGTTTTTCGGGGAATCCGGATAAAAATAATTCTTCCGGTCCCACTTGCAGACTTCGGCGATCTCGCAGCCGAGCATGAGGCCGGCCTTGACGACTGCATCGAGGGCGGCGCGGTTCATGACGGGGAGCGTTCCGGGGAGCGCGAGGACCACCGGATCGGTCAGCGTATTCTCGGGGAAGCCATAGCCTGCGGCCGCGCGCGTGAACATCTTCGAGCGGGTCTTGACCTGCACGTGAACCTCCAGCCCGATGACCGCCTCGTGGTCGTTCATCGGGATGGCCTCCCGGCCTTGGCGTTCCACGCCGCGATCGAGCTGTCCATGTCCGGATGGCGGGTGTGCCAGTCGTGGGCGCCTTCATAGGCTCCCGCGATCGCAAGAAGTTCGGCCTCCCGGTACGGCTGTCCGATCAGCTGGAGCCCGATGGGCAGGCCGGACTTTGAAAAACCGCAGGGGACGCTGATTCCGGGGAGTCCCGCCAGGTTGACTCCGATCGTATAGATGTCGCAAAGATACATCGCGAGCGGGTCGGCCTTTTCGCCCGCCTTGAAGGCGAGCGTCGGCGAGATCGGCGTGATGAGGGCGTCGACATCCCGGTAGGCGTCCAGAAAGTCCTGCCGGATCAGGGTCCGCACCTTTTGCGCGCGAAGGTAATAGGCGTCGTGGTAGCCGCTGCTGAGGACATACGTGCCGAGGATGATCCGCCGCTTCACCTCGGCGCCGAAACCCTCGGCCCGGGACCGGAAGTAGAGATCAACCGCGTCGGCCGCGTCCGCCGAGCGATGGCCGTAGCGAATCCCGTCGTAGCGGGCGAGATTGGACGAGCACTCGGCGGTTGCGATGATGTAGTAGGCCCCGATGCCGTACCGGGTGTGGGGCAGGGACACTTCCCTTATCTCGCAGCCCCGGTCCCGGTAGAACCGGGTCGCCGCCTCGACGGCGGCGCCGATCTCCGGGTCGAGCCCCTCGCCGAAATACTCCTTTGGAATCCCAAGCTTCCAGGGGCCGCGGTGTTTGCGCACTTCCGAGCGATAGTCCGGGATGTCCACGCGGAAGGACGTCGAGTCGCGGGGGTCGTGCCCGGCGATTGCGCCCAAAACAAGGGCCGCGTCCTCGACAGTTCGTGCGAACGGGCCGATCTGGTCGAGCGACGAGGCGAAGGCGATGAGTCCGTAACGGGATACGAGGCCATAGGTCGGCTTGAGCCCGACGACTCCGCAGAAGGCCGCGGGCTGCCGGATGGAGCCTCCCGTGTCCGATCCCAGGGCTGCGCAGGCTTCGCCGGCGGCCAGCGCTGCGGCGCTGCCGCCCGAAGAACCGCCCGGCACCCGTTCGAGATCCCACGGATTGCGGGTCGCGCCGAAGGCCGAGTTCTCGGTGGACGACCCCATTGCAAACTCGTCGAGGTTGAGCCGGCCCCAGCAGACCGCTCCCGCCTCCTTTAGTTTGCGGGCGACCGTCGAATCATAGGGCGAGACAAAATCTGCGAGCATCCGGCTCGACGCCGTGAGCGGCTGACCCTCGACCGCTATGACGTCCTTGATCCCGATCGGGATTCCGTCCAGGGCCCCCCGCGACCGGCCGGCCGCGCGCCGTTCGTCGGAGGCGCGCGCCTGCGCCAGCGCATCGGCCTCGTCAAGGGAGTTGAATGCCCTGACCGCGGAATCGACGGCATTCTTGCGCCGGATGAAGCCCTGCGCGAGTTCGACCGCCGAAAGCTTGCGCCCGTCCAGCTGCGCCGCCAGCTCGGCAATAGTGCCATATATGGGGTCCGATGCCATGCCGTCACTCCACCACTTTGGGAACGGCGATCATGTTGTCCCGCCGGGCGGGCGCGTTGCGCAGCGCCACGTCGACCGGCAGTGCCGGATGGGGAACGTCGTCGGCCCAGACGTTGTACAGGGGAAAGGCGTGCGCCGTCGCCTCGACGCCGGTGACATCGACTTCCTTGAGCTGGGCGACATGGGCCAGGACATCGCCCAGCTGCTCCGAAAACCGCGCCTTCTCTTCCGCAGTGAGGGCGATCCGGGCGAGTTTCGCGATATGATCGATATCCAGGCTCGTGGGATCGGACATCTGCTTTCCCTCGTCGGTCATTTCCTCACGCTGTAGCGGGTTGTCTTTGCGATCTCATCCTGGATCTTCTGCAGGACCGCGTTCACATCGTCGTCCGTCAGGGTGCGATCGGCCGCCCGGAAGACGAGGGAAAAGGCGAGGTTCTTGCGGCCCTCGGGCAATCCCTGCCCCTGGTAGACGTCGAAGACCTCGATCTGGTCGAGCGCAAACGCGCCGCCAGCGGCTGCGCGGGCAATCGCCGCCAGGCGCTCCTTCACTTCCGCGGCGGGTTCGGCCGAATCGACTACAAGCGCCAAATCGCGGAGGGCGGGTGGAAAAAGGCTGAAGGGGACGAATCGGCGCTTTTCCAGAGCCGCGGACAGGCGTTCGGGGAGGATCGCAAAAATTCCGGCGTGGACCTTCGCGTGAATGCCCATGCCCCTTGTCATCGCAAGGCTCAGGAGGCCGAAACGGGCGCTCCAGCCCCGCTCCACGCCGCCCGCAATGGCCGCCTGGCCCGCCTGCCAGACATCATTGGCGCCTGAGGCCGGCGCGATGCCCTCGCGCGCCAGATCGATTCCGGCAAGGGAGGCGAGGCAGGCGGCGTGGTGCTTAGCCCCGTAGAAATCAAAAGGCTCGCGCCTGCGCCAGCGGCGGTCCGGGTCCTCGGCGGCGACGAAGGCGGCGGCCGCGCATTCAAAATTGCGCCCGTTCGATTCGATGAAAATGCGCCCGGTCTCGGCGAGCCGCGCTGCGGAGACGCCTCTCGACTGATTGAGCCTGAGCGACTCAAGAAGACCCGCGATCAGCGTCGGCCGGAGGTGCGACTGATCCTCCACAAAAGGGTTGGCCAGGGCGAGTTCCCGGACCGCCGTTTCCGAGGTCCAGGCCAGCACCTCACGGGCGGACCGAAGCGTGATGTTCGCGCATTCGTGGAAGTCGTGACCCACGAGGTATTCGGTCGCCCGCCGGTTGAAGATCACGGCCGGGTCGTCGTCGCCGGCGACGGCCGGCACGGTCACGGGCGACGGGGGGATCCTGTCGGTTCCATGCAACCGCAGAACCTCCTCGACCAGATCGATCGGGCGGTCGAGATCCGTGCGCCAGCTCGGGATCGACACCGTCCATGCGAGCCCGCGTCCATCGACCGGCTCTTCCCGGACCACGTGGAGTTCCAGCGATTCGAGCGTCGACTTCATTTCCGCAGGATCGATGGGGAAGCCGAGGCGCTCGTGGACAAAGCCTGTCGTCACGATGATCTCTCGCTGCCAGGGCACGTCGCCTCCGACAATCAGGGGCGCTCCGACAGCCCGGCCCCCCGATGTCGCAGCGATCAGCTCCATGGCCCGAAAAGCCGCCTCGTTCGCCATGTGTGGATCGACGCCGCGCTCGTAGCGGTAGGAGGAATCGGAGGCGAGACCGAGGCGGCGCGAGGTCGCGCGGATCGATCCCGGCCTGAATATCGCGCACTCGAGCACGATCTCGGTCGTATCGTCGCTCACGCCGGAATTCTCCCCTCCCATGATCCCCGCGATGACCACCGGCCGGCTCGAATCGGCGATGACGAGCATGCGGTGGTTGAGCACGCGTTCCTTTCCGTCGAGGGTGACGATCTTTTCCCCGTCGCCGGCCCGCCGCACGATGATGCGCCCGCCCTCCAGCCTCCGCGCGTCAAACGCATGCAGGGGCTGTCCGTACTCGAGCATGACGAAGTTCCCGACATCGACCACGTTGTTGACCGGGCGCAGGCCCGCGGAGCGCAGGCGGTCCTGCATCCAGGCGGGGCTCGGGCCGATCTTCACTCCGGTGATGGCCCGCGCCGTGTACAGCGGGCAGTCTTCGGGCGCGTCGACCCGGATCTCGGATAGAATCCTTGCCCGATCGCCCGCCGGTTCGCCTTCGGCGGTCGCGATCGAGCCGGTCGCTTTCCCGGGGGCCGGTCTACCCGCGCCCTTGAGCTTCACCTCGGGATAGCGGATGGGTTTTTCGAACCAGGCGGCGAGTTCCCGGGCGATACCCAGGTGCGACAGGCAGTCGGGGCGGTTCGGCGTTATCTCCAGGTCGAAAACCGTGTCGCCCGCCGGCAGGGCGGAATTGATCGGCAGGCCGATCTCCGGGCTGCCGGCAAGGATCAGGAGTCCGCCCGAATCGTCGCCGAGGCCGAGCTCCTTCGGGGAACACATCATCCCGTCGGAAAGCTGCCCGCGGATCTTCGACTGCCTGATGGTGAAGTTGCCGGGCAGCACGGCGCCCGGCAGGGCGACCGGCACGCGGTCTCCCACTTTGTAGTTCTGAGCGCCGCAGACGATCGTCTTCACTCCCCCGGCTGCGCCCAGGTCGACCTGGCAGACGGACAGCTTGTCGGCGTTCGGATGCTTTTCACGCGTCCGCACCTCGCCCACCACGACCTGATCCAGTCTCGGCGTTCCCGTCGGCGCGACCTGTTCGACCTCGAAGCCCAGAAAGGTGATGGCGTGCGTGATGTCCTCGAGCGGCGCGTCGAGTCCCACGTAATCTTTCAGCCAATTGAGCGAGATTTTCACGGCTTCAGGCGAATTGTTTCAGGAACCGCAGGTCGTTCTGGTAGAAGGTCCGGATGTCATCGATCCCATACAGAAGCATGGCCAGGCGCTCGAGCCCCATGCCAAAGGCGTATCCCGTCCAAATGGCGGGATCGTAGCCCACCGCCGAAAAGACCGCGGGATCCACCATTCCGCAGCCGCCGATCTCGATCCATTCCTTGTTCACCTTCGGCAGGTGCCGCGCCGAGAGGTCCACTTCGAAGCTAGGCTCCGTGTATCCGAAGTAATGGGGCCTGAACCGGGTCTTTGCGTCCGCCCCGAGGAGCGCGCCGAAAATGTGGTCCAGGAGCGCCTTCAGATCCCGCACCGTGACCCCCCGGTCGACGTACAGGCACTCGAGCTGGTGAAAATTGGCCGAATGCGTGGCGTCCGTGGTGTCCCGGCGATAAACCCGCCCGGGCGAAACGATGCGAATCGGAGGCGCTCCCTTGAGCATCGTGCGTATCTGGACGGACGACGTGTGCGTGCGGAGCAGATACTTTTCCCCCGGGCTCCGTTTCGCAACGTTCTCGAACCGCGCCGTCTCCGGGAAGTAGAACGTGTCCTGGGAATCCCGGGCCGGATGATCGACGGGGGTGTTCAGCGCGTCGAAGCAGTAGAATTCGGTCTCGACTTCCGGCCCGTCGGCCACGGCGAAACCGACCTTGCGCAGAATCCGGCACATCTCCTCCCGGATGAGCGTGAGCGGATGGTAGGTGCCCGGGCCCGGGTCCGGCGACGGGAGCGTCGGATCGACCGGCGGCCCGAGTTGGGCGGCAAGTTCAGCCGTTCCGATCCGGGCGAGGGCCCGGTCCAGCTCTGCCTGCAGCCGCGCCTTGGCCTCGTTGACCAGCCGCCCGACGGCGGGCCTCTCCTCCTTTGGCACGGAGCCCATGAGCTTCATGAGCGCCGTCAATTCACCGTTCGGCCCCACGTAGCGGGCCTTGGCGGCCTCAAACTCGGGCCGGGACCTGAGCGCGGCCAGTTCCTCGGCAGCTTTGGCCACGATGGCGGAGAGTTTTTCTTGCATCGGAGGAAGAGAGAATCGCGACGCGGCTCAAATTAAAATGAAAAAGGACGGCGCCGATGGAAGGCCCGCCCTCTGAAGATGAGGCCGGCAGCCCGGCGCCCGCCTTCCGGCTCCGCCCCGGCGAACGCGCCTGGGGTGGGGCATCTGCCATGAGGGTCAGGCCTTGGGCGCAGGCGCGGCCTTTGCCTTCAGCGCCTCGCGGGCCCTGGCAACCAGGGCATTGAAGGCTGCCTCATCACGAATGGCGATGTCGGAAAGAATCTTGCGATCCAGTTCGATGTGGGCGGCCTTCAGGCCCTCGATGAACCGGCTGTAGCTGATGCCCGCGTTGCGGCAGGCGGCGTTCAACCGGACGATCCAGAGCCCGCGCCATTCGCCCTTCTTCTTGCGGCGGTCGCGATACGCGTACTGCCAGGCATGCTGGACGGCCTCTTTCGCATAGCGGAAGAGCTTGGACTTGTTGCCGAAATAGCCCTTGGCGTATTTCAGCACCTTCTTGCGCCGCTTGCGCGACGCGGGGGAGTTTGTTGCACGAGCCATGTTGTCGGTTTCCTTTTCAGTTTTGCGCCGGCGGGTCGGCTTTTGATTTCACCCGCCCGGCGAGGTTGTTGATTCTTGCGCCGGACCGCTTCAGAGGCCGTGCGGAAGGCAGCGCTTGAGCGGCTCCGCATGGCCATCGGCCACCAGCTTGTCCCGGGAGGCTCGGCGCTTCTGCTTTGTGCCCTTCGATGCCAGGAGATGGCGGAAGCCGGGAGTGCGGCGCACAAGCTTGCCGCGGGCGGTGAGCTTGAAGCGCTTGGCTACGGATTTCTTGGTCTTTTGCATTGAGGGAGCGGTTGAACACAGAGATCGATTCTCCCCTTGGCAAGCAAACATTTGCCCGGGCAGACAGCGTGCCAGCCCGACGGGAGAGGGCCGCGCGTTCATTAAGAAGGCACGCCACGGCGACTGCTGGAAGTGGGTCAGTTCGCTCGATCTGCAGCCTGCCGGGCCGTGCGCAGCTCACGCGCATCATCCGGGCGTTGGGGGAC
>OCTA010001774.1_pt1 | contig 19718 bp, 7 predicted proteins | sample 1538991 | NCBI WGS metagenome assembly OCTA01 (sample SAMEA3539302, study PRJEB22396) | soil metagenome | biome: tundra; feature: field; material: soil | place: USA | collected 2010-05 | depth 0.15 m | reverse complement strand
AGGGCGGCGTGCCCGCGCGGCATCGCCTCTGGAATGGAAGAAACCCTCTTGCTTTCGCAGCCCAGTCCTGTCCAGCCGTCATGTGTATTCCGAAGGAACTCAGATCAAAGCCGGCCTGGACGCATACCAGCAGCGCACTTTCTTTAGCAATGGTCTGTCTGTTGGTTTTTTCCACCAACCGCTCCGCTGCCAAGAGAGAGGGGTGCCTGTCTCGCACGTCCATGAATCCGGCGGCGGTAGCTGGCGCTGTAGAGTGCGCCCAGGTGGACAACTGGTCGGGCGAAACCCCGAGCCGATAAGGCCAGTCCAGCAGGCCGCAAAGCCGGTGCGGGATGAATCGTGCGCGAATCATTGCCGTATTACCTCAATAGCGTTCGAACGTCCCTCCACCGAGCCGTTTACGGTATCAGTAGCGCTAATCGTTTGAGCGCCCGGCGTCTTCAGGGCGACGGTGACGGCGCCGACGCCTCCAGAAAATCTAGTGCCGGACAACAGGATCATGCCTTCGTCGCTGCTCGCGATGCGCACCGTTGCCGCATAATTGAATACGGGTATGTTGTCTGCGTCGAGCGCAGTGACCACAACCGAGAACGGTACCCCAGGCTGGGTCGAAGGCGGCGCGGAAACCGCGAAGTGAGTAGCCCGAGAAGACGCGAGGCGCCCGCAGACATCCGTATCGCCCCTGCCTAGACAGCCTTCGCCCGCTCTGAGATCCGCCGCGTTCCCGCGGAACGACGTATTTCCCGACCAGGTGCCTGCGGCCTCCGAGCCGGCCCCGCACAACTCGGTCGTACAAAGGAATAAGGCGCCGCCTTTCGTCGGGCCGTCGGCAGAGCCCGCCGCGCCCAGACCGCCAGTAGTTGAATTGCCCAGAAACGAGGTGTCGGCCAACTGCAAGAAACCCGACCTGACGAAGACGGCACCCCCCAAAGCGGCGCCGCCCACGCCGCCGAAGCTGGCGGCGGAGGTTCCATCCGTATCCAGAAATCCGGCCGCACCGCCAGCTCCACCTCCGAAACCGTTACCACCCCCGGGGCCCCCCCCCGAAGCCAGCTTCGCCGCCGCCAACGCCCGCAGCCGCCGAGTCGCCGCCCGCGCCTCCCGAACCAGCAGGCCTCGCGCCCTTGCCGCGCAAGTCCCCCGTTGCTCCCGCTCCTTTAGGGCCGCTCGCGCCGTTCCCGCCGAAGCCGCCTCCGCTTCCGCCCTCGCCCGGTCCAAAGGTGGAGCCGCCATTCGCGCCACTGCCGCCGGCAGCCCGGTTGCCGCTGAGCACCACGCCGCTCAACATCAGCGAACCACTGTTCAGAAAAATAGCTCCGCCCATTCCCGCGGCGCCGCCTCCCCCACCGGCTCCACCCGTGCCGGGAGCGCCGTCGCCGCCCTTTCCCAAACCGTCGGCCAAGGTGAGGCCGTCAATCCGGACGGTGGAGCCTTCAATGAAGAAGATCCGGGTTGCATTGCCGCCGCTGACGGTGAGCAGATTCGATCCGGGGCCCTGGATCGCGATGTCGCGGTCGATCCTGATGTGATTGCTTCGCAAACTCGCATCCAGCAGGATTGTCCGCCCGCTTAACGCGGGATCGAAGGTGATCGATCCTCCGGCAGGCGCGCGGAGAACCGCAAAACGCAGCATACCCGGAAGCGGAGCGGCCGCACTGTCGTCGAGCCGGTTGACGCACAGCGGCGGGGAGCACGTTGCCGCAGCCGCACCAGCCTGCGGCGCTCCACATAGTATTGAAAAACATAAAATAAGCTGCAGCAGGCGGCTGACAACTTTAACGTCGATATGTTCGAGAAGCTTGGCTACAACACCACTCCGCCTGGTTACGCGCATCTTGACCATGACAAGCCGCAGGAACGTTTTCACCGTGTTTGGGGTAATGTTCATGCGTTGAGCCAACTCTTTGTTAGTAAGTCCGATCGCGATGCCTCGTAGCACTTCGTGCTCGCGCTCCGTTAAACGGTAGCGGGTACCCACCTCAGCCAGAGGGTCACGCGCGGAAACGTCTCGACTCAGATGGAGGACGATCAGCGATTGGCGGGCTCCTTGCGGCTCCACCAGGTAGGTGCGGCCGGTATAGGCAAGCTTTCCGACAAGGAAACTCACTTTCATGGAATCGGGACCGGTGGGCTCGGCGCGCTGCATCAGATCCCGCACGTCCGCCGCAACCGCCAAGGACGGATCTGCATCGACGGTGTCCTGGCAGCGCCGGTCGCGTGACCGAGCGGCAAGTATGGAGGTTGCACCGTGGTCGATCGCGAACGGCTGGAAGGACAGGTCCAAGAGGATCATGCCGGCTTCCGCGGGGGCTCCCCCCGCCACGGCTTCACGCGCTGCGCCGCTCTTGCGTGCTGCGTTCATCACTCTCCCCCGAAAAATCTCCTTATTATTCAGTTAAGGAGACCTATCGAACCTCTCTCTCTTGGCCACCTGGAAATGAAGCTCTCGCTTCTAGACAGGAACAGCCAAGCCCGGCCGGAAGGCGCCTCAAACCAACTAACCGCAGTTAGCGCCTTTCTCAGTACACTCGGTACGCTCGGTACCTACAGGACCAAGCAGCCGACGAATTCTCTTGCTAGCCTCGCGCAACGACACATCTAATTCACCGAGCGCTTTGCCTAAGGTACTCAAATCGCTATGAAGAGTCAAGCGCGGTGCGCGCAACGTTTCTACCCTGTCAAACATGGCGGCGCGCGCGAACTCAGAGAGACTACGCGCGCCCGAACACATGCAGGACCTTGCCAAGACTTCATACTCCGCCGAAGACACGCGGAAAGTCACAATTCGCGAATTGTTCCTCATAAGCGGCATTCTGTACTATTATGTAATTATGTACTTACTTTAACCAAACACCGTCGGAGCGAAACCACTCCTATAACTTTATGCCTCATCGTGGGGGCCCACCGCGGCCCTCCGCCACGAACCACATCGCAGCAGCACAATGACGAATCCAGCAATTACGTTGAACAAAGTACCGCTAAACGGGACCGAATGTCAATCAAATCCTTATCGGCATTGCAGTTAGGTTCTTTGTCTACTCCTTTTACCTAACTCCTTTAAACGATTGCGGGTGTTCTGCGGTAGTGCTACCTTCTTCAACGGAGGATCCAAACAATGCATTTTCGGAACGTACTCCTCGTGGCCCTTGCGCTTGCAGCGGTCGCGTTTGCTCAAAACCCAATCACCGCTGACTCACCTTTCCAGGTGCGGTACGCGGCTAACCCGGCAGCCGGTGAGTCATATATCGATATCGTGAACACCGGCGCCAACGGCGCTCCCCTGCTCGGCCCCGGCTTCGGCGGCGCGGCAGGGAACATCTGCGCGAACGTATATGCGTTCTCGCCGGATGAGCAGCTCATCTCCTGCTGCTCTTGCCTCATCACGCCGAATGGAGTTGTCGAATTGGGGGTCAACCGTGACCTCACGATCAAGACTCTGACCGGCGTTGTCCCGACTTCCGTCGTCGTGAAAGTGCTCTCCACTCTCGCGGGCGCCGGCGGGACTGGCACCAGCTGCAACAACAGCGCGGCAACGGTGACGACCGCGACCATCGTTGGTGGCATGGCTGTTTGGGGCACGACCCTGCATGCACAGGGCGCCGGTTTCGCTACCACTGAGACCGCGTTCACTCCGGCAACGCTGAGCGCTGGGGAACTGGCGAGCATCGGTGGCCGGTGCTCCGCCATCCTGGGCAACGGCAGCGGCTTCGGCGTTTGTCTCACGTGCCGCGCCGGCGCGCTGGGCGGCGTCAAGAAGTAATCCTTCTTTAGTCGTTCACACTCATTCTTGGGTAACCGGGGCTTGCGGCCCGGTTACCCGGTTTTTGAAAACCAAGTCGACTCGAACTCGGGCCGGCTTCCAACCACTCTTGTGCTGAGAGGAGAATATCGTGCAAAACCCTATCCCTGTACTGGGCGTTATCGCTTCAGTATTGTTGTTACCAAGTTTCGTCTCGGGCGCCGACGTGCGTCCGGGCAGTGACCCTCCCGTGGTGGAGGTCAACGGAGTAACCCTTACCTTATCGGATCTAGAGCGCAAATCCCCTGCGGCGCTCTTCCAAGCCCGCACTGCCTACTACGAAGCAGAACGGCGGACGTTGGAGGAGTTTTTAAACGACTACCTGCTCGCCCAGCAGGCGCTTAAGGAAAAGGTGAGCGTCGCCCAACTGCTCGAGCGGCACGTCAACAGCTCCATCGCGCCGAACCCATCCGATGAAGCGCTTCGCGTGTATTACGAAGGAGTCGAAACGACTGCGCCGTACGAGGAGGTTCGCGACAAAATCATCGACGTAGTGCGCGCCAAGCGCATAGCCAAAGCAAAGGCGGCATACATTCAATCCCTCCGCAGTCAGGCCATGGTTACCTACCGTCTGGCGCCGCCGCGCGCGCCTATTTCGCTGAACGATGCGCCGGCGCGCGGGCCAGCCAATGCACCCGTCACGTTGCTGGAATACGCAGACTACGAATGCCCGTACTGCCAACAGGTTCAGCCGGTGCTCGAGAAGCTGGCCGAGGAGTACAAAGGCAAGTTGGCATTCGCGTACAAGGACTTTCCTCTGCCCATGCACCCGAACGCCCAGAAGGCGGCGGAGGCCTCCCGATGCGCGCAACTACAGGGCAAGTATTGGGAGTACCATGACCTGCTGGTAACCACCAAGCAACTCGACCTTGCCGCGCTCAAGAGCCATGCCCGGACGTTGAAGCTGGATGCGAACGCATTCGATAAGTGTCTAGACACGGGCGATACGGCGGAGACTGTGAAGAGGCACGCGTCGGAGGCACAGGCTCTGGGCGTTTCAGGAACACCCACCTTCTTCGTGAATGGCCGTTCGGTGAGCGGGGATGCTACCTATGAAAAGCTTCGTGGAATAATCGCCGAGGAATTGAGCGCGGCCGACGCCAGCGGCGCAGTTCCGGCGGCCGTTGGGACGACACAGAAAAAGGGGTCTGGCGCGATAGTACGCGCACGACCTTAACCGGAGGAGTACTAAAGTGTCTAATCCTCGTATAGCCATCTCATTGCTGTTGAGCGCCTTCCTTATGGTTGGTTACTGCCACGCCGGCACTATCCTATTCCAAGTTGCCGATTTGGGGCCGGGTGCGCCACCTCCTCTTGAGAGGTACACCTACACCTATGATATGAGCGGCATCACGCTCCTGGCGAATCAGGAGCTGGATATCGTCTTTTCCGCCGCGTTGTACACCACACTCTCCAACGGTGTGGTCAGCTCGGGCTTCGACCTAATGCTGTTGCAGCCGAACAATCCGCCCGGCGCGCCCGGCCACTTCAGCGCCTTGGCTCTGTCCAACATCGGAGTGGTCCCGGGACCGTGGAGCGTTGATTTCTTATTCAACGGCCCAGGGACACCGGGTTCGCAACCGTTTTTCATCAATCAATACGACGCGAGTGGCCGGTTCATCACAACACTGGAATCCGGTACTACTCAGAATTCGGCGCAGGTACCGGAACCCGGCACTTTCATGCTCTTGGGCTTGGTCGTGATAGGATGTGGCGTTGGGTGGGCCGTCCGGCGTCGCAATGCCGGAACGGCCCGCCGGCGTTCAAGGACTTCGTGAGTTTCGACGTGGCTATGGAGTAGATTCAGGTAGCCCCGTGGCGGGGCGGTCTCCCCGGACTTCGAAGACTCCTTGGCCGGCCTAAAGGACAGGCCGGCCAGGGAAATGGGTAGAGACGAGGCCGCTTACGGTGTACGACTACACCAACGGCGTTAGCTGAATCCGGTTGGTCCGCGAACTTGACATTTTCTTTCGATATTGTGAGGTCACCATGCGATATGTTTTTTCGGCGACGGCGACGGCGGCGGTAATCGCGTTTAAATTATTGGCTCCCTCTATTGCCTTCGGGCAAGCCGGGTTGTCGGATTTATCCATAACAAACTACCAGTTCGTGGACGAGCAGCGTGTCACGCGAACCCAATTCTACGAAACCTATCGCGCGGACTTGGTCAATAGGGGTGTCGCGCCGCTGGCCGCCACGGCCACCGTCACCAGCCTGGCGGCGACCGTGGTAGTGGTTGCGGGCCAAGGCACGCTCCACTTCCCGGTGGCGCAGCCGAACGGTCAGGTGACCAGTCTGGACACCTTTACATTGCTGGTGGACCGCTCCGTTCCATTCGACTTCGCGAGCCTCAAGTGGTCGTTTCTGAATCCGGTGGCCAATGCCGGCCCGAATCAGACGGCGCAGGTCGGGAAGACGGTCACCTTGAATGGCAGCGGTTCGTCGAACCCGAGCGGCGTGGGCACGCTGAGCTATAGCTGGGCCTTCAAATCCCGCCCGGCCGCATCGAACGCCACGTTGTCGGGCTCTTCCGGAGTGCTGGCATCTTTCGTGGTGGACGTTGCAGGTGCCTATGCCGTCACGCTCACTGTGAGCAACGGGACCGCGACGGACAGCGCCACAGTCACCATCAGCACTGTGAACTCGCCTCCCGTGGCCAATGCCGGCCCGAATCAGACGGTTGCGGTTGGCGCCGCGGTAACCCTGAACGGCAGCGCGTCCTCCGATGTCGACGGCGATCCGCTTACCTATCTCTGGAGTTTAATCACGAAGCCGGCGGGCAGCTCCGCCGGACTGTCCAGTGCAAGATCTCCCTCCCCGACGTTCGTAGCGGACAAAGCGGGGACGTACGTTGCCCAACTGGTGGTCAACGACGGTATCGTCGACAGCGCCCCGGCGACAGTTACCATAACCACGGCGAACACGGCTCCGGTGGCCAACGCCGGTCCGAACCAGACCGTGACAGTGGGGACCCTGGTGCAACTGACCGGCGCGGGTTCGACCGACGTCGACGGCAATCCGCTCACGTTCAAGTGGAGTTTTAACTCGGTTCCCAGTGGAAGCACGGCGTCCCTGAGCAGTGTCACCGCGGTGAACCCGACGTTCACGGCAGACCGCGCGGGCACTTACGTGGTGCAGCTCATCGTAAACGACGGACAGGTGGACAGCCAGCCAGCCACCGTCACCGTGACGACAAATGCCCAACAGGCGCCGGTCGCGAATCCGGGTCCCAACCAGACGGTAGTCCACGGTGCGATCGTAACCCTCAGCGGCTTCGGGACGGATCCACAGGGCCTGCCCCTGACCCTCACGTGGTCCCTGATCACGCGCCCCCCCAACAGCGTGGCGACGCTGTCGAGCACCAGTGCTGCACACCCCACGTTCCTCGCGGACCAACCGGGAACTTATGTCGCGCAGCTCATAGTGAGCAATGGATTTCTCAGCAGTCAGCCGGCAACCGTGACCATCACGACCACGAACACGCCGCCAGTCGCCGTAGCCGGAGTCAACCAGAGCGTGGCGTCGGGCGTGACGGTGTTCCTGGATGGGAGCGCTTCGTGGGATGCGGATAACGACCCGTTAACTTACTCATGGTCCCTTACGAACCGTCCCGCTTCCAGCACGACCACTCTGCAAGGAGCGGTCACAAAGACGCCAAGCTTTTTCGCCGACATGCCCGGCACCTATGTGGCTCAGTTAATCGTCAACGACGGATTTACCAACAGCAGCCCCTCGACAGTTACGATTACGGCGGGCCTGCTGAAGGTCACGCTCAGCCCGAACCCCTTGAACTTGCAGAATTTGGCCAAGACGCTGACCATCACGCTCAGCACGGCGGCGGGCGCCGGTGGCGTCCCGGTCAGTTTAAGCGGCTTCGACCCGAGCGTGATCTCGCTGCCAGCAACGGTGACGGTGCCGCAAAACGGGACTGTGGCAACCGTGACCGTGACGCCGCTATTCACCGGCAGCACGAACATTCTGGCAACGGCGCCGGGATACCAGCCTGGAACCACTGCCGTGACGGTGGCGACGCCTACGATTACGGTTACACTGACCTCCGCGGGGGTTGGATTGACCCATAGCATCAATGGCACAATCACGCTCAACGCACCAGCCGACGTGGGCGGCGTCACGATCGGTCTTTCTTCCAACCCGGTGGGAAGGGTCACTTTCGATACGCCGAACGTTGTGATTCCCGCCGGAGGCACAACCGGAACGTTTAAGGTGATCGGCGGGACTCTGGGCACAGCGACGATCACGGCCGCGGCGGGGGGGTACGTCAGTGGTACGGCATCCATCCTGGTTGTGAACCTAGGGGGGGTTTTCCTGCCGTCCGGTCTGGCGGTGGCGCCCGGGCAATCGGCCGCGTTGAGCGTGACGCTGACCACACCGGCGCCGGTAGACGGAGTCACGGTCACGCTGGCCAGTAGCGACACAGGCATATTGGGAGTTACGCCGAGCGTTTTCATTGCGCCAGGCGCGACGACACCCTCGACCGCCGCCCAGGTAACGGGGGTCGCATACGGATCGGTAACCGTCACTGCCAGCGCGGGTGGCTACACCGGCGACAGCCAGACGGTTAAGGTATCGGCAACACTCAGTTTCTCGACTCAGGTCGTTTCGGTGGGCGCAGCCGGGGATCAAAGTATTAACGTTCTCCTCTCAGCACCTGCGCCCGCCGGCGGCCTGCCTATCACCCTTCAATCTAGCAACACGGCCATAGCCACGGTACCGCCAAGCGTGGTAATCGCCGCTGGCAGCACCACCAGCCCGAGCTTCCTGGTGCATGGCGTAGCGGCCGGTTCGGCGACTATCACGGCGAGCGCGACGGCGCCGAACGTGGCCTCCGCCACTCTGCCGGTCACCGTGTCGGTGTTCGGATCCATCGGTCTGCCTTCAGGTGTGACGGTTGGACAGAGCCAGTCCGTGCCATTCCCGATCACTTTGTCCGCTGCGGCGCCCGCGGGCGGCGTGACGGTCACGCTGTCCACGAGCAACAGCAGCATAGTCGACATCTCACCGAAGCTGGTGACGATCACGGCGGGGCAGACGCAGCCTGGTACTCAACCGCAAGTGACCGGCAATGGCCTGGGACAAGCAACCATCACGGCCACGGCGCCGGGCTATGGTTCAGCCAGTCAGCCCGTAACCGGGAACACCACGTTGAGCTTCGTCCCGGCGAGTCTCTCGATTACCGGCTTGGAGACGAAAGACTTCACGCTGACGCTGCCGGTTGCCGCCCCGGCCGGCGGCATCACGGTGAATCTTACCGCCAGTCCCACTGGGGTGGTGACCGTGCCGGCATCTGTACAGATCGCGCAAAACACCACCACGGCGACCGTGCATGTCACGGGAGTTGCGCCAGGCACGGCCACAGTAACCGCCGCGGCCACTTCGCCAAACATTGGGAACGCCACAGGCAGTGTCACCGTGCTGAGTGCGGGAGCCATCGGCCTGCCATCGAATGTATCGCTTGCACTGGGAGAGTCAAAGGCATTCGCGGTTACCCTGCCCGTGGCCGCGCCCCAGGGCGGCGTAATCGTGACGCTAACCAGCGATTCGCCGAAGGTCGGCATTTCGCCAGGAACGGTTACCATTGGCGCCGGCCAAACGCAGCCGGCCGCGCAGCCGCAAGTGACGGGGAATAGCCCGGGAACGGCGAACATCACGGCCAGCGCACCAGCGTACACCTCCACCACCAAGGCGGTCCAGGTGACGGCGACAATCAGTTTTACGCCGCCGAGCCTGTCGCTTTCGGGTACAAATACCCAAAACCTCACATTGACTCTTTCGGGTCCGGCACCATCGGGCGGTCTCGTGTTCAATGTGAGTTCGACCAACACGAGCGTGGCCACGGTGGGTTCGCCAACGGCGACGATACAGGGCGGCGCGACCACGACGACAATCGCGGTTACGGCCGTGGCGGCGGGTTCCGCCGTAATTCACGCCAGCGCTGCGAACCTGACGGATGCCACCGCCAACGTGACGGTCACCGCCGGGGCGGATATTATCGTACCGGCAAGCCTGTCGGTCGCGCCGGGCGAATCCGTGATCTTACCGATCACTCTGGCGAATCCCGCTCAGTCTCTTATGTTCTTCGATCTGACCAGCAGCGACCCGACTAAGGCTACGCTGTCAACCCCAAGCATTACGATACCCGCGGGGCAAACTGTGTCGAGCAACGTGGTGAGAATCATCGGCGTCGCCACCGGGGCCACCACCATCAAGGTCAAGGCGACTAACGGCACCCTGGCCGAAGCGACAACGGCAGTGACGGTGGGCTACAGTCTTACGCTCACCCCGGCGACTCTGACGATCCTGGGGAACGGGAACCTTGCAACCTTGACCTTGACGCTGTCGGGGCCCGCCCCCGCCGGCGGCATTGACTTCACCTTGACGTCAAGCAACCCAGCCGTGGCAACGGTCCCGCCCAGCGTGACCATGAGCGCCACTTCAAGCAGCATCGGGGCGCGCGTGATCAGCGTCGGTGTCGGTACTACCGTGATCCACGTCAACGCACCCAACATCCCCGAAGCCACCGCAACGGTGACCGTCGCGCCGCCAGGATCAATCAGCCTATCCGCTCCAGCCACCATCGGGTTGAGCCAGACGGGTACTCTGACCGTCGCTCTGTCTTCACCCGCGACCGGAAACGGAGTCAGCGTCGACCTGACGAGCAGCGACCCCAACAAGGTGAGCGTGTCGCCGACCACCGTCAACATACCATCCGGATCAACGACGCCCGTCACCCAGCCGCAGTTGGCCGCCGTGAATGTGGGGAACGTTACGATCAGTGCGTCGGCGCAGGGTTTCACATCGTCCGCGCCGGTCCCCGTGGCGGTCAATGCCACTATTACGTGGATCAGCCAGAATACAACCATTGTCGGGATTGGCAACCAAGTTCTACTGCAACTGAGGCTTAACGCCATGGCGCCGCTGGCGGGTTTGACCGTGAACATGACGTCCAGCAATCCGGCAGTGGCCACCGTACAAGGGATCTCCAATTTCATTTGGGACGGCAGCACGTCGCCCGGGATTTTAATTCCGGTGACGTCCGTCGGATTTGGCACGACCATCATCCATGCCAGCGGCATCAACATTCCTGACGTGACCACGACGGTGACGGTGTCCGGCCCGCTGGGCATCACCACAACCTCGCCGCTGCCCAACGGGATCTTAGGCGCGGCCTACAGTGCGGCGATGGTAGCCACAGGGGGTAGTACACCATACACCTGGACGGCCACGGGTCTGCCGGCAGGCTTGGCCATCAATCCCTCCTCGGGAGTCATCACTGGCACGCCGACTGCGGCGGGCCCGGCTACGGCGAACGTGACCGTAACGGATGCCTCCAGCCCGACACCAGCGAGCGTAACCAAACAGTTTTCGATCACCATTGTCTCGGTGCTGACAATCACGACGTCAACGCTGCCCAACGGCGTAACCGGCTCGCTCTACAGCGGGCCGTTGGCGGCTGTTGGCGGTGTCACGCCATACGCCTGGACCGCCACGGGTCTGCCGGGCGGATTGGGGATTGATCCTGGCACCGGCGCCATCACGGGAACGCCCACCGCGGCGGGCGCTGCCACCATCGTTGTGACAGTGACCGACGCTACCAGTCCAACCCACTTGAGCGCCACCAAGTCGTTCCCCGTAATCATTGTTGCCCCGCTTACGATCACCACCACCGCGCTGCCCAACGGCGTTGTCAACGCCGCCTACAACAGCGGGCCAATTACGGCCACGGGTGGCATCACGCCATACGCTTGGAGCGCAACGGGCCTCCCGGCTGGATTGGGGATTGATCCTGGCACCGGCGCCATCACGGGTACCCCGACCGCCTCGGGCGCTGCCACCATCGTGGTGACGGTGACCGACTCGTTCAGCCCAACCCACTTGAGCGCCACCAAGCAGTTCCCCGTGAGCATTGTTACCGGGATTGCGATCACCACCCCGTCCCTGCCCAACGGCGTAGTCGGCTCCGTCTACAACGGGCCACTAACAGCCACGGGCGGAACCACGCCATACGCCTGGACCGCCACGGGCCTGCCGGGCGGATTGGGGATTGATCCTGGCACCGGCGCCATCACGGGAACGCCCACCGCGGCGGGCGCTGCCACCATCGTTGTGACAGTGACCGACGCTACCAGTCCAACCCACTTGAGCGCCACCAAGTCGTTCCCCGTAATCATTGTTGCCCCGCTTACGATCACCACCACCGCGCTGCCCAACGGCGTTGTCGGCGCCGCCTACTCCGGGCCAAATACGGCCACGGGCGGCATCACGCCGTACGCCTGGACCGCCACGGGTCTACCGGCGGGATTGGGGATTGATCCTGGCACCGGCGCCATCACCGGTACCCCGACCGTCTCGGGCCCAGCCACCATCAGTGTGACGGTGACCGACTCGTTCAGCCCAACCCACTTGAGCGCCACCAAGCAGTTCCCCGTGAGCATTGTTACCGGGATTGCGATCACCACCCCGTCCCTGCCCAACGGCGTAGTCGGCTCCGTCTACAACGGGCCACTAACAGCCACGGGCGGAACCACGCCATACGCCTGGACCGCCACGGGCCTGCCGGGCGGATTGGGGATTGATCCTGGCACCGGCGCCATCACGGGAACGCCCACCGCGGCGGGCGCTGCCACCATCGTTGTGACAGTGACCGACGCTACCAGTCCAACCCACTTGAGCGCCACCAAGTCGTTCCCCGTAATCATTGTTGCCCCGCTTACGATCACCACCACCTCGCTGCCCAACGGCGTTGCCGGCGCCGCCTACAGCAGCGGGCCGCTTACGGCCACGGGCGGTACTACGCCCTACGCGTGGACCGCCACGGGTCTGCCAGCGGGATTGGGAATTGATCCTGGCACCGGTGCCATCACCGGTACCCCGGCCGCCTCAGGCGCTGCCACCATTATTGTGACGGTGACCGACTCGTTCAGTCCAACCCACTTGAGCGCCAACAAGTCGTTCCCCGTGACGTTTGGTCCCGCACTGGGGATCACCACCCCGTCCCTGCCCAACGGCGCAGTCGGCTCCGTATATAACAGCGGGCCACTAACAGCCACGGGCGGAACCACGCCATACGCCTGGACCGCCACGGGTCTGCCGGCGGGATTGGGGATTGATCCCGGCACCGGCACCATCACCGGTACCCCGACCGCGGCGGGCGCTGCCACCATCAGCGTCACCGTGACCGACGCAACCAGTCCAACCCACTTGAGCGCCACCAAGCAGTTCCCTGTAACCATCGTTGCCGTGATCACGATTACCACTCCGTCCCTGCCCAACGGCGCTGTCGGCGCCGCCTACAGCAGCGGGCCACTTACAGCCACGGGCGGTGCTACGCCATACGCCTGGACCGCCACGGGTCTGCCGGCGGGATTGGGGATTGATCCTGGCACCGGCGCCATCACCGGTACCCCGACCGCCTCGGTCGCCGCCACCATCATTGTGACGGTGACCGACGCAACCAACCCAACCCACTTGAGCGCCACCAAGCAGTTCCCCGTGACAATTAGTGCCGGACTGGCGATCGCCACCCCGTCCCTGCCCAACGGCGTAGTCGGCTCCGTCTATAGCGGGCCCTTGACGGCCACCGGCGGTAACACGCCATATGCGTGGACCGCCACGGGTCTGCCGGGCGGACTGTCGATTAATCCCAACAGCGGTGCCATCACCGGAACGCCCACCGTGGCGGGCGATGCCACCATCAGCGTCACCGTAACCGACGCAACCAACCCAACCCATCTGAGCGCCACCAAGCAGTTCCCGGTGACGATTGTTGCCGCGCTCACCATCTCCACCACCGCGCTGCCCAACGGCGTGGCAACGGCGCCCTACAGCTTCACCGTAATCGCCTCCGGCGGCAACCCCACCTACACGTGGGGGGCAACGGGTTTGCCCACGGGCCTGACCATCGATCCGGCTACCGGCGCGATCACCGGCACGACTACCGTGAGCGGCACGTCCACGGTGAACATCACGGTGACGGATACCACCAGCCCGACGAATCTAAACGTGTCCCATCAGTTCCCGCTGATTATTATGCCGGCTCTGCAAAACACCACGCTGTCGCTGGCGGACGGGTTAGCAGGCTCGGTGTACAACCAGCACCTAAGCGCTTTTGGCGGCACCCCGCCCTATGTCTGGACAGCCACGGGTCTGCCCGCCGGATTGTCGATTGACTCGGCCAACAGTGCGATTATTGGCACGCCAACCGCGGCCGGTACGGTCACCGTGAGTCTCACTGTCACGGACGCCACCAGCCCGGCGAAGCTGAGTGCGTTGAAGAATCTCTCGTTGACCATCCAGCCGGCGCTGGCGTTCAACACGACATCGCCCCTGCCCGGCGGCCTGGTAGGTTCGGCGTACAATTTCACGCTGACTGCCACCGGCGGCACGGTGCCTTACGTATGGACGCAGACGGGTCTTCCGGCGGGACTGAATCTGGATTCCGCCAGCGGAATCATCACCGGCACTCCGACGACCGCGGGCACAGTCTCGGCGAACATCACGGTTACGGACGCGACCACGCCAACGCATCAGAGCGTTTCGAGGGCGTTCTCGATCACGATTGCGGCGGCTTTGACGATCACCACAACATCTCTGCCCAACGGCAAGCAGGGTACTGCCTACGCTGGGTCGATGGCGGCCACAGGCGGCACGCTGCCATACACTTGGTCGGCGACGGGCCTGCCGGCGGGTCTGAGCATAGATCCGTCGAGCGGAGCTGTGACCGGCACGCCTAGCGTGCAAGGCGGCCCATTCAATATCGCGGTGCAGGTGGTCGACTCGACCACCCCGACGCATCAATCCGCCAGCAAACAGGTTTCGATTACTATCGATCCCGGGACGCTGGTCATCACTACCCCGTCGCTCCCCGGCGGGCAGGTTGGGGCGGCTTACAACCAGACGCTCGCAACCACCGGCGGCACCACTCCGTTCCACTGGTCGGCCACGGGACTGCCCACCGGCCTGTCGATCAACGCTAGTACCGGTCAGATCACCGGGAGTCCGACGGTCGGCGGGACGAGCAGCGTCAACCTTACGGTGACCGATTCGGGTAACCCAGTTCAGACGGCGACGAAAACCCTCTCGATCGTTGTCCAGAACATGATCATCACAACCGCCGCGTTGCCGCAAGCGACCGCGGGTTTGAGTTATGTGTTCCAGTTGACTGCCAGCGGCGGGGCTGGGCAGTTAACCTGGTCCGTGAATGTCTTACCTCGAAATTTGGTGCTTGACCCGCTGACGGGTATCATCTCGGGCATTCCGAATAACCCCAGCTCGAGCCCCATCACCTTCACTGTTACGGATTCGAGCATCCCTCCACAGACGGCAAGCAAGGATCTGTTACTGACGGTTGTGCCAGTGCCGGTGGTGATCGCTACGGCGACCTTGCCGGTCGGTGTGCTCAACGCGGCATATTCTACACCCTTGGCCGCTACCGGAGGCACGCTGCCGTACACCTGGTCCACTACCACTATTCTGCCGCTCGGGCTGGTGTTTAGTTCAGGCGGCGTGCTCTCCGGCACGCCAACCGTGCCAGGCACCACGAGCGTAACGATCACGGTCACGGATGGCGCCACCATTCCTCAGGTGGTTTCCAAGACGTTCCAGTTGAACATCGGCATTCAAAACGGAGTGATTACCGTGAGCAATGCCACCGTGGGCGCGAACCTGCAGTTGCCCATCACCATAACCTTTGCACCCCCGCTTCCCATTGACTCGATGCTTACCGTCAGTTCGGGTAATTCGAGTCTGGTGACGCTGGGCAGCGGCGCCGTGGTGGGTGACCCCTCGATCCAGTCGGTGATCGCCGCGGGCACCCCTAGCGTCAATACGTTTGTCAAAGCGTTTGGGTCCTCTGGCCAAGTCACCATTACGGCCTCCGTGCCGGGCTACAGCATTGGCACGGGAACGGTGACCCTGGCCAACTCCGGATTTGTAGTCGCCGGCCCGAGCCCGAACGGCATCGGCGGCGCCTACACCACTTTCCAGGGGGTTAGTTCTACTCTAACGGTGTTTGCGGCGCGGCTGGACGGTTCGGGTCTCTTCGTTGAAAGCGAACAGCTACGCGGCGGGATCACGGTCAATGTACCCATCATCAGTACGGTGACCAACATCGGTGACGTCTCATCGCCCACGGTGCCTTTCAGCGGTGGCTCGGACAACGCGACCACGCAGTTTGTAGCCAAGACGATCACCACGGGTGTCACCAACGTGATCGTGGGACCGGTGTCCACGGTGTTCCCGGTTGCCCCGTTTACGCAGCCGTCGGTTGGGGCCTCGCTGACCGTGACCGTGAACGGTGGCGGGCTCGTACCATTCACTGGCGCGACCATCGGCAGGAATCTGCAGAAAACCGTCAGTGTTGGCCGGCTCGGATCGACGTTGAACAACGCGGCGGTGACGGTCCACAGCCAAGACGCCACCAAGCTGCTATTCTCGAAGACGCCGACTGGTGCCACATCCGCCGACGTCATTCTGACCATTCCTACCGGGCAAAGCACCACACCGGATTTCTATGCGCACGCGCTTAGCAGTACGGGCCCGGTCGCCTATACCGTCTCCTCCCCTGCGTACGGCAGTGTGGATTCCACGCTGAGCTTGGCGCCTTCCGGTTTCTTCGTCACGGCCCCAAGCCCGATGACTGTCAGCCCACCGAACGCCACTGTGTCCGTCTCTACGGCGTGGCTGGACGGCACGGGCAGCCCTCAGGAGATTCAGGCGGTGGCGAGTGGCGTGTCCATTAGCGTCGCGGTTGCGTCCAGCAACTCTTTGGTCGGGAACGTAACCGTGTCGCCGATCACAATCGGCGCCGGCTCTAGCAACGCATCGACGGAATTCCAAGCCGTCGGCTTGGGTACGGCCCAAATTACGGCGAGCGCGGCCGGCTATGGCTCGGGATCTGTCGGTGTCAGCGTCCAGGGTGCCGGTAGTTTGATCGTTTCGAACGGCTTGACCATCGGCCAATTCCTCCAAGACACCGGGACCGTGATCCTCCCGGTGGTAGCGCCGGTGGGAGGTCTGCACGTCACTCTGCACAGCAACTCGCCTTTGCTCATGCTCTCGAAGACAGCAACGGGGGCCGGAGCGGCGACGATCGCCATTGACTTTGTGCAAGGACAGGGCAACGCGCCGTACTTCGTTCAGTCGCTCGGCTCGTCCAGCACGGCGACGTACACCGCAACAGCGCCGGGTTATGGTCCAGGGACCGACACCGTGACCATGGTGCCGTCGGGCATCGTGATCTTGGGACCCGGTAGTGTGAGCTTGGCAGGGGGCCCCCAGTCACTCACTGTGTTCACGGCTCAACTGAGCGCGTCGAACGTGCCGGTAGTTCCGCAGGCGCTCGCCGGCGGGGCATCACTGACGGTGTCGCTCACCAACAGCCCCGGCGTCGCCGGATCGGTCCCTGCCTCGGTGACCGTTGCAGCCGGAGCCTCCAGCACTACCGCCCTGTTTACGCCGTTGGTGGCCGGAATTAGTACTACCGTCTCGGTGGTCCAGCCGAGCGGTTGGACGGTACCTACCACTTTGACCTCGTTGGGGATCTCGGTGTTTTGATGCGGCGGAATGGATTGGTTTTTGAGATTCACTTCGACTGCGAATGAACGAGGTGACAAAATGAGATACTTCCTCGGGGTGGCGGCAATGGTCGTTTTGGCGGTTGCGCGACCGGCGTCGGGCGCCCCAGGCATGGCAGCGCCCAACCTGACGGTAGGCCGAAATCTCCAAGCGTACGGAAACGTACGCTTGGCGGAGGCGGCACCCCAAGCCGAGGTGCGGATTGTCCTGACCAGCGACGATCCGAAGCGCTTGCTGTTATCAGACTCGCTGGACAAGGCGGGTTCCGCCAGCGTTACGCTGACCGTGAGGCCTCGGGCCTTCGAGACCCCCGCGTTCTGCGTGCAGGGACTGGCCGACCACGGCACCGTTACTTACACTGCGACTGCGGTGGGTATCGGCGCCGTCACAGGCACGGTCACCCTGACGCCGTCGGCCATCGTCATCTTCGGACCGTTCAAGGCCCCCAGCTTTCCAACCACGCCCAGGTCGGATCCATTTAAGATTACGATCGTCGCAGTAGCGCTCGATTCGGAGAGGAAGATCCTGGAGGAGCAACAGATCGCCGGTGGCTCACCCGTGGAAGTGAGCATCGGCAACTCCGCCAGCGAGGTCGGCACGGTAGGCGAATCGAAGCTGAATCTCGCAGGCGGCACCACCTCAGCGACGACATACTTCAAGCCTGCGGCGGTGGGTACTGCCACGCTCACTCCGCATCCGCCTCCAGGCTTCAGCACACCGGCCGAGCTCGCCACGGTCACCGCGACGGTCCAACAACCCGGCATGGCTGTGGGCGACGACTTCATCCTAGGCAAGGACTTGCAGGCGCCCGCAGTGCTTTGCTTAGGCGAAACCCCTGGACCCGAGGGCCTAAGAGTTACTCTTACCAGCAGCGATGCCAGCAAGCTTCTCTTGTCCACCAGGGGAGACCGGTTGGGAAGTGCTTCGATCACGCTTGACATACCGGCAGGCCAACTTAACGCACCGTACTATCTGCAGTCGCTCAGCGATACGGGCACTGTGACCTGGACGGCGACGGCGCCGCAGTTCCGAAGCCGCACCGGCCGAGTGGAACTCACTCGATCCGGCGTAATCGTCGCCTATTCGCGTTACGGCGCCCCGGACGAGGCTGCGGTTCTCCAGGGAACGGGAGCCTCGGAAGATCGCCGGTTTTATGCCTCCTTGGCCGACGCAAAAGAGCACCCTGTTCACGTGGTGGTCTATTCGGTTTACCTCCATCCGGCTAACGGACTGGCCGCCGATATGACCGTACAAGAACTGCGTGCTGGTGCCTCGGTAACTGTCGATTTGAAGAGTAGCCATCCAGAGGTCGGAACCGTGGAATCGCCCGTAACGATCCCGTCCGGTGGCGTGATTATGCCGAGCCGATTTACCCCGGTGAGCCTCGGTGAGACGGTGATCTCGGTGAGCACGCCGGCGGGTTTCTCAACGCCGAAAAATGCGACGAAGGTACCAGCCGTTGTGATGAAATAGCGCAGTTCTATCCAAAACGCGTAGAAGTACCAGCGTTCTTGGTATGCCGGCGCGCCGCGAAGGTTCAGGCTTCGCGGGGTGGTTCAAAGGCCCCGCCTGCCCGAGCGATAGTCCTCGGAGTTGTGCCCTGCCGGATCGGTCAACGGTCATCCGGCGAGCCACCCCGACCCCCTCTAGGCGACCTCTAGCCGGGCACTGGTGCCTCTGGCTTCACCCGCGAAACGCCCATCGAATGCTACCTCGGATCGACCATGCGAAGCCCTTGTATGACGTAAATCACCGTTCCGTATTCGGAAAAGATTGCAAAAGTTGCACGATCGGTACTATTACCCGGTGGTATTTTTGGCGCGCTTGGCGCCTTGACATTAAAACCTGAAACAACCTAAACTACAGCCTGACCGCCAATGTTGGCAACCGCACCTTGGGCATTCAATAGTTCCGTAAGCTCTACTGAGGACGGTACTTAAGTAGGACCTCGTGAGGTGATATGACGTTTGTAAGATTTCAGGCGCCGAGAACGCTAATCGTAGCGGGACGGCGCATCTTTCTATCATTCTGCTGCGTGTTGGCGCTGACTGGCGCTTTGGCTCGCGAGGCTCATGCGGGCCTCATCGGAGCATTCCAGAATTTCAGCCTCACGAACAGTACATTCGCGAATGGGCACGCGGAAACTTTCGACGGCGGCCTGTCGCTCCTCTTCACGGGACCAAACGACGGCAGTGGAGAACCCGGAACGACCGATCTCACAATGGTCGTCCAGAGCAGCGGAATGTTCCATTTCGACTACGTCTATTCCTCCCTGGACTCGCCTGGTTTTGACTTCGCCGGCTACCTGCTGAGCGGAAACTTCTTC
>OCTA010001771.1_pt1 | contig 19738 bp, 22 predicted proteins | sample 1538991 | NCBI WGS metagenome assembly OCTA01 (sample SAMEA3539302, study PRJEB22396) | soil metagenome | biome: tundra; feature: field; material: soil | place: USA | collected 2010-05 | depth 0.15 m | reverse complement strand
AAGCGACGGCTCGGACATGGCACTCCTCATCTGGTTTTGACGGTCAAAACCAGACTCCCATCATAACCAGGGAAGATGTGGGACCCCTACATATGTGTCGCACACCCCTTCTGCGGGTCGGCTCGCCTTCCGCGCGGTGGTGCTGGACATGGGCGATGGTCCGTTATGCCACGCTGGCCAGATGGCTAACCTGACCAGACCACTGACGATCGGCTCGACCGTGCTCGGCGTCGGCGATGTAGCGCGTGCGCAGGAATTCTGGACGGCAGCGCTCGGCTACGTGCTGCGGGACGAGCCCGACGACACCTGGGCTGTCCTGATCCCACGCGACGGCTCGGGCGCGCAGCTGGCACTCATGCTGTGCGAGACGCCGGTGCAGGATCACCCGCGCGTGCATCTCGACCTGTACGCAGTCGACCAGGCAGCCGAAGTCAAGCGGCTCGTCGGGCTGGGCGCGCGCAAGGTCGAGGACTGGGATGGGTATACGGAGGACTCCGACTTCATCGTGCTCGAGGACCCCGAAGGCAATCGCTTCTGCGTGATCAACAAAAGCGAGTAGACCCCCAGGTTGGGGGCGGGCTCATGGAGCGGGTGACGAGGATCGAACTCGCACTATCAGCTTGGGAAGCTGACGTTCTGCCATTGAACTACACCCGCGCAGGACAGCATCTACGCGCTGAGCGCACGTTCGCAGCTGACTCCTTGCCTGCCTCGGCATGGTACAGGACAGCGACCGTTGCCTACGGCCTGATCAGTCGCCCGTGGCAAGGCCGCGCCCTGGTAAGTTCGAGCAGACCTTGGCTTCCCAGGCCTGGAATGCGGCCGTCGCCAGGGACGGCGCGGGGCGGCTGGCGTTCTGCGCGGCCTGTCCGGTTCGTGGGCATCTTTCCTTCCCGTGACGCCATCCTCCGCCTCGCCGGCGCCATCCTTGCGGAGCAATAACGACCAATGGAACGAGGCCCGCCGTTACAGGGGCCCCGAGATTCTCGCCGTCTGAAAGAACAAGTCGGCAATTCTGAAACCAGAGAGAGTGAAGTGACTATTGAGGCGATACTTTAGGTAGAAATTGATCACGGGATGGCTTACTCGTGCGTCATCCGCTCGGACGTGGCCAACAGCCGCGTCACCTGAGCAGGCCAGCGGGCGGCCCACCGGGGATTATTCGACCGATGCGGTGTTTTTAAGCGGATAAATCCTCCTTAAAGCTTACATAATCATGTTCGGATACAGGCGCCCTCGCTCCGGTACGACTTCCTCAGGACGGTGCGCCCGGCCGGCCGCTGGCGGGGCAAGGCACTCCCCGGCACAGAACTGTGAGCGCGCATCGCCACACCCGCAATCTCCGAAACCGGTAGGTTGCCAGGGTGCTCCTCTCCGACCGGGACATCAAGGCGCAGATCGCGTCGGGGCGGGTGACGCTCGAACCGTACTCGCCCGAGCTGATCCAGCCCTCTAGCATCGACGTGCGGCTTGACCGGTATTTCCGGGTCTTCGAGAACCATCGATACCCGCACATCGACCCGGCAGTCGAGCAGCCGGACCTGACCAGGCTGGTGGAGACTGCCGGGGATGAGCCGTTTGTGCTGCATCCCGGTGAGTTCGTGCTTGCCTCCACCTACGAGGTGGTCACGCTTCCCGCCGATATCGCCGGCCGGCTCGAGGGCAAGTCAAGCCTTGGCCGCCTTGGGCTGCTGACGCATTCCACAGCCGGCTGGATCGACCCCGGCTTCTCCGGCCACGTCACTCTCGAGCTGTCCAATGTCGCCACTCTCCCGATCAAGCTGTGGCCAGGCATGAAGATCGGCCAGCTGTGCCTGTTCCGGTGCAGCTCGCCGGCCGAGCATCCGTACGGCTCGCCGGTCTACGGCTCGCGGTACCAGGACCAGCGCGGGCCTACCCCGTCAAGGTCCTACCTCAGCTTCTACCGGACTGACGTCTCCGCCGCACCGCCTTCTGACGTGCGGTTATCTCATGATCGGCGGGAACTCCCGAGCCAAGAGGGTTCCGGCTAACCGTTCACGTCGTCGTCACGAGCCCGACGCAGTTCGGCAACGGTGCGGCGGCACTGTCGAAATTAGCGAACGAACAGACTTGGGGACCCGTATGTCCATGTGGAGAATCCGGCTAACACTGTCCGACGATCCGCGCAGCCGCGCGCTATTTCACGAGGCCCTGGCTGAGCAGCCGGTGAGCGTCGTCAGCCTCGCGCCCCGCGGCAACGATACTGCCGAGATAACCGGTGAGGTGGTGGTCGAACTCACGCACGACGAGGGCCTGGGCAGCATGCTCGGCGCGCTGCACAGAATCAGCCCGCAGGTCTTCGTGAGCCGCGCAGACGCTCCAGCACCCGCCGCGACGGCGGAAGTTGTCCCGCGACAGCTGCCGCCGGGCGAGCGAACCAGCCCGTGGCGTTTCGCGGCAGGATTCCGGTTTTCCCGGATCACTCTCGGCCGGTAGCGGGCCTTGGCCGCTGCCGGCCGTCCAGGCGGGGCCGTATCGCGCCGCCGCGACCGTGCCGGGCCAGCAGGGCACTCCGCTCGGCCACGGCGCGGTCTTCAGCTGCTCACGCTGAGCCCGCACTCTCTAGTACTGAGACCGCAGCCCGTCCAGCTCCGCCTCAAGCTGTCTGACATGCGCCTCGAGCGCGAGTACCCGGCGGATTCCCGCCAGTGTCATACCGTCGTCCACAAGCTCCAGCACGTACTGGACGACCGTGATCTCCCTGCGCGTGTACCGGCGCTGGCCTCCCGAGGACCGGGACGGCCGGACGACGCGATGCTCGTCGAGCCGCCGCAGGAAAGCCTGCCGGACCTCGAGCATCTCGGATACCTGGCCGACCGTGAACAGCGGCAGGTTCTCGTCGTCCAGACGCAAGGACACCCAAGCTCACCTCCACGAAATGACCCGGGGCCCGCGCAGAAGTATCCGCGCGGGCCCGTGGCAGGTTACCCCGGCTCAGGCGGTGATCTCCGCCTTGGCCTGGGTCCTGATCTCGACCTTGCGCGGAAGCGCCTTCTCCGCCAGCGGCAGGCGGAGCGTCAGGATCCCGCGGTCATAGCCGGCCTCGATCTTCTCCGAGTCGACGGCGTCGGACAGCCGAAGCCGCCGTGCAAAGGAGCCCATGGGCCGCTCCCGGATGAACGGCTTCTCGCCCTCGGCGTACTCCTCGGAGCGCCGCGCGCTGACGGTCAGCAGGCCACTGTCCACGGTCACATCGATGCTGTCGGTGTCAATGCCCGGCAGATCGAAGCGGAGCTCAATGGCGCCCTCGCGCCGGATGCCGTCCATCCGCATCACGGGCCTGGCTACGTCGCCCTGGCCGAATGCGCGCTGAACCAGCCGGTCAAACTCTGCACTGATCGGGTCGAATGATGTGAGCAGCATTGCGATCCACCTTCTCTGCAAATACCTAGATCTCTCGATCTAAGTAAACTCTATCCCTACAGACTAGGAACCTGCAAATGCAGTTGTATATTTCCGCACCGGGCCGGACCCTTCCGCCCTGGGACCGCGATGGGCAGCCCGACTCGCTCGCCGCGTCCGCGTCAGGCGGCGAGACGCTCGATGATGGTGGCGTTGGCCTGGCCGCCGCCCTCGCACATGGTCTGCAGGCCAAACCGGCCACCGTACCGCTCGAGCTCGTGCAGGAGCTTGATCATCGTGATCGCACCGGTCGCGCCGAGCGGGTGCCCGAGCGCGATCGCGCCACCGTTCGGGTTGGTCTTCTCCAGTGACGCGCCTGTGTCCGCCGACCAGGCGAGCAGCACGGGGGCGAAGGCCTCGTTGACCTCGAAGACGTCAATGTCATCGATGCTCAGATGGCCCCTGGCCAGAACCTGCTCGGTGGCCGGGATCGGCCCGGTCAGCATGAACACCGGGTCGGACCCGACCACCGACAGGGCATGGATCCTCGCCCGCGGCGCGAAACCATATCGGCGGACGGCCGTCGGGGATGCGATCAGTAGCGCCGCGGCGCCGTCGGCGATCTGCGACGCCGTCGCCGCGGTCAGCTCCCAGCCCTCACGCAGGGGCTTGAGCTCTGCCATCTTCTCCAGCGAGGTGTCCCGCCGCGGCCCCTCGTCGGTGGTCACCCCGGCAATTGGCGCGATCTCCCGGTCAAACCTGCCCTCGTCGTTCGCCCGCACTGCCTTGAGGTGGCTGCCCAGGGCGTACTCCTCAAGCTGCCAGCGCTTGAATCCCCACTTCTCGCAGACCAGCTGGGCGCCGCGGAACTGGGAGATCTCCTGGTCGCCATAGCGCTCATGCCAGCCCCGGCCGTACGGCGATGCCATGCCCCGGTCCAGCGGCAGGACAACCGTCGAGCCCATCGGTACCATGCTCATGCTCTCCACGCCCGCTGCCACGACCAGATCCTGGGTTCCTGACAGCACCGCCTGCGCGGCGAAGTGCACGGCCTGCTGCGACGACCCGCACTGGCGGTCGATCGTGACGCCGGGAACACTCTCCGGCAGCCCAGCCGACAGCCACGCATTGCGGGCGATGTCGATGGACTGCGGCCCTATCTGCGACACGCAGCCCATGATCACATCGTCGACCGCCGCCGGGTCAGCGCCCGTTCGCGCGATCAGCTCAGTCAGCACATGCGCGGCCAGGTCAACGGGATGGACTGCCGACAGGCCCCCGTTGCGCCTGCCGATAGGGGTTCGTACTGCTCCGACGATGTAAGCCTCAGACACGGCGACCTCCACGCAGCGGCTTGCTGACCGGTCCCCTGCCTGCGCGTCCGGGCGAGTGCGGCGCGGAATCTGGCCGGTCTCATCCGACATTACCCGCAGGTCGCGAGTGTCCGTAGGCCCGCTGCGCGCAGGCCGGCCAGGCAGCGGAATGCCGCCCGCGCGAGGTACCGAGACGACTACGATCCGTGATGACCGGGCCAGCGCGCGAGAGGGGATACGGGTCGCTGCGCCGGCGGGGACCGGTCTGCATGGTTATTTTGGCCTCCCGGGCACCACGGTGCCCGGGAGGCACATCACGGGGGGTAGCCGCAAGCATGACGAAGATCAGCGAGGATACGGCCGGCCTGGTCAGCATCGGGCAGCTGGCCAAGGACGCCGGGGTCAGCAGCCGCACCATCCGGTACTACGAGGAGCTCGGGATTCTGCCCGAACCGCGCCGGTCGCCCGGCGGCACCCGCAAGTACCCGCGGGAGTACCGCGGCTATATCGCCACGGCACTGGCGCTCAAGGACCTCGGCTTCCGGCTGGAGGAGATCAAGCCGCTGGCGCGGCTGGCATCCGGCAGGTCGGTCAGCGCCACCCAGCGCGACACGGCAGCGCGCCTGGTGCAGGAGCGCATCGACGCGCTCGTGCGGCAGCTGACGATGCTGCACCGGCTGCAGGAATCCGTGCGCGGGCCCGACGCGGCGACGGGAGTGCCTGCGATCCTGCGGTCGTCCGGTCTGACTGTCGTCCCGCCGCTGCTCGACGACGGGGCGGCCTGACCCGCTGCGGCGCGAGCCTGACCCGCTGCAGCACCCAGCCTGCCGCGACGGGGGCGAGCGCCGCTGGCGTCCCCGGCTGCTGCCCCTATGCTCGAAGCAGCGGACTGCGTGGAGGCGGCATGGGCCAGGGCCTGGTACTTCTCGGGTTACTGGCTGCCCTCGTCGCTGTCATTGCCACGCGGCTGCGGCGCAAGCTGGGGCTGCAGGTCACCGGCAAGACGTGGCTGGCCGTCATGACCGGTTTCGTGCTGATCGCACTCGCGCTCTGGGCTGCGTCGCAGCGGTAGCTGCGGTAGGCGGCTGCTAGATCCCGACGGGACCGCCCTTGATCGGTATCTCGAACCAGACAGCCTTGCCATCGTTGGTAGGCCGCGAGCCCCATCGGGTGGCAAGCTGGTCCACCAGGTAGAGACCGCGGCCGCCCTCGTCAGTCTCCCCGGCGCTGCGGATTCTGGGCAGTCGCAGGTCGGTATCGAATACCTCGACCCAGACCGATTCGTGGCCGCGCCGCAGCCGGAGGGTAAAGTCCTGGCCGACAATGCCGGAAAGGCCGCCGCTGGCTGGCGCGCCATCCCACTCCTCCCCGATCTCCGGCCAGCCGTCTGCCATGAACTCGGAGCCGAACTCGTGCCGCGGGCTGGGCGATACGGCGGCGTGCAGCACGACGTTCGTCACGACCTCAGATACCAGCAGGCAGGCGAGATCGGCCTGGGCCGGAGCCATGCCCCAGTCCCGGAACGTCTCGTTCGCCAGCCACCGTGCCTGCGACACCCGGATCGGCTCAGCCGGGAACTGCCCTTCCCAGGAGGCCAGATCCACTGGTGACGTCCGCACGACGACGATCGCCATGTCGTCGTCGATCTCACCCGGCACCGCGTGCTCGGCTGCCAGCGCGACCTCCTCGACGCTCCCGCCAGCCGCGCTCCCGATCGCCTGCCGCAGCATCCGCTGCACCTCGGCATCGGAATAGTGCCCGGAACCGTCGAGACGCTGCCGCCGGTCCGTCAGGCCGTCGGTGTAGAACACCAGCGTGGAGCCGGGCGTCAGGTGCAGCGACTCCTCGCGGTAGGACGGGAGGCCGGCCATGCCCTTGCCGCGCACGCCCAGCAGCACGCCCTTGTGCTTGATGTCGAGCTGGCACGTGCCGCGCTCGGTAACCAGCATCGGCGCATCGTGGCCGGCGTTGGCGAATGACAGCATCCGCGACCACGCGTCATAGACCAGGTAGGTGCAGCTCACGATCGGCGGGTCGGCTGCCGCGAAACCCTGCGCCTCGGCCTGGGAGGGACCCAGCGAGCGGCACCAGTCATCCAGCCTGCGCAAAATTTCGGCCGGCGGCTTGTCGTCCTGGGCGAACGCGCGCAGCGCCGCCCTGAGCTGGCCCATGGCCGCCGCGGCCCGGGCGCCGCGGCCCTCGACATCCCCGATGACGATGCCGACCCGCCCTGCCGACAGCGGGATGATGTCGTACCAGTCGCCCCCCACCTGGGTCTGAATGCCCTGACCGTGCGTTTCCAGCGGCTTGGCTGGGACGTACTTGTAGGCGACCTCCAGCCCGTCGAGCGGCGGCGGATCGTGCGGCAGCAGGCTGGTCTGGAATGCCAGGGCGGTGCGCCGCTCTTCCTCGAACAGCATCGAGTTGTCGATCGCGATTGCGACCCGGCTCGCGATAGCGCCGAGGAACTCACGGTCGTCGGCGGCGTAATGCCGCTCCTCCCGCTCGGTCAGCGCGGACAGCGCAAGGCTCATTACGCCGAGCAGCTCGCCGCGTGCGATCAGCGGCGAGGCGATGACCGACGTCAGCCCGACGTCAGCGTCCGCCTGCAGGCTCTCCGGGCTCGGCGCCGGGAAGAACTCCTGGCCGAGGTCCTCGACTACGACGGTTTCCATCCGCAACATGGCCAGCTGGCAGAAATGGCCGGCCGGGTAGCTGATCTGCTCGCCCGCCATCGCCCACGTGCCGGGCTCGGGAATCCAGCCTCGCGCGTGCCACTGAGCGCGGCGCACCAGGTTGTCGCCCTGGAAGAGATCGATGAAGCAGTGGTCGGCGAACTGCGGGACCAGCGTCTCGGCAACCTGGCGCAGGGTAATGCTTAGCTCGAGCGAGCCCGCCAGCCGCTCGCCGATGCGCTCGAGCAGCCCCATCCGGTCGATGGCCCGCTGCGCGCCGCGGCGCGTCGCCTCCCGCGCCATCAGCACGACGCCGCTGATATCGCCGGACGGTGCGCGCAGCGGCGCCGCGTGCGCCCGGACGAAGACGCGCGACCCGTCAGACCGCCGGCTCGCGATCATGCCTTCCCAGGGCCGGCCGCGCAGCACCTGGTCGGCCAGGTACTGCGCCTTCTGCGCGTCGCCCTCCTCGAATCCGAGCGAAACCAGCGGCCGGCCGATGAGATGTGCGGCATCATCGGGAAAGCCGAACAGCATCACGGCGCAGGCGTTTGCATACAGCAGATTGCCCTGCGGGTCGATCACGACGACGCCGGCCTCGACCTGGTCCAGAACTGCATCGGCGTCGAGTTCGGCTCGCGTCGCGACGTCGTTGCCTGGCTTCACCGGGCGGCCGGCCGGGCCGGTATCAGCGATAGGCCGGACACAGCCAGCTCGCTGCCACCGGCGACAAGGCAGAGCGCGCGGCGCAGGCCGTCACGCAGATCATGGTTTCGTGACAAAAAGGTGCGCGGCAACGTGGTAAGGCAGCTCTGCCGTGAGACCGCCAAGCCTATCCTCACTTGTCACCCGCACACCATCGTCACTGACCGCGAGCGTGACCTCGCGTCCGGGTTGTATCCCAATGTTCTTGAGTTTAAGCATCAGGGCCGGGTCGCTCTGTACCTGTTCGCTGATTCGGCAGATCAGCACGGGCTCTGCCTGCAGCGAGGCGATCTTTGTCATCGCCACGTCGCGCTCCCGGCCCGCGTCGATCGCGCGCTGGCTCGCATCAGCCGGAACCCCGAGTTCCGCCAGGCCGGGAATGACATTTCCGTGCGGGCACCGGACTGGATACTCCAGCAGTTCCACCAGCCTGCGCTCAACGCTGTCAGAGATCACGTGCTCCCATCGGCAGGCCTCGACGTGAACCTCTTCCCAGGGCAGTCCGATCACGCTGACCAGCAGGCATTCGGCGAGCCGGTGCTTGCGCATGACGCGCATCGCCAGCGCACGGCCCGCGGGAGTCAGTGCCAGCTGCCGGTCACCCTCCACCCGCAGCAGCCCGTCCCGCTCCATCCGCGCGACGGTCTGGCTCACCGTCGGCCCGCTTTGCGACAGGCGCTCGGCGATGCGCGCGCGCAGCGGGACGATGCCTTCTTCCTCGAGCTCGAAGACCGTGCGAAGGTACATCTCGGTCGTGTCGATTAGCCCGTGCGCTGTCAAGCATCCTCCCTCACCGACGATGCTATGCTGCCGGGCCGCAGAGGCAACCAATCGACGATTCGGCGGGGCGTCGCTACCGGGTCAGGGCGCGAGGCGCTCGATCACCCAGCTGCCGGCCTGGCTGCGGTACCTGAAGCGGTCGTGCATCCTGTTCACCCGGCCGTGCCAGAACTCGAAGATCTCCGGCACAACCCGGTACCCGCCCCAGAACTCCGGCATCGGGATCTGCGTTCCCTCTGGCCAGCGTGCCGCCAGTTGGGCATGGCGGTCCTCCAGCTCGCGCCGCGAGGAGATGACCGTGGACTGCCGGCTCGCCCACGCCGCGAGCTGGGAGCCGCGCGGGCGGGAATGGAAGTACGGCTGGCTGTCGGCGGCGGACAGCGGGGTCACGGTGCCCTCGATGATCACCTGCCGGTAGATCGCGTGCCACGGGAACAGCAGGCACGCTCGCGGCACCTCGGCCAGCTCGGTCCCCTTGCGCGACGTCCGGTTGGTGTAGAAGGTGAACCCGGCCGCATCGTAGCTCTTCAGCAGGATCGTCCTGGCCCGCGGACGGCCGCTGGCCGAGACCGAGGCCAGCACCATGGCCGTCGGCTCCGGCAGTGCCGCGGCGACGACATCCCCCATCCACCTGCTGAACTGCTGCAGCGGGTCGGCCGCCAGCGACGTCTCGTCCAGGGCGACATCAAGCGGTTCCGGCACGCCGGGATTTTCTCGGTCAGCATCCACGGGTACTGATCCTCACACACCCCGGCCGGCGGATCAGCGGGTTGCCGCCGGGGCCCCGGAAAAACTCGTCCAGACTGCGGGACCGCCGGCCGGGTTACCGCTGCGTAGGCTGCAAGCGATTGAATAGATCGGCTGGACCATTGAGGGCCGCTGGCCGGCGGTGGCGGACCGCGCTTCGACCTCGTCGGCCCTTGGTCCGGTGCTCACCATGAGACGGAGGAACGCAGATGTCCGACTTTACGCCCGGTCTCGAGGGTGTCGTCGCGTTCGAAACGGAGATCGCCGAGCCCGACAGAGAGGGCGGCTCGCTCCGCTACCGGGGCGTGGACATCGAGGAACTGGTCGGGCATGTCTCGTTCGGGCGTGTCTGGGGACTGCTGGTGGACGACAAGTTCGCGCCCGGCCTCTGGCCGGCGGAGGCATACCCGATCCCGGTGCATTCCGGCGATATCCGCGTCGATGTACAGAGCGCGCTGGCAATGCTGGCGCCTGCGTGGGGCATGCGCCAGCTGCTCGACATCAGTGACGAGCAGGCTCGCGAGGACCTCGCCCGTACCTGCGCGATGGCGCTGTCGTTCGTCGCCCAGGCCGCGCGCGGCCGGGGCGTGCCGATGGTCCCGCAGCGCCAGGTGGACGAGGCGAAGACCATTACCGAGAGTTTCATGATCCGCTGGCGCGGCGAGCCGGACCCCAGGCACGTCAAGGCCATCGACGCCTACTGGGCGTCGGCTGCCGAGCACGGCATGAACGCCTCCACGTTCACCGCCCGGGTGATCGCCTCAACCGGGGCGGACGTGGCCGCCGCGGTGTCGGGGGCCGTCGGCGCCATGTCCGGCCCGCTGCACGGCGGAGCCCCGGCGCGGGTGCTGGGCATGATCGAGGAAGTGGAGAAGACCGGCAGCGCCGACGCCTACGTCAAGCAGGCCCTGGACAGCGGCGAGCGGCTGATGGGCTTCGGGCACCGGGTATACCGGGCTGAGGACCCGCGGGCCAGGGTGCTGCGCCGGACCGCGCGGGAGCTGGGCGCGCCCCGGTATGAGGTGGCGGCCGCGCTGGAAGACGCCGCCCTTGCCGAACTGCACGCTCGCAGGCCGGACCGCGTGCTGGCCACCAACGTGGAGTTCTGGGCCGCGATCATGCTGGACTTCGCGGGAGTGCCCGCGAACATGTTCACCTCGATGTTCACCTGCGCGCGCACGGCCGGCTGGGCTGCGCACATCCTGGAGCAGAAGCGCACCGGACGGCTGGTGCGGCCGAGCGCGCGCTACATCGGGCCGAAGGCCCGCTCCGTCCGGGACGTTCCTGGCGCTGCCGAGATCCTGGACCGCAATGTCTGAACTACCGCGGATCGTCATCCCGGACGGACTGCTGCCCGCCGACGGCAGATTCGGCTGCGGGCCTTCGAAGATCCGCCCGGAGCAGCTGGCCGCGCTGGCCGGCCCGCGCGCCGGACTGCTGGGTACCTCGCACCGGCAGGCTCCGGTCCGCTCGCTCGTGCAGCACATCCGCGAAGGCCTGGAAGAACTTTTTTCCTTGCATAACGGGTTCTCCGTGGTACTCGGCAACGGCGGGACCACGGCGTTCTGGGAGGTCGCCGCCTTCGGCCTCGTAGATCGCAGGGCCCAGCATCTTTCCTTCGGTGAGTTCTCTGCCAGGTTCGCCAAAACCACGGCTGCCGCGCCGTGGCTGGATGCGCCGACGGTGATCGAGTCGCCGCCGGGAACTCATCCGCAGGCGCGCGCGGAGGCCGGGGCCGATGTCTACGCGCTGACCCACAACGAGACCTCAACCGGCGTGGCCATGCCCGTGCGCCGGGTGCCCGGCGCGGATCCCGGCTCCCTCGTCCTGGTCGACGCGACCAGCGGCGCCGCCGGCCTGCCGGTCGAGGCGGGCGACTTCGACGTCTACTACTTCTCCCCGCAGAAAGGCTTCGCCTCCGACGGCGGCCTGTGGATCGCGCTGATGTCCCCGGCGGCACTGGAGCGGGCCGGGCGGATCGCGGCCAGCGGCCGCTACATTCCCGGGTTCCTGTCGCTGCAGGTGGCGATCGACAACTCCCGCCAGCAGCAGACGTACAACACCCCCGCGGTGGCCACGCTGATCCTGATGGCCGAGCAGCTGGACTGGATGCTCGGCCAGGGCGGCCTGGCCTGGACCACGGCGAGGACGGCTGACTCCGCCCGCTGCCTGTACGGCTGGGCCGAGCAGTCGAAGTTCGCGACGCCGTTCGTGGCAGACCCGGACCAGCGCTCCGCGGTCGTCGCCACCGTCGACTTCGACGAGAACACCGATGCCAGCGGGATTGCCCGCGTCCTGCGGGCGAACGGCGTCGTCGACACCGAGCCGTACCGCAAGCTGGGCCGCAACCAGCTGCGCGTCGGGATGTTCCCCGCCGTCGACCCGGCGGACGTGGAGGCGCTGACCGCCTGCATCGACTACGTCGTCGGGCACCTGTAACGCTGGCCGGCCATCCGCCCGCTGCCCCGCCGCCGATCCCGCGGCCCCGCCGATCCCGCTGCCCCGCCGACCATGATCCGCTAGAATCAGCGTCTCATAGGCCGCCAAATTTTACCGGATCATGAAATGAGGACTGGTGGAGCGGGCTGAACCGGCGCCGGAGGCCGACGAGCGGGAAATGCTCGCCGACTGGCTAGACTATCACCGCGCGACCCTGGCCTGGAAGTGCGAGGGGCTGACCGACGAGCAGCTGCGGCAGCGCTCCGTCCCGCCGTCCACGATGTCATTGCTCGGCCTGGTCCGGCACATGACCGAGGTCGAGCGCAGCTGGTTCCGGCGCTGCGTGGCCAGAGAGGACGCGCCGCCGGGCTACTACAGCCAAGGCAACCCGGACGGAGATTTCGACGACGTCGACACCGCCGTTGCCGCCGAGGCATTCGCCACCTGGCAGGCTGAATGCGATTGCGCCCGGGCGATCGTGGCGGCCGCGCCGTCTCTCGACATCACCGGATCAGGACTTACCAGGCAATATTCGCTGCGCTGGATCGTGACGCACATGATCGAGGAGTACGCCAGGCACAACGGACATGCCGACCTGCTCCGCGAGCGGATCGACGGCTCGGTCGGCGACTAGCGCCGCTCCTCCGCCCGCCTGCCAGCCGCCGTCAGCCCAGCCGCCGGGTAGCTCATCGCCGGGCGGGGCATCAGCCGGGTAGCTCATCCGCCGCCAGCCGCTCCCGGCTTCAGCCACCAGAGGTACGGGGTTTCGACGAGCGCAGCGGCCAGCTGCCCAGGGCCGCATAGCGCGGCTGCCCGCCGGGCTGGCTCCGGATCAGGTGGATCTGCCCGACCGTCCAGGCGGATCCCGCGAAGCCGCCAAGCGCCTCGACCAGCGGGGCAGCGTCCACGGGCTCGCGGCAGCGCGCGAGCGTCAGGTGCGGCCGGTAGCGCCTGCCTTCGTCAGCGGCCGGAGCGCCCGCGCGCCTGGCGCCCGCGGCAACGGAGGCGGCCAGCGCGGCGAGCGCCGCCTGATCGGCCGGAATCGCAGCCTGAATCCCGGCCCACAGCACCCGGGCCCGGCCGGCGGCCGGGAAGGCTCCCGCGCCCCTGATCGACAGGGTGAGCGCCGGGTGCCGCCCGGCCGCGCGCTCCAGCCGGGTGCACAGCGCCGGGAGGACCTTCTCAGCCACCTCGCCGAGGAATGCGAGCGTGGCGTGCCAGTCCTCGGCGCCAGTCCAGCGCAGGCTGGGCCACGACGGCCGCAGTGGCGCCGCCACTGCTTCCAGCTCGGCCAGCGGCTGCGGGGGCGGCGCAATGGCGACGAACAGCCTCATCGCCAGGCTCACTCCCCGGCGGAGCCGTCGATGCGCTCGCGCAGCAGGTCGGCGTGCCCGTTGTGGCGGGCGTATTCCTCGATCATGTGGGTCAGGATCCAGCGCAGCGAGAACAGCTCGCCGCCCCGCTCCCCCGTCGTGTCCAGCGATGGCGCGCTGGCCACGGCCGCCCTGGCGTCGTCGCAGGATGCCCGCCAGGTGGCGAAAGCCGCCGCGGCGTCGGCGGTATCCGCGCCGTCGAAGGCGGCGTCCCAGTCGCCGGTCGCCGAGTAGAAGAGCGGCGCCTGCTCGCCGCCCAGCACGCGGCGAAACGAGCTCCGCTCGACCCCGGCCATCTGCCGCACGAGCCCGAGCATCGAAATTGTCGACGGCGGGATGCAGCGCTGCAGCAGCTGGTTGTCGGTCAGCCCGTCGTATTTCCAGGCCAGCGCGGCGCGCTGAAAATTCAGGAAGCCGGTGAGTGTCACGCGCTCGTCGGCCAGCTGCGGCGGGGCTGGCCTGGCCCCGGTGTCCCAGGTGGCCTGCGCCGGCTGCTCGCCCTGTGCCATAGGGCTCAGGCTAGGGCACGGGCGAGCTGAGCGGGATGCAGGAACGACCGGAGTCGCTCACCGCTGTTATGGGCCAGCATGAGTCCCACGACAACGGTGGCGATGACGGAGATGATCCCGCCGGATATCAGCGTCATCCTCGGCCCGAATTCCTGCGCGACCCAGCCGGCCAGCGGCGAGCCGAGCGGCGTGCCGCCGAGGAACACCAGCATGTACAGGCCCATGACGCGGCCGCGCATCTCGGGTGTCGTGCCCAGCTGGGTCGTCGAATTCGCCGCGGTCGTCAGTGTCAGCAACGTCAGGCCGGTGGGCACGAGCATGATCAGGAAGGTCCAGAAGGACGGCATCAGCCCGGTCAGCACCTCGAAGATGCTGAACGCGAAGGAGGTCAGCACTAGCAGCCGCAGCGTCGGCTTGCTGCGCCGGGCGGCGAGCAGCGCGCCACCCAGCGCCCCCACCGCGAAGACGGCCGAGGCAAGGCCGAATTTGCCGGCGCCGCTGTGGAACACCCCGCGCGACATCAGCGCCGTGGTCACCTGGAAGTTCATTCCGAACGTGGACACGAAGAAGATCAGCACGAGCGGCATCCACAGCCGACGCCGCTGGCATACGAACGCCAGGCCCGCCCGCAGCTGGCCCTTGGCCCGCGGCACCGGCTCCAGCCGGTAAAGCTCGGCGGGCCGCATCAGCTTGAGGCTGATCAGCACCGCAGCGTAGGAAGCGGCATTGACCAGGAACGCGGCCGGGGTCCCCAGCGCTGCGATCACCAGGCCTGCGACGGCGGGACCGGCAATTCTGGCCAGGTTGAAGACCGCGCTGTTCAGCGCGATCGCGTTGGCCATGCTGCCGCGTCCCACCATCTCAACGGCGAAGGCCTGCCGGGTCGGGTTATCGACGACGGTCACCATGCCGAGGGCGAAGGCCAGGGCATAGACGTGCCACAGGCGCACGGTGCCGGTCAGCGCGAGCAGTCCCAGGATCAGTGCCAGCGCGCCCATCAGGGCCTGCGTGATCATCAAGATGGTGCGCTTGGGGTAACGGTCGGCAATAACGCCGCCCCAGAGGCTGAACAGCAGCAGCGGCAGGAATTGCAGCCCGGTGGTGACGCCCAGCGCCCATCCGCTGCCGTGCGTCAATTCGAGCACGAGCCAGTCCTGTGCCACCCGCTGCATCCAGGTGCCGGTGTTGGAGATCACCTGGCCGGTAGCGAAGAGCCGGTAGTTGCGGTTCTTCAGCGAGCCGAAAGTGTGGCGCCGCCCGGCCGGCCGCGGACTCGCCGGCGCCGCAGTGACCGGCGCGGCAGTGCCCGCCGTCTCGTCGCTCAGGACTGGCTGAGCTTCTCCAGGATCGGTGCTGCCGCCCGCAGCGTTGCCCGCTCGGCCGGGCTGAGTTCCCGCAGCCGCTGGGCTAGCCAGGCCTCCCTCAGCCGCCGGGATTGCTGGACCAGATCCCTGCCCTGATCGGTCGCCGTCAGCATGACCTGGCGCCGGTCGGTCGCATGGGGTGCCCGCATCACGAGACTGCGATCCTCCAGGACCGCGATGACGCGCGTCATGGAGGGCGGCTGCACCTTCTCGTGCTCGGCGAGTTCCCCTGGCGTCATCGTGCCGTGCCTCTCCAGCGCGGCCAGGGCGGCCAGCTGGGTGTCGGAGAGTTCGGGCTCTAGCCTGGCCAGCCGCTCGGCGCGCAGCCGTCGGGCGAGACGGCTCACCGAGATCCGGAGCGCTGACGCCAGTCCCGCGTCCGACCTGGTCTGGGGTGCAGTCATTTTCGTTAGCCTGAGTCATTACTTTTGCTAACTGTAGCCGGGAATGCAGTATTCCGTCCAAAACCAGCTAGCAAGGCCGGCGGGGCCGCCCGGTCCGGGCGCGCCTCAAGTACACCATGCGGCATGCAGTCGGCGGCAGCTATCGCTACCTGAGTTAACCTGGCGGTTATGGCCCGTTCCAGTCGGCCGGTCCCGCCGCCGTTCGAGGGCCGGGATCAGCTGATCACCGGCAGCATCACCGCGGGCTGGGCGATTGCGCTGATCGTGGTCCTGGTACTGCACGCGCAGATCCCTGCAGCCGACCGGTGGTGGATCTGGACCTGCGCCGCCGGCACCGGAATCGGCCTTTTCGGGCTGGTCTACGTGCCCCGGCTGAAGCGCTCGCGCGAGCACGCGGCGCAGCACCGAGCACAGTCGGGATCAGCCGGCAGCTAGCCAGCACGGCATCCAGCCAGCGAACAGGCAGTCCGGCAGTGCTGGCCGCCGTCAGCCTCAGTCGCGGTCCAGCGACTCGAAGACGGTATCGGCCAGCGACACCCCCGGCGCGTCCACCAGGTCATAACCGAGCTCGTCGATGACCGGCGCCGGCGCACCCCGACTGGCGCTCGGCGTGATCGCCTCGGAGTGCGCGCCGCAGCCGTGATCGAGGGCGACGACGCGGCCGTCATCGGGGGCAAACTCGTTCGCGCATGCGCCGAATACCTGGCCGAGCGGCCCGCTTAGCGGGACCAGGAACCCGCACGTCGCGCACGGTCCTGGCGCTGCGTTTGCCAGCGGCGAGCCGGGTCCGTGCTCGCTGGAATACCATCGCTCGGCGGCCAGGTCGCGCCCGATCGCGGACAGCACCCTGGTCCGGCGGGATGCCGGCCCGGAGCCGGCGTCGACCGCCACGGCAATGCCCGGCGGCTGCCGCTCGTCGCCGTCTGCCGGCAGTGCGCCGTCGCCCAGGACCGCGCCTTCCGCCCAGCCGTCGCTGTCGTCCCACGCCAGGACTCCGTCGTCGCCTTCGAGCACGGCCACCGGCACCAGCCGCTCGTCGTCGGAGCTGGCTGGCAGCAGGTCGCCTACCCCGAGGTCGCCGGGCCTGACCCGCTCGCTCCACGGCACCCAGTCAGGTGCCAGCAGCGAATCCGGGCCGGGAAGCAGCACACTCTCATTGACGGTGACCAGCTTCGACCGGGCCGCCCGGGCCACCGTGACCGCCCACCGCCATCCCGCGTACGCGGGATCCAGGCAGGCGAACAGGTGCGTCACGAGCCGGTCGCCATCGGCCTGCGATCCGACGAGCGGCCCCACCTGGTTCGGGCCGGCCAGCTCCTCGGCAGCGGCACGGGCGAGGTCGGAGGCCTGGGCGCAGGCCTCGTCGAGCTCCTTGGTGCGTACGCGATTCGGGCTCACGTTCAGTAATTGAACCTCATCGAGGGGGGTGCGTGCACCCGGACGGCCGGACTGCGGCCACTTCGCAAGCACTGCGGGACCCTCGCAAGCACCCGCGGCCACTTCGCAGGCGCGGCCTGGTCGTCACCGACCTGGCAAGGCAGAATACTAAACACCATGGGAGACTCGGGCCGGGCTGCGCGGGCCAGGCGGGCGAGCCGGTCCGTCGTCTCCGCCTCGCAGTCTGCCGCTCGGGTCGGAGGCGCCGCCGCCAGCGGGGCGACCCGCACGGTGCACCGGATGACGAGCGCCTCGGGTGCAGGCGCCACCGGCCTGTCCCACCTCATCGAACTCACCGCAGCGGGCAGCCTGGGTGACGCCTTCGTGGCAGTCGCGCTGGCCGGCTCGCTGTTCTTCAGCACCTCGGTGGAGCAAGCACGCGGGCGGGTCGCGCTGGCGCTGCTCATCACCATGGCCCCGTTCGCCGTGCTCGGGCCGTTCATCGGCCCGATGCTGGACCGGGCACGGCAGGGCCGCCGCTACATCCTGATCGGCACGCTGCTAGCCCGCGGCCTGCTCTGCTGGGGCATGTCAGCGGCTGTGCAGTACAACGACGCCGTCAGCCTGCTGCCGGCTGCGTTCGGGGTGCTGGTGCTGCAGAAGGCCTACGGTGTCACCAGGGCCGCCGTCACTCCGCGGCTGCTGCCCAGCCAGATCACCCTCGTCACGGCGAATGCCCGGACGGCGATGGCTTCCCTCATCGCAACCTCGCTCGGAGCCGGGCTGGCGGTGGGCATCGACAAGCTCGCCGACGGGGGGTCGGGCGGTGCGGCCTGGGTGCTGCGGATCGGCACGGTCGTCTATATTGCGGCGATCGTCCCTGGTCTTCGGCTGCCAGCGGGAGTGGACGCGCCGGAGCCCGCCGGTGAGCAGGCTCCGCCCCAGCAGGCAGCCGGGGGCCCGGCGAGCGGCAACGGCGCCGCTGCCGCCGCCGGATCAGTGCACGGCAGCGCTGGGGCGCCGCGCCCAGCCCGGGGGCGGCCCGCGGGCCGACGGCTCATCATGCTGCCCGCGATCGGGCCCGTCGTCGGTGAGGCGATGCGGGCGAACGCCGCACTGCGCGGCTACTACGGCTTCATGATCTTCTTCCTGGCGTTCCTGCTGCGGACCGAGCACTTCGGCAATCTGCCGGACACCGTCGCGGTTGGCGCGATGATCGGCGCTGCCGCCGTCGGAGGTTTCCTCGGGCTCGCGATCGGCGCTGCGCTGCGATCTCGCGCACCTCAGCTGATCATGTTCGGCATGATGATGCTGGTGATCATCGCCACCGCCGTATGCGCGGTGTTCTTCGGCCTCTGGGCAGCGCTCGCGGTTGCCCTGGCGGCCGCACTCGGCTCTACGCTCGCCAAGCTCGCGCTCGACTCGATCGTGCAGCGGGAGATCGGCGAGGAGGTCCGCTCGTCCACCTTCGCCGCATCGGAGACGCTGCACCAGCTGTCCTTGGTAGCGGGCGGCCTCGCGGGCCTGGCCATGTCACTGACCGGGAACGGCGTCGCCGGCCTGACGGTGGCCGCCGTGGGACTGACGCTATCTCTGGCCGCGCTCCTGCTGCGGCGGCGGCGCGAAATCCTGCGCGCGCGCCACCAGATGACGCCCCGCCCGTCGCCTCGCGCCAGCTGACGCCGGCGCTGGTGAGCACCGCCTCAGGTGTCTATGTCGTCGGCGACCGCGCGCAGCACGGCGGCGATCTTCTTCCCGTCCCGGCCGTCGGGATGCTTGCCCCGGCGGTAGGTGTTGGACACGCCGTCAAGCAGCTTGATCAGATCCTCGACGAGCACGGTCATCTGCTCGGGGTCCTTACGGCTGGCCTTGGCGACCGTCGGCGGCGGCTCGAGAGCTCTGACCTGGAGCGCCTGGGTACCCCTGCGGCCTTCAGCCACTCCGAACTCCACGCGCTGGCCCGGCCGCAGCACCGTTCCCTGCGGCTCCAGGGCCTTCGAGTGCACGAAGACCTCGCCGCCGTCGTCGCGGGTGAGAAAACCGAACCCTTTGTCGGCGTCATACCACTTGACCTTGCCAGTCGGCACGAGCAGGACCCTTTACGCGAAGAGGAACATGCGGTAACTGCGCTACTGCGGATTAAGGCTATCGGTCCCTGGCCCGACCTGGCTGCCCCGGACCGGGTGACCTCGGCCGCGGATCCCGGCGGACGGCGGCCTGCGCATCGTTGCCGTCGCTGGTGTCAGCCCAGGCGGTGACGATTCCACGGCGGCTCCGCGGGCTGGCGCCGGCCATGGTGCAGCCGCCAGGCCAGGTACGCGGCTCCGAGCACGGCAGCCGCCCTGCTCAGGTAGCCGGCGACAAGCCAGGCCTCATACGCATAGGCGCCCACGGAGCCGTGCTTGCCGCCGAGCGTGACTGCCAGCCAGGCACCGACGATCACCAGCACCACCGGACCTGCCAGCCCAACCCACTTGTCGCGGAAATCCCAGATCTTCGATGGCAGCGCAACGAGGACGCCGAAAAGCCAGATCGGCGGGAAGGCCAGCCCGCCAGGCCCCAGCAGCAGCAGCGCACAGGCCTCCAGCGGATGCCGCCGAGCGATCACCCAGGCCGCGCCGGCCGCCCGGCCAAGCGCCGAGGCGACGCCGCCGGCTACCGCGCCGACCGGGGCCTCGCTGGCCGGAGC
>OCTA010001770.1_pt1 | contig 19738 bp, 19 predicted proteins | sample 1538991 | NCBI WGS metagenome assembly OCTA01 (sample SAMEA3539302, study PRJEB22396) | soil metagenome | biome: tundra; feature: field; material: soil | place: USA | collected 2010-05 | depth 0.15 m | reverse complement strand
AAGATGCAGTTCTCCTTCTGAAGAAATTCGGAACGGAGGATTTCTTAGAAAGAGAAAAGACGGGGAGGGGGCGTTGCGGGGAGAAGTGAGGTGGAGTGCGGGCGGGCAGGGAGAATCGCCCCAATGCGGGGCAATGGCAGCCGTGGCGCGCGGCGCCCGCCGCGACGACCGGAAGGACAGCCGCCGCCGCCACGAGGGCGAGCAGGAGCGCGGCCGAGGCCTGCCTCAGACGATGCATGTGCCGCGCATTCTAGCCGCCGCTCGTCAGAACATCAGCGTTAGCCCCGCGCGGAGCGTGCGCGATTCTACGAGCGTGTAAGATTCCGCCGTGCGGCTGACCCGGTTCCGGCGCCTGCTCGTCGTGCTCGCCCTCGCGCCGATGGCGCTCGGCGGCGCGTTTGGGCACGTTGACGGCTTCGAGAGGCTGTCGCACGGCACGTTCCTTTTCCCGCCGGACCATCCTGCGCATGCGCCGTTCGTGCCGGAGAAGGAACACCCGTGTGCCGCCTGCGCGGTTGCCTCGCTGGTTGCGCCCGCAGCCGCGCCGCTCTTCCTCGTTCCACCCGAGGTCCGCCGCACGCTCGAGATCCGCGCCGAGCGGACCATCCCGTTCGCCCCCGCCCCCGAGCTTCCCGCCCGCGCGCCTCCCGTCTCCCTGGCCGTTTAGAAGACACGTTCCGACGTCGTCATTCACGGTCGGGGGGCATGCGCCCTCCGCGATCAGAGGTTTTTTTCGTGGAGGCATCGACTGCCATGACTTTTCTAAGCGCGGCGCGCAGCGCCGCTCGCTCTTTTCTCTTTCTTTGTCTCTTCCTGGTCCACTCGCTACCACTGACCGCCGCGACGGCGACGGGCGGGCAGGTTCGCGGCCGTGTCACGGGTCCCGACGGAAGGCCGCTTCCCGGAGTCGCGATCGTTCTGGCGAACGACATCACCGGCTACCGCCAGCAGGTCACGACCGGGTTGGATGGTTCGTACCTCCTCTACAACGTCCCGGCCAATCCATATCACCTAACCGCCGACGTGCAGGGGTTCAAGCCCTTCCATGCTGACGTGGACGTGAGGGGGGCGGCGCCGCTCGTCCGCGACATCGCGCTGACCCTCGCGGAAGTCAAGGCGTCCGCGACCGTCGAGGCCGAGAAGGAGCCCGTCGAGCTCGAGACCGACGACCCGTCCACGCACATCGACATCGACAAATCGCTCATCCGGAGGTCGCCTGCCGCGATGCCCGGGCGTGCGTTCGAGTCGATCGTGACCTCGACGCCGGGCTTTTCCCAGGACGAGAACGGCCGGTACCATTTCCAGGGCGGCCATTCGCAGCAGCTTCTCGTCATCGACGGCCAGCCCATCGGAGACCAGATCGGGATCACGTTCTCGAACTCTCTCGATCCCGGGGTTGCCGAGAATCTGACGATCATCACGGGTGGCATCCCCGCCGAGTATGGCGAGAAGGCGAACGGCGTCATCAACCTGACGACGCGCTCGGGCCTCGGAACGAACGGCGTGAAGGGCGAAGTCTCGGTGGGCGGCGCCCAGTTCAACACAGGATCGGCTTCGATCTCCGCGGGCGGCGGGAGCGCCCGGTTCGGATGGTTCGCCGACCTGGACACCTCCCGCTCCGACCGGTTCCTCGATCCCGTGTCGTTCGACAACTTCCACAACGACGGCAACTCGCTGCGGGCTTTCCTGCGCCTCGACAGCGTGTCATCGGATTCCACGAGCAACTGGCGACTGACGGGAAACATCGGCCGCACGCATCGCGACGTGACGAATCTCCCCTCGCAGGAAGCAGCCGGCCAGGACCAGCAGGTCGTTTCCAACGACTGGAACGCCAACCTCGGCTACCAGAACGTTCTGGGGGGCGGACTCGTCCTCGAAGGCCAGATCTACGCGCGTGACAACCGGCTCACGCTCTATTCGTCGCCCTTCGATACGCCCGTGCAGGCGGACCAGAACCGTTCGCTCGAGAATCAGGGAATCAATGTGGCGCTTTCGGACACTGTCGGCGTCAACGAGCTCAAGGTCGGCGTCCAGGCCAAGCGGTTCCCGATCAAGGAGCAGTTCTCGTTCCTGATCACCGATCCCGGCTTCAACGACCCGAACGCGGACGGGTACAACCCCAACCTCGCGCCGTACGACGGGACGCGAGGCGGCAAGCCCTTCTATTTCTCCGGCTCGAACGCCGGCACCTATCTCGCCGCGTTCCTTCAGGACAACATCCGCTGGAACGACCTCACCGTCAACGTCGGAGTCCGCTACGACCACAACGACCTGTTCGAGTCCGAGCACCAGCTCGCCCCGCGGATCGGACTCGCGTATTTCCTCAAGGCGACGAACACCGTCTTCCGCGCGTCCTACAACCGGATGTTCATCACGCCCGAGTACGAGAACATCCTGATTTCCTCGTCCGCTCAGGCGGTGTCGATAACGCCTCCCGACATCCAGGCCAACCAGCAACTGGGAGGCGGCCAGCTCTACAACCTCTCCGAACGGCACGACGCGTACAACGTCGGCTTCCAGCAGGGGGTGGGCTCGAAACTGCGCTTCGACGGCTCGCTCTGGTACCGGCGCGTCCACAACGCGGCCGACCAGGACCAGTTCTTCAACACGGGAATCGTCTTCCCGCTGAACTTCGCGACCGCCTTCCTCCAGGGCTGGAATCTCCGCCTCGACCTCGCACCTGTCATGGGAGGGCTTCGCGGCTACGCGTCGGTCGGACACGTCGTGGCGCGGTACTGCAACCCGTTCGTCGGGGGGCTCTTCCTGTCCTCGGACGCCCTCGATTCGTTCCAGGGCGGCTGCTTCCTCATCGACCACGACCAGGACATCCAGGAGCAAGTCGGGCTCTTCTACGACTTCGGGAGGAGCGGCCTGTGGGTCGGCTTGACCCAGCGCTACGACTCCGGCCTCGTCACGGACGCGGGCGCCCCCGCGGACGTCCTATCGAGCCCGGATACCGCGTACGCGTATCCGTACATCCACTTCGACCAGGACCCGCAGCGCGTGGCCTCCCGCACGGTCTGGAGCTTCTCGCTCGGAGCGCGCCTCCACTCGCACGGCATTCCCGTCGAGCTCCAGCTCGATCTGCTCAACGCCTTCGACGAGAAGGGTCTCTACAACTTCCAATCCACGTTTGGAGGAACGCACGTGATTCCACCGCGCACGTTCGCGGGCCGCCTCAAGTACGCGTTTTGACCTTCACCGGGCCGGACGGCGCCTCCAATCCGGCCCGGTTTATCCTTCGTCCATGACGGCATCTTCATCAGCTCGGGTCAAGGCGCTTCCGAACAAGCTCGTCCTCGTCCGCCACGGCGAGAGCACGTGGAACCTCGAGAACCGTTTCACCGGCTGGGTGGACGTGGGGCTCTCCGCGAAGGGCGTCGACGAAGCCCATGCCGCCGGGAGGCTGCTGAAGGCGGAGGGCTTCCGTTTCGACCGCGTGTTCACGTCGCTCCTGACGCGGGCGATCCTCACGGCCCAGATCGTCCTCGAGGAGCTCGACCAGCTCTGGTTGCCCGTCGAGCGCTCGTGGCGTCTGAACGAGCGGCACTACGGCGCGCTGACCGGCCTCAATAAAAAGGAGACGGCGCAGAAATACGGAGACGCGCAGCTCCACCAGTGGCGGCGCGGCTACGCGGTCCTGCCGCCGGCGCTCGACGAGGGCGATCCCTCGCACCCGCGCTTCGATGCGCGATACGCGAAGCTGCCGCCCGAGCTGCTGCCGCGGACGGAGAGCCTCGAGACGGTCGTGACCCGCACGCTCCCGTACTGGTACGACGCCGTCGTGCCGCGCCTCGCGGTCGGAGAGCAGGTGCTCGTGGCGGCGCACGGCAACAGCCTGCGCGCGCTCGTGAAGCATCTCGATGCGATCTCCGACGCCGAAATCGCGGAGCTGAACATCCCGACAGGGATCCCGCTCGTCTACACGCTCGACACGGAGTTTCACCGCGTGTCGAGCCAATACCTCGGCGATCCCGAGGCCGCGAAGAAGGCCGCCGAAGCCGTCGCGAAGCAGTCGAAGGCATAGCGCACTTGTTTCGCTCGTGACGCCCTGGAAGCCTCTGCGAACGCATAACTTGCGCCCCCACGAGGGATCTGCTAATCTCGTAAATTCTGTCGGAGGAGCTCGAGATGTCCGGAATCTGCCAGGTCACGGGAAAGCGCGCGGTGTCGGGGAACAAGGTTTCCCACGCGAACAACAAGACGAAGCGGCTCTTCAAGCCGAACCTCCGCTCCCAGCGTTTCTGGATCGCGAGCGAAGGCCGATGGGTGCGCCTGCGCGTATCGACGGCCGCGATGCGGACGATCGACAAGAAGGGTATCGACGCCGTCGTCGCCGGGATGCGGCGCGAGGGGAAGAGGGTCTAGGCCATGCGCGAGAAGGTGAAGCTTGTCTCCACGGCGAACACGGGTTATTTCTACACGACCACGAAGAACAAGAAGATCCATCAGGACAAGATGGAGGTCAAGAAGTACGACCCCGTCGTCCGCAAGCACGTGGCGTTCAAGGAATCCAAGATCTAGGCCCGGCGAGCCGACGTGGAACGCTTCGACCTCGTCGTGATCGGCTCGGGGCCGGCCGGCGAGAAGGGCGCCGCCCAGGCCGCGTACTTCGGAAAGTCCGTTGCCCTCGTCGAGCGGCTGGCCGAGCCCGGCGGCGTCTCCGTCCACACCGGGACCTTGCCCTCCAAGACCTTGCGCGAGTCGGCCCTGTACCTGACCGGATTCCGGCGGCGCGAGCTCTACGGAATGACGCTTCGTCTGGACCGGAAAAAGAGCCTGCGCCAGCTGACCGGGCGGCTCCGCGACGTGACGGCGGCGCAGACGCGGCAGATCAAGCGTAACTTCGAACGCCACCAGATCGCGACGATTACCGGCCACGCGCGCTTCCTCGACCCTGGCACGATTGGCGTCTTCGACGGGGACGGCAAAGAGACGCGACGGCTCGGGTTCGATGCGGCCCTCATCGCGGTGGGCTCTTCGCCTCTTCCGCCGCGCGGCCTCACGTTCGACGACCCGGACGTCGAGGACTCGGACCGGATTCTCGACCTCGACCGCATCCCGAAGTCCCTCGCCGTGGTCGGTGGCGGCGTCATCGGCTGCGAGTACGCTTCTCTCTTTGCGGCCCTCGGAACGAGGGTGACGCTGATCGAAGGGCGCGACCGGCTCCTCGGCTTTCTCGACGGCGAGGTGTCGTCGACGCTCAAGATCGCGCTCGAGCGGATGGGAGGGGAGGTGCTTCTCGGCGACGCTGTCGAGACGATCAGCCGCGAGGCGAATCTCTCCGCGAACGCTCTGAGGCTGACGTTGAAATCCGGGCGCGTGCTCGCGGCGGACAAGGTCCTGTTCTCGGCCGGGCGCCGCGGAAACACGGAGGGGCTCGGACTGGAACAGGCCGGCGTGGTATTCGACGAGAAGGGGCGGATTCCGGTCAACGACCACTTCCAGACGAACGTGCCCCGGATTTATGCGGCGGGGGATGTCGTCGGGTTCCCGGCGCTGGCCGCAACCTCGATGGAGCAGGGGCGCGTCGCCGCGTGCCACGCTTTCGACATTCCCTTCAAGACCGGGGTGGCCCGACTTTTTCCGTACGGCGTCTACACGATCCCCGAAGTGTCCATGATCGGCGCCACGGAGGAAGAGCTGAAAGAACGGGGGACTCCGTACGAGGTCGGCCGTGCGCGCTACGAGAACAACGCGAGGGGGCAGATCACGGGTGACCTGGATGGCTTCGTGAAGCTCGTCTTCGACCCCGCCACGAGGAAGCTGCTCGGAGCGCATCTCATCGGCGGGGGCGCGACGGAGCTCGTCCACATTGCGCAGATGGTGATGCTGAAGGACGGCGGCCTCGACGATTTTCTCCACTCGGTCTTCAACTTCCCGACGCTCGCCGAGTGCTTCAAGTACGCGGCGTACGACGGTCTGCAGCGCCTTTCCCACCGCCAGGGGGGTGCCACGCTCGAACGGACGGCCGGGGTCGCAGCGTCGAACGTGGAGGTCCATCCCCCGGCACGCGCCTGGTTCGTCGGAATCGACCTCATCGACCCCTTCGCCCATACCAGCCGCCCGGTGACGCTCGCCCTCATGGATCGGTGGCGACGCGTTCACTTCGTCACGTGGACCTACGACCCGGCCGGCGACAGGATGATCCCCGAAGAGGTCGCAGCGGAAGGTTTTGTCGTCGCGATCGATGGACCGCAGGGGCTCGCGGCCAGGGGCCGGACGATGCGGCAGGCCGAGCGCGTTCTGCGGGCCCCGGGCAAGTCAGGTGAGACTTTCGCGAGGGCCGGAATACCTCATGCGGGCCTCATCCGCGGCAGCGTCGAGCTCTTCGGCGCGCTCCGAAATTCCGGCCTCGGGCTCCTCGGGGAGGCGCCGTGGGAGACGACGGCGCTCCTGGAGGTCTATCCGGGCGACGCGTGGCCGAAGTGGGCGGGGCGAAGGCCTCCGAAAAAGAGCCTGCCGGCCGGGCGGCGCGCGCGCTACGACATCCTGCGCGAGCACGGTCTCGAGCTGCCCGTCGGATGCGATGCCGTCACTCACGATCAGCTCGACGCGGCCGCCGCCGCGTTCACCGCCTACCTTTGGGCCACGGGCAACGCCCGGGAGTTCGGAGATCCGCCGGTCTGGGACGCGGAGGCGGGCTGCATCCGCGAAGGGATCATCGTCAGCGTGTAGCGCCCCAACTATCGACGTCGACGGGAGCCTGGAGGCCGACGTCCTTGAGCTGCGGCAGGATCGCCGCCTTGTCTCCGACGAGGACGAGGACGCCGCGGTCGAGCGCAAGCGCGTTTCTCGCGATCGCGTTCAACGCGGGCGCGTCGAGCGTCGCCTGCGCGGCGAGGTCCTCACCGAGGGTTTCGAAAGGCGCGCCGAGCTCAACGTAGCCCGTGGCGGTCGCGAGAACCCCCGAGAGGCCCGAGAAGGACTGCACGGCGGTGTTCTTGACGATATCGCGCGCTTTCCGGGCCTCCTCCGGTGTGACGTCGCCGCCCGAGAGCCGCGCGAACTCGGCGAGGAACTCCTTGAGAGAAGCGCCGGTCACTTTCGAGGTGACGTCCGCGCCGGCGCTGAACGTGCCGAGCGCGCGGCCGAGTCCGAAGCGGGCGCTCGCCCCATACGTGTATCCGTTCTTCTCCCTGAGGTTCTGGTTCAGGCGGCTCGTGAAGCTGCCGCCGAGGATCGTGCCGAGGAGACGAAGCTTCGGGCGTGCCGGATCGGCGAACTTCGGCGCGGGCGCGGCGAAGCGCACGACCGTCTGCGGCGCCTCGGGGCGGTCCACGAGGAAAACCCGGGGTCCGCGGATCGTGAGAGACGAGGCCGCGGGAAGCGAGACCGCGGGCGGGCGGGGACCCTCGGCCTTCCAGTCGCCGAAAGCCTTCTCGAGCGCCGCCTTCGTCTCGGAGACGGAAAGGCTGCCCGCGACCACGAGGGTCGCCAGGTCCGGACGGACGAGAGCCGCGCGCTCGGCTTTCACATGGTCGAGCGTGATCGCCTCGAGGGACGCCGGCGTTCCGTCGACCGGCCAGGCGTAGGGATGGCGGTCGCCATAGAGCGCGCGGCTCACGACGCGCGCAGCGACCTCGTCGGGCCTCTCGTCGGACTGGGCGAGATCGTCGAGCGCGAGCCTTTTCACGCGCGCGAAGTCCTTCTCCTCGAGCCGCGGCCGGCGCACGGCGTCCGCGAGGAGGGAGGCGCCTTTCGCGAAATTGCGAGAGAGGATCGTCATCCTCGCTTCCAGCGCGTCGTGGCTCGCCGATGCCGAGAACTGTCCGCCCAGCGCGGCGACGGCCTCGCCGAACCGGAGCGCGTCCAGGTCGCCCGCGCCCTCGTCGAGCATCTGGGCGGTCATCGAAGCGAGGCCCGCGTCGTCGCCGTCCGCGGCCGTCAGCGGGCCGCCCGTCTGGAAAACGAGCGCGGCGGCGGTAAGCGGCAAGTCGGGCGTGCTCCAGAACTGTACGGGGATTCCGTTCGCGAGCGTGAAGCGCTCGGGTGCCGGCGGGCGGAACGCGGCTGGCGCGCCGTCCTTCGGACGCGCGTCGCGCGGGCCGGGGGCGCGCCTCGGCTGCTCGGGGAGGACTCTGAAGAGGACGCGTGCGTTCTGCGTGATCACGCGCCGCGCGGTCTCGAGGACGGCCGCTTTCGTCGCGTTGCGATACCGGTCGAGATCCCGCTGGAAGCTGTTCGGCTCGCCCCAGAAGAACTCGTAGTGGTTCATGAAGTCCGCTCGCGTCTCGAGGCGCTGCAGCGCGGCGAGCTTCCCGGCCTCGATCGAGGCCTTGCGCTCGTCGAGCTCCTTTTCGGTCGGCCCTCCCTCGAGGAAGCGCGCGAGCTCCTCGTCCACGACTTTCTCGACGCGGTCGAGATCCGCGTCGGGGCGCGCCTGGACGTCGATGCGGAAGACCGAGCCGAGGAGCTGGCTTTCGTTGTTCGCCGTGACGGACGTGGCGAGCGCTTCGTCGACGACGAGGCGCTTGTAGAGGCGGCTGCTCTTCCCGTCGGCGAGGACGGCGGCGACGAGGTCCGTCTCGGCGTCGCCGGGGCCGAAGCCCTTCGGCGCGTGATACGCGAACGAGAGCTGCGGGAGCTGAACCTTGTCGAATGCGACTCCCCGCTTCACGCCGTTCAGCGTCGCGGGCGTCACGTCCCGCCGCGGGGGCTCGGCCCCGCGTGGGAGCGTGCCGAAGAGCTTCTCGACGAGGGGGCGGATTTCCTTCGGGTCGAAATCGCCCGCGACGACGAGGCTCGCGTTGGACGGCGTGTAGTACGTCGCGAAGAAGTCCTTCACGTCGTTCACCTGAGCCGCCTTCAGGTCCTCCTCCGTGCCGATCGTCGCGAAGTGGTACGGATGCGCGGCGGGATAGAGCAGGTACTGGATCGCGAGCTCCGCGCGGCCGTACGGCTGGTTCTCGTAGGTCTGCCTCAGCTCGTTCAGGACGACGTCGCGCTGCAGGTCGAGCTTCTTCTGGTCCATCGCGCGCGCGAGATCCTCGAGCCGGTCCGCGTCGAGCCAGAGGAGCGTGGGGAGCAGCGAGGCGGGGCCGGACGAAAAGTAGTTCGTGCGGTCGGCGCTCGTCGAAGCGTTGTTCGAACCGCCTGCCGCTTCCATGATCCGGTCGAAGTCGCCATTCGGCACGCGCTCGGTGCCCATGAACATCAGGTGCTCGAACAGGTGCGCGAAGCCGCTGCGGCGCGGCTGCTCGTCCTTGCTGCCCACGCGGTACCAGACGTTCACGGCTGCGACGGGTAGGCTGTGGTCCGGGTAGAGGATCACGGTCATCCCGTTCTTCAAAGTGAGCTTCTCGACGGCGAAGCTCTGAGCGGAAACGTGGACGGCCACGAGAAGCGCGGCGGCGAGAACGAAAGTGATGGTGGCGGCACGTCGGGTCATGAGATTCCTCCGGCAGTCCTGGGACACGTCGACGCGCTGAAGAGTACGGCGATAAAGGAAAAAGGTTGCTAGGATTCGAGATGCCCTCTCTCCAGGCACCTCAAGGAGGTTCAATGACCGACCACCCGAACGACCGCCGCGATTTCGTAAAGACCGCCGCCCTCGCCGCCGCCGTTCTAGCTGTGAAAGACGCGGGCTTTCCCGCGATCGCGAAAGGAGCGTTTCCCATGATTCTTCCCCCGCTTCCCTGGGCCGACAACGCGCTCGAGCCCTTCATCTCGAAGAACACGATCGGCTTCCATTACGGCAAGCATCACAAGACGTACTTCGACAACCTCAACGGCATGGTGGCCGGAAAGCCCGAAGCCGACATGGATCTCGTCTCGATCGTCAAGTCGTCGGCCGGCAAGGCCGACAAGGCGGCGATGTTCAACAATTCCGCCCAGGTTTGGAACCACACGTTTTACTGGAACAGCCTTCGGCCGAAAGGCGACGCGAAGATGCCGAAGGAGATCGCCGGCAAAATTGACGCGTCTTTTGCGGGCGGCTACGAGGGGTTCAAGAAGGAGTTCTCGGACGCCGCGATGGGGCAGTTCGGGAGCGGCTGGGCGTGGCTCGTCGCCGACGGCGGGAAGCTCAAGGTCGTCAAGACGCCGAACGCCGAGACCCCGCTCACCACCGCTGCCACGCCGCTCCTGACGCTCGACGTCTGGGAGCACGCGTACTACCTCGATTACCAGAACCGCAGGAAGGACTACGTCGCCGCCGTCATCGACAACCTCCTGAACTGGGACTTCGCGGAGAAGAACCTGCCGAAGGGCTGACTTCGGTTTTGCCCGGGGCTCAGCCCGGCCCGGACTCGAGGCGGCGCACGTACCATTCGACGCCGTCCTCGAGGCCGACCGGACTCTTCGCGAATCCCTGTGCCCTCAGGCGCTCCATCTTCGCCTCGGTGAAGTACTGGTAGCGCGCGCGGATCGCCTCGGGCGTCGGCACGAAGACGATTCGCTCGGGCGTATCGAGAGCCGTGAAGACGGCCTTTGCGAGGTCGAGGAAGGTGCGCGCCTTCCCGGTTCCGACGTTGTAGATCCCGGAGATCACGGGTTTTTTCAGCGCGAACCACACCGCCTCGACTGCGTCGGACACGTCCACGAAGTCCCTCGACTGGTGACCGTGAGGAACGTCCGCGCGGTGCGACTCGAAAAGGCGGATCTCGCCCTTCGCCTTCACCTGGTCGTAGCCGTGGAGGACGACGCTGGCCTGCGGCCCCTTGTGGCGCTCGCCGAAGCCGTAGACGTTGAAGAAGCGGAAGCCCGCCCAGGCCGGCGGCGTGCGCCCCGCCGCCGCCTCTTCGAGCGCCCAGAGGTCGAAACGGCGCTTGGACTCGCCGTACGGGTTCAGCGGTTTTAGCCGCGGCACGAGTGCGTCCGAGTCGTCGAACCCGAGCGCTCCGTCGCCGTACACGGCGGCGCTCGAGGCATAGACGTACGGAATGCCGAGCCGCCGCGCCTCGTTCCACAAATTCTTCGAGCAGTCCACGTTGAATCGCCGGAGCAGGACCTCGTCCAGCTCGGTCGTGGACGAGATCGCGCCCATGTGGACGATCCCGGCGAGGGAGAAGCGCGAGGCCGAGAGCCACGGCGCGACCTCCTCGACGTCGAGCGTCGTCCCGAAGTCGAGGCGAGCGTGCTGGGGCCGGCTCGCGAACGCTTCCCGGCGATCGACGCTGACGACGCTCACGCCGCGGGCGTTGCAGGACTCCACGAAGCGGGCGCCGATGAAGCCGGCGGCGCCGGTGACGAGAAGTGTCTCGGAGGCGCTCACGCCGCCGATCCTACGGGATCTCCCTTGGCAACTTCACCTCTTCTTCCTATGCTCCGGCCATGACGATCAGCGCGTTCCTGAAGCACCATTTCCGCCATTTCAACTCCGCCACCCTCGTGGACGCGGCCGAAGCGTGGAAGGCGCTCCTCGCGGGCGGCGGCAGGATGTTCCTGACGATGGCCGGGGCGATGTCGACGGCCGAGCTCGGGCTGTCTCTCGCCGAGATGATCCGGCAGGGGAAGGTCCACGCCATCACCTGTACGGGGGCGAACCTCGAGGAGGACGTATTCAATCTCGTGGCGCACGACCACTACGTGCGCATCCCGCACTACCGTGAGCTGAGCCCCGCCGAGGAGACAGCGCTGCACGCGCGGCACCTGAACCGCGTCACCGACACGTGCATCCCGGAGGAGGAGGCGATCCGGCGGATCGAGCGCGCCGTGCTCGACGAGTGGAAGACCGCGGACCGGGAGGGCAAGCGGTACTTCCCGCACGAGTTCATGTACCGGATTCTCCTTTCCGGCAAGCTGAAGGAGCACTACCAGATCGACCCGAAAGACTCGTGGCTCCTCGCGGCGGCCCAGAAGAATCTGCCGATGTTCGTCCCCGGCTGGGAGGACTCGACGCTCGGCAACATCTTCGCGGCGCACTGCATCGAGAGTGAGATCAAGAACGTCCACACGGTGCGGACGGGCATCGAGTACATGACGGCCCTCGCCGAGTGGTACACCGCGACCGCGCCGGTGAGCCCGGTCGGCTTCTTCCAGATCGGCGGTGGCATCGCGGGGGACTTCCCGATCTGCGTCGTGCCGATGCTCCACCAGGACCTCCGGCGCGACGGCGTGCCGCTGTGGGCGTACTTCTGCCAAATCAGCGACTCCACCACGAGCCTCGGAAGCTACAGCGGCGCCGTCCCGAACGAGAAGATCACGTGGGGCAAGCTCGGCGAGAAGACGCCGAGGTTCGTCATCGAGTCCGACGCGACGATCGTGGCGCCCCTGATTTTCGCGTACGTGCTGGGGTGGTGAGCCGGATGAGAAGAGCTTGTCTCCTCGCCGCGGCTGTGGCCGCCGTGGCGGCCCTTGCCACTGCCGCCTGTCGGAAGAGCGAACCGCCGAAGCCCGCAGCGGGTCTCGAAAAGCCGTACGCCCTCAAGGGCGTCGTCGTGTCGGTCGACCGCGCGGGCGGGAAAGTCACCGTCAAGCACGAAGAGGTCCCGGGCTACATGGAAGGCATGACAATGCCGTTCGCGGTCCCCGAGCCGAAGGTTCTAGAAGACCTCAGGCCCGGCGACACGATCGAGGCCAGGCTCCTCGTCGGCGAGCGCAGCTCGCACCTCGAGGGCATCGTCGTCTCGCGGCCGCCCGGCACGCCGTCCGTCCAGACGATTCCCGCGCCCGGGAACTACGGGAAGCCGGGCGACGCCGCGCCGGCCACCGTTCTCGTGGACCAGGAAGGGAAGGCGTTCTCGCTCGCCGATTTCAAGGGCAAGGCCGTGGCCGTGACGTTCATCTTCACGCGCTGCCCGCTCCCGGACTTCTGCCCGCGCATGAACCTGAACTTCTCCGAGGTGGAGCGCCGCCTCGCGGCGGATCCGAAGCTCTACGGCGCAACGCAGCTCCTCTCGGTCAGCTTCGACCCCGAACATGACACGCCGGCCGTTCTGAAGGCTTTCCGGGACCCGTTCCTGAAGGGAGCGCCCGGCGTGGTGCCGGGCCACTGGCGCTTCGCCACGGGCACGCTCGAGAGGATCAAGGAGTTCGCGGGCTTCTTCGGGCTCACATATTTGAAGACGGGAGATCAGTTCGTCCACAGCCTCGCGACCGCGGTCATCTCTCCGGACGGGAAGCTCCTCTCGCTCCGCCGTGGCAACGACTGGGAGGCGAAGGACCTCGTCGAAGATCTGAAACGGGCGGCCGCGGGCGAAAAGCCGCACGCGGCTCCCGCCACGCCATGAAAGCGCTCCGGCTTGCCGCCATCGGCGCCGCGGTCCTTCTCGGCATGCTGGGCCTGCACCGGATCGTGTACGCGCTCATGAGCCGCGGACACGCCACGGACCTCCCGAAGCTCGGACACGTGCCCGACTTTGCTTTCGTCTCCGAGCGCGGCCGCCCCGTCGCGGCGCGCGACCTCGAGGGAAGGGAGTGGATCGCGGACTTCATCTTCACGCGCTGCGGCGGCACGTGCCCGGCGATGTCCGAGCGGATGGCGGCGCTCGCGGGCACGCTGAAGAACGAGCCGGGCGTGGCGTTCGTCTCATTCGACGTGGATCCCGAGCACGACAGCCTCGCCGACCTCGCCACCTATTCACGCCAGCACGGTGCCGACCCCGAGCGCTGGACGTTCCTGCGCGGCGAGCGGCCGGCCGTGCGCGCGCTCGCGGGTGACGGCTTCAAGCTCGCGGTCGTGGACGGCCACGCCGACGACCCGGAGCCGATTCTTCATTCCTCGCGCTTTGTCCTCGTCGACGGAAGGCGCGAGATTCGCGGCTACTACGACGGGCTCGAGCCCGGCGGGGTCGAGAAGCTCGCCGGCGACGCGCGGCGGCTTGCGCGCGACTGACGGCCCCTATACTTCGCGCGTGTCGATTCTCGAGGCGCGCGGCCTCACGAAGACGTACCACGTCGGGAGCGAGAAGGTCGTCGGTGTCTCCGATGCGACGCTCGCCCTCGAAGCGGGGTCCTTCACGGTCCTCGCCGGCCCGTCCGGCAGCGGCAAGACCACGCTCCTGAACCTCCTCGGCGTTCTCGACCAGCCGGACTCGGGGACGCTCCTCTTCGAAGGGTGTGACGTTTCGGGTTTCGGTGAGCGCGCGCGCGCTCGGCTCCGCCGCGAGAAGCTCGGGTTCGTTTTCCAGGCGTACCAGCTCGTGCCCGTGCTCTCGGCGGAAGAGAACGTCGCCCTCGCCCTGTGGATACGAGGCCTGCCGGAGGAGGAGTGCGCGTCGCGCGCTTGCATGGCGCTCGCCGCCGTCGGCCTCGCGGGGCTCGAAGACAGGCGGCCGGACGCCCTGTCGGGTGGGCAGCGGCAGCGCGTCGCGGTGGCGCGCGCCCTCGTGGGCGAGCCGGTCCTCATCCTCGCGGACGAGCCCACGGCTTCCCTCGACTCCGAGACCTCGAAGCACCTCCTCGACCTCTTCGAAGAGCTTCACCGCGCGCGCGGCGTCGCGTTTCTCTTCTCGAGCCACGATCCTCGCATCGTCGAGCGGGCGGAACGGCGGATCTCTCTACAGGACGGGCGTGTCGTCGCGGACGACCGCGCGGCCACGGGAGCGCGCCCATGAGCCGGTGGGTGCGCCTCGCGGCGCGGAACCTTCGCCGCCACGCGCGCCGGACGTTCCTCACGGGCTCGATCGTCGTCGTCGGATTCGTGGCCGTCACGATGACATCCGGCTTCGTCTCCCAGACATTCTCCTCGCTCAAGGCCGCGACGATCCGCGGGACCGGCGGCCATCTGCGCCTCCTCGACCCGCGCGCGGCGGGGAAGACGGACGACGAGGCGGCCATCCTGCTGCTGGACGACTGGCAGGGCCTCGCCGCCATCGTGAAAAAGGACCCGCGCGTCGTACAGGCCATGCCGAAGCTGTCGTTTTTCGGGCTTGTCGCGAAAGGCGAGAAGAGCGCGGCTTACATCGGCACCGGAACCATTCCCGCACTCGAGAAGAACGCCTCTCTCGCCTCCGACACGGTCGTGTCAGGGACCTTCTTGTCCAATCCCGACGCCGACGAGGTCATGCTCGGATCCGGCCTCGCGCGCGCTCTCGGCGCGAAGACGGGCGACCTCGTCACCGTGATGGCGACGACGCCCGACGGAGCGCTGAACGCGGTGGACGCGTCCGTCGACGCGGTGCTCTCGTATCCGATCAAGGAGATCGACGACCGGCTCCTCTTCCTGCCTTATGCGGTGGCCTCGAAGCTTCTCAGGTCCGAGGGGAAGGCGAACACGCTCGTCGTGCTCCTCAAGGATGACGCCGACGTGGATGCGACCGCGCGCGACCTCTCGCGGAGCCTCGAGGCGAAAGGACGCCCCGTCGTCGTGAAGACCTGGCTCGAGACGGCCGCGTTCTACAAGCAGGTCAAGCTCCTCTATATCGCGATCTTCTTCTTCATGGGTCTCGTACTCTCGACGGTCGTCATCCTCGCCGCGGCGAACACGATGACGATGTCGGTCTTCGAGAGAACGCGCGAGATCGGGACGCTTCTCGCCATCGGAATGGAGCGCGGGCAGATCCGGACGGTCTTCCTGCTCGAGGGCGTCCTCCTCGGAGTCGTCGGCTCGGCCGTCGGCGCGGCCGCTTCGTTCGTCCTGCGGCTGATCCTGAACGCGTCGGGCATCATGCTGCCGCCTCCTCCCGGCGGAACGCGCGGAAACGTCCTGCACGTGGACTTCATCCCCCTCGCGTACGGACTCGGGTTCGCGATCATGTCGCTCACCCTTCTCATTGCCGCGTGGTGGCCCGCGCGCCGCGCGGCGCGGCTGAATCCGGTGGAGGCTCTCGGGCATGTTTAGGCCCCCTCTCTTCCTTCTAAGCAGAATTCTCCTTCTTCCCCTTGCCTTTGCCTCCGCGTCTCGCGCGCAGGATCCGGCGGCGCTGCTGCGCCGCGCCGAGCGCGTGAAGGACGCCTGGCCGGAAGTCGTCATCACGCTGCGCGTGACGACGACGAAGCCCGGCGTGTCCCCCGCGGGCGGCATGTTCTCGGTCGAGGCGAAGGGGCGCGACAAGTCGCGTATCCGCTTTCTGAATCCGTCCGACGCCGGCAAGTCCGTCGTTCAGGTCGGTGATGAAGTCTGGCTCGTCCTGCCGAACACGCGGAATCCGATCCGCGTGCCGAAGAGCCACCGGCTCGAAGGCGGATTCTCGGCGGCCGACATGGCGCGGACGCGGTTCGCGGAGGACTACGACGCCGTCCTGGAGAGAGCCGACGTGCTCGACCGGAGGAACTGCGCCGTCCTCCGCCTCACGGCGAAGGCGGGGAAGAACCCGTCCTATCCCGTCGTGCGCGTCTGGATCGACGAAAAGGAAGGCCTGTACCGCAGGGCGGTCTTCCTCGTCTCTTCAGGCAAGACCGCGCGAGATACGACGTTTGACGAGTACCGCCCGTTCCACGGCGTCCTGTCGCTCGCGAGGATGACGATCGTGGACACGCTCCGGCCGGGAACGACGGTTGTCGAATACCTCGACTACGAGAAGAAGAGCCTGCCGGACTCGCTCTTCGACGTCAGGGTGGCCCCGCCTCTTTGACGCCGAGCACTCTTCCTTATCTTCGACATCAGCGCGACATGAAGGCCCCCGGCCGCGAAGAAGCCCACGAACCACGCGTAGTCGTAGAGGGGCCTGAGGAACGGGATCACGAGCCCGCCCCAAGCGAAAAAGCAGCCTGCCACCGTAAGGACGACGACCGAGAACATCGCGACCGTCACGACGAGGACGTACGGCGCGGCCCAGTTCTCGACCTTGCGGAGGAGATCTATGGCCGAACGTACGTCAGCGTGTGATGGGTGAGGAGAACGCCTTCCGCCGTGACACATTCGGCCACGCCGTAGCTCGTCCGCCGCCGTCATGAAGACGATGCCGCTCACGATCCCGCCGGGGCGCTCCCCTGCAGCTCCTCGGCGGTGACGGCCAGACTCATCGCGGCCTCCGAGGAGAGCATAACGGGGCGGTCTCGCCTTTGCCTTCGAAGCCGCTTAAGCGGAAGATTCCCGTTTCTCCGGGGAGGTTTCCATGAGCGCCGATCTTTCGGTCACGTTCACCGGTATCCGGTTCGAGAACCCGTTCCTCCTCGCGTCCGCGCCTCCTACGGAATCGGACACGAACATCATGCGGGCGTTCGAGGCCGGATGGGGCGGTGTCGTGACCAAGACGATCGGCCTGCATCCGGTCGTGAACGTAGCAGGGGCGAAGACGAAGTTCCTCAGGACCGACGTCCAGACGCCACGCGTTTCGATGAAGAGCCGGCCGGATTCCGTGCTCCACTCGTCATGGAACTGGGAGCTTATCTCGGACAAGCCGCTCGATTGGTGGATCGGGCGTCTCTCCCGGATCAAGAAGACCCACCCGAAGAAGGTGCTCGTCGCCTCGATCATGGCGGGGTCGGGCAGCGACAAGGAGCTCCACAACTGGCAGCTCCTGACGAAGGCCTGTCAGGACGAGGGCGTGGACGGCCTCGAGCTGAACTTCTCGTGCCCGCACATGGACCGCGAGGACATGGGCTCGAATATCGGCAAGAGCAGCGGGCTCTGCTCGGTCGTGACGAAGGCCGTGAAGGAAGTCGCGAAGGTTCCCGTCTGGACGAAGCTCACGCCTTCGACGACGGACATCGCAGTCGAGGCAGGCGCGGCGTTCCGCGGTGGCGCGGACGCGATCACGTCGTCGAACACCTTCCCGTCGATTCCGCTCGTGGACCCCGAGACGCTCGAGTTCGAGATGAACGTGGACGGCTACACGTCCTCGGGCGGCCTCGGGGGCCCGGCGATCCTCCCGCTCGCGCTCGCGAAGATGGCGCAGATGACGCATGCGTTCCCCGACAAGTCCTTCTCCGGCATCGGCGGCATTTCGGATTTTTCGCACGCGCTCAACTACTTCCTCCTGGGCTGCGGCACCGTGCAGGTGTGCACGGCCGCGATGCTCGACCACGCGATCGGCCCGAACGTGATCCGGACGCTCAAGCAGGGGATGGCCGAGTTCCTCGAGAAGAACGCGCATCGCGGGTGGACGTCGCTGGAGGACTTCCGCGGCCTCAGGCGGGACCACGTCGTCCCGCAGTCGCAGATCCGCCGGCCGAACCCCGGCGAGTACCACGGCGGGCACGAGGCCGAGGGCTACGCGGCGCCGGAGGCCGCGCCGGAGCTGTCGAAGAAGGTCTGAGCGTCTCTCCGGACGGGAACAACCTCAGGCCGGTTGCCCCCGCGCCGGTGTCGCGACACCTTTGATGAGCAGCCACAGCGCGATCGCGACTTGGAATACGAGCGCCGGCAGCCATTGGGTGTAGCCGCTCAGCGGCCCCGTGGGGAAACCGGCGAGCTGCAGAGGCAGTGCCACCGCGAGCAGGCCCGAGGCGAAAACGCCCAGCCATGCGATCGAGACGGGCACCATCCGTCCGCGCAGGAGGAGCCAGGAGAAGATCGTGTTTCCCACGGCAAAGAAGATCGACCCGATCGGGACGCTCGCGCCCGGCATCAGCAGAAAGGCACGCAGCGCGTTCGTTGCAGGGATGTCCGGGGCACCCGTCCCGACCCCCGCCTTCGCAAGCCACAGCAGTCCCAGGTAGCTCGGGATGTTGAGCGTACCGAGAATGCCTTCAGCAACGCGACAGGCCATGGCCAGCATTGCCAGCTCGTGGTCCTCATCGCGCGTGATCCCGTACAGCGTCACGCCCAGGACGATGGCCGAAAGGCTTTCGAGCAGCACAATCAGGATGGTCAGGCGCACGTTTGTCGCGTACTGGCCGATGTGTGCGAGTTTCGCAGCATCGCCGTCGCTTCCCCTCGCCTGGTGCATCAGCAGCTCGCTGCAGATACCGATCGCTGCGTAGAAGAGGTACGTGAACCCGGCGATTCTTGCGTTTGTGGTGCGCGTCATGTCAACCCCCGGTCTTCTCGTGGCTGCCGAGGCTAGACGGTGCCCGCCTGCGCTGATCCAGTTGCTCCATCGGGCGCAGCTCCGGGGTGTCGTAATCCCTTGAGCAGGAGCCAGAAGCCCATTGTCAGTTCGAAAAAGAAGATAGGAGCTCCATAAATCCCGACGGGAACGACCTTCGCAAGCTCGGGAAAGATGATGAACGAGAATGCGCACGCTCCCATCAGAAAGGACGCAACCATTCCCCATGCCGCCAATGCTCTTGGGATGAAGCGGGACTTGAACCACAGATAGCAGAAGGCCGTACTTCGAAGCCCGGCGAGCACCAGGCCGACGTTATACGCAGCGCCATGCGCACCGACCGACAGCCTCGCCAGGGCGTGCAACTGGTTTGCATCGAATGCATGCAGGTAGTCGGCATCGCTCAGTATCCGCAAGACGTCGAAGTCGCTGAGCGTGACGACGACCAGGCTTGCGGTCTCTATCAGCCCCCAGGCCGCGGCCAGCAGAGCCAGGCCTCGACCGACCGGCATGAGGACCACGTACAGGGCAACGATCAATGCGACATCGACGGCGAAGACGATGAGATTACTTGCCGTGCCCAGACGAAAGAGCCGCTCGTGCGCCAAAATATTCCGCGCCGTTTCCGCGGCATTTTCGAAGGCGATCAGTCGGGTGCGCACATAGAACTCGGCGAAGATCGCCGGCGGCAGCGCACACAGATACGAGACTCCCACGACCGTCGCTGCTTTCCGCTGCGATTCGTCGATGGTGCCGATTGTCATGCCGTCTTCCCGCCGTCTCGATGCCACCTCACGATATCGGATTAGGCGGCGACGAGGAAGGAGCGCAGCGACCGACGAGGAGCTCGCCCGGTCGATCTTACCCGCGGATCGACAGGTTCTCGTACTGGACGATCGACTGGCCGAACCCGACGGCGAGGC
>OCTA010001768.1_pt1 | contig 19745 bp, 15 predicted proteins | sample 1538991 | NCBI WGS metagenome assembly OCTA01 (sample SAMEA3539302, study PRJEB22396) | soil metagenome | biome: tundra; feature: field; material: soil | place: USA | collected 2010-05 | depth 0.15 m | reverse complement strand
ACAACTTCTCAAGACGACCTCTGGCCCGTCACCCAAAGACGAGCAAAAAGCCAAACCCGACTGGTTCATTCGAGCCTGTTCAACCACCCCCCCCCATGATCTGGAAAGCGAACTCGTGCCGCAGAATTGCGGCTTTCTGGCTGCTCTCGGTTCTTATATCGGTTTGTTCGGCGACGATTTTGCCGGCTGCCAATCTTCGGCAAACCGTCAACTTCAACCGCGAATGGAAATTCCAGCTTGGCGACGTCGCTGGCGCGGCAGCGGCCGCATTTGACGATGCCAAGTGGAGTGACGCCAATTTGCCGCACTCGTTCTCCATGCCGTATTTCGCGGCGGATCGGTTTTATGTCGGCTACGGGTGGTATCGGAAACATTTCAACGTGCCGAAGGCGTTGTCTGGCAAGCGTGTGAACCTGGAATTCGACGGCGTGTTTCAGGTCGCGGAAGTGTTCGTGAACGGCCAGCGCATCGGCGAACACCAAGGCGGCTACACCGGATTCACTTTCGACATCACTGACGAACTGAAACCCGGAGACAATGTTGTTGCGGTGCGCGTGAACAACATCTGGGATCCGCGCCTGGCACCGCGCGCCGGCGAGCACACTTTCTCCGGCGGCATTTATCGCGACGCCCGGCTCGTCGCCACCGCGCCGATCCATGTCGCGTGGTATGGCACGTCTGTCACCACGCCGCAGGTGTCCAAGGAATCCGTCACGGTCAACGTGAAGACCGAGGTGGTGAACGATTCCGGCGCGGCCAAGTCTGTGACGCTGAAAACCAGCGTGGTGGACGCGAAGGAAAAAATCGTCGCGCAAATGGAATCCACGCAAACCATCGCGCCGGGCGGGACCAACGTCTTCGATCAGACCAGCGCGCCAATTGCGAATCCAAAACTCTGGTCGCCAGCGCAGCCGAATCTATATTCGGTGAAAACCACCGTGCTCGATGGCGGCAAGCCGGTGGACGATTACACGTCGCCGCTGGGTTTCCGCTGGTTCAAGTTCACCGCCGACCAGGGATTTTTTCTCAACGGTGAACACTATTATTTCAAGGGTGCCAATGTGCATCAGGACCACGCTGGCTGGGGCGACGCCGTAGCCGACAGCGGATTTTTTCGCGACGTGAAGCTGGTGAAGGACGCCGGGTTTGATTTCATTCGCGGCTCGCATTATCCACACGCGTCGGCTTTTTACGAGGCGTGCGATCAGTTGGGCATGTTGTTCTGGTCGGAAAACTGTTTCTGGGGCACCACCGGATTCAGAAGCCCGTGAGCCGCCAGCGCGTATCCAACGAACCCGGCGGACGAAGCCGGCTTTGAAGCGAGCGTGAAAGCCAGCCTGCGCGACATGATCCGCATCCATCGCAACCATCCCAGCATAATCGTCTGGAGCATGAGCAATGAGCCGTTCTTCAGCGACGGCTCCGTGATGCCGAAGGTGCAGAATTTTCTGCGTGAACTCGTGGCGTATTCCCATGAACTTGATCCCACACGACCGGCGGGCATTGGCGGCTGCCAGCGCGGCGACATCGACAAGCTCGGCGACATTGCGGGCTATAATGGCGACGGCGCGCGGTTGTTTGTAAATCCGAGAATTCCCAGTGTCGTCACCGAATATGGCTCAACCATGGAGGACCGTCCCGGCAAGTATGACCCCGGCTGGGGCGATTTGCCAGGCACTCCCGGCGCGAAGAAAAACAAAGCCGATTCCTGGCGTTTGCCGTGGCGCAGCGGCGAGGTGATCTGGTGCGCCTTCGATCACGGCAGCCTCGCCGGAAGGCGGTTCGGCGCGATGGGAATGGTGGATTATTTCCGCCTGCCGAAACGGCAATGGTATTGGTATCGCAACGAATATCTGCACATCCCGCCGCCCGCCTGGCCGGGCAACGGTGTCCCCGCCGCGCTAAAACTCACGACGGACAAAACCAAGCTTCAATCCGTGGACGGCACAGATGACGCGCAGATCATCGTGACCGTCGTGGACAAAGACGGCAAGGCGATCAACAACTGTCCGCCCGTGACGCTCGCAATCGAATCCGGTCCCGGCGAATTTCCCACCGGGCCGTCCATCACGTTCGCGCCAAACTCGGATATCGCCATCCGCGACGTCCAGGCGGCCATGGAATTCCGGTCTTACCATGCCGGCAAAACGGTAATACGCGCCACCTCGCCAGGATTGAAAGACGCGACGATTCAAATCATGTCGCGGGGCGAACCAAAATTCATCGCCGGCAAAACGCCAGCGGTGCAACCGCGTCCGTATGTGCGTTTCACCGAAACGGCGGGCAATGGTCCGCTGATGACTTTTGGCCTGGCAAATCCGACGCGCGCCAGCAGCGAAGCGGCCGGGCATAGCGGACGCCTCGCCAACGACGGTAATGCCGCCACCTTCTGGCAGGCCGAAACCACGGACACGAACGCGTGGCTTTGCATTGATTTGGAACGCATCGTCACCGTCAGCACTGTGAAGCTCTCGTTTCCTTTCGAGGGCAACTGGCGTTATCGCGTCGAAATATCGGATGACGGCAACAGTGGCTGGAAAGTGGTTTCCGACCAAACCCACAACGCAAGCAGCGTGAAAACCCAGACGCTATCCGGCGTGAACAGCGCGCGTGGACGCTTCCTTCGTGTGGCGTTTGTGGGAACACGGGATGCAAAACCCGCTGCGCTCGCTGAAGTGGCCGTGCTCGGAAATTTATCCGCTCAATGAATCTCCCATGATTCAAGTTCAGCGTGCATCTCCGTGTGTCATTTTGCCGGATTCAGTTCGATGACACAACCGCCGCCAAGCGCCACAAAAGATTTACGACTGCGGTTCAGCCGGTAAAATGACTCACCGGAAAATCAGTTGGGCAAACTGATACAGATTATTTTTCCAGACGGCAAAATCGTGGCCGCCAGAGTCCACATTCCAGATGTGTTTGACTTTCTTTTCCTTGAGATACAAGTGAGTCCGCTGGCCGAAGGTGATCAACCCGTCCTTATCGCCGCCAGAAATCCAGAGCAGCTTGATCATCTCGTTTGCCTTCGCGGGATCGGACACCAATTCCTCTGGCATCTTGGTGTTCGGCGCGCAGGAGAATCCGCCAATCCAAGCGAAGGTATCGAGATGCGCGAGACCGAAGTTCAGCGACTGACCGCCGCCCATGGAAAGCCCGGCCAGCGCGCGGTTCTCGCGGTTCGTCTGCGTGGAGTATTTCGATTGGATGAACGGAATGAGGTCTGTGAGCAGATCCTGCTCGAATACCGCAAACGCAGGCGCGGCCGCCATGATGTTCCCCTCGGCTCGGTCATTTGCCTGCGCGCGGCCATTCGGCAACACCACGATCATCGGAACGGTTTTCTTATCCGCGATGAGATTGTCGAGAATCACTTCAGGATGACCGTGCTTGTGCCATTCTTCCTCATCTCCGCCAATGCCGTGCAAAAGATAGAGCACGGGATATTTCATGCTGGCTGAATAACCGGGCGGCAGATAGACGAGTGTCTTGCGCTTGTTGCCGACGGTGGTCGAATCATATTCGATGGTTTCAATTGTGCCGTGGGCGATGCCGTCACGGGGTTTGTCAAAACCTTCCGGCGCTTTGGGAAAAGCGGGCTTATCGTCCGGGCCGAGCACGATAGGTTGTCCACCTCGGCGTCTGATTTGAGGTTCAGGCGACGCGGCGGGTTCTCGTTTGGCCACGATTTCTTCCTTGGCAATATCGCCGACCTCGCGCGTGAAATTAATTTCGTTGACGTTGGTCGTGAGTTTACCGGTGTATGTGATGCGAATATCGTTGTCTTGGAATTTCATCATCTCGACAAATGAAATCGCGTCACCGTCAATCTTGCCTTCCTTCAAATCGGCTTCACGTTTCTGGTCGGTGATTTCCGAATTCGCTTTCCCCGTCAGGTTCGTGCCGTCCTGCTTGAAGGTGAAGGTGTATTTCTGGGTGCCGATTTGCGAGTCGAATTCGCTTTTCCAAGTGCCGGTGACATCGTCCGCGAGTGTCGAGAGCGGCAGAGCGGCAAGGGCTAGAAGAATAATTGGATTTTTCATTTTCATAAATTTTTGCAATTGGATTGGATTGAATAAAAATTATGCGCTGCCTCAATCCTGAAACAGCAACGGAGCGAATTCCCGCAAGCTACGCCGCCAAGTCTGGAACTCGTGGGCCGTGTCCGGCGAGACATACGCGGTGTTCTTGATGCCCAAATTATCGAGGGCTTCGTGATTGGCGTTGATGTTGCCGGGATTCTCGCGGCTGCCGCAACTGCAGAACACAACTTTGACTTTCTTCTTGAAACTGGGCGTGTTAGTGACATCAGCGGGAGAGATGACGCCGCCGCTCAAGAGACCGATGTGGGAGAATGTGTCGAGATGTTTCAGGGTGATGCTGTGGGTTTCCATTCCGCCCATGGACAGGCCGGCCATGCCGCGATGCGGCTGATCTGCGAGTGTGCGGAAGTTGGCGTCAATATACGGGATCAGTTCGTCAACGAGAACCGTCTCGAATCCAGCGACGCTGAAATTCGCGAGGCCACCACCGCGTCCACCGGGGCCGCCTAGACCCCGAGCTGGGGCATTGCTGGTAGCGTTGGCAGCAACTGCATTAGTAGTTGCGGCACCACCCGGTCCGCCCGGTCCGCGACCTCCTGGGCGCATACCTTCGTTGGTCAGCCCGTAAGTCATCACGATCATGAAGGGCCTCGTCTTGTTCTCGGCGATCAGGTTGTCCATGATCAGATTGGCGCGACCTTGATTCCACCAAGCATATTCATTTTCACCCCAGCCATGCTGTAGATACAGCACGGGATAACGCTTCGTTGTGTCCTTCTCGTAATCCGGCGGTGTATAAACATAGGCGGTGCGCGCGATAATGCTATTGGTGAGCTTCGAAGGGAAGAGCACCTGCTGCACCCGGCCGTGGGGAACGTTCTTGAGCGCGTAGAAGTCCTGGTCATGAGCGGGGATTTCAATGCCGCTTTCCCAACGAGTAGAACCGTAGAAGTTCAAGGTGCCGGGATCGTTAAATGTCCCCCCATCAACCGAGAGATGGTAATAGTGGAAGCCTTCATCCATCGCTCCTGCCGTGGTGCCCATCCAAGAGCCGTCCTCGGCTTTCGTGAGGGTGGTGCCCCGCGCCCGCCGAGGCCAAGACTCACGCTGACGCTTTGTGCTTGGGGTGCCAAGATGCGAAATCGCGCGTAGCGCTGTGAGTTGACCTGGGGATACTGCTGGCCAGGCTGGTTCAAGCTCGAAGGCTTGAAGTCCTCGACCACCAGCTGGTTTGTTTGTGCCATGCAAAGCTGGCTCGACGCAACGGAAGCCACCGCAAGCAATATGAGTTTTGTTTTCATGGGTTATTTTGGTTGTTGAATTGACTCAAAGCATGTCCGAAACGGAACGGCAGGAAACCCAGCCCGCCAGTGTTCACGACAAATTTTTCCAAAACCACGGTCGGATCCACCATCCAGAGATTGATTTGATATGACACGTCTGAAGACAATTGGGGGAGAATGAGATTTTTCCATTCGTGACATGGTGAATGATTGCGCACAGCTTCGGATAAAGTTCTCGCTCCGGCCAATATGACAACCGTCATATAACTCGCCGCCGACATTCCAGATACAGTTTACGACGCACCACAGAAACCGTCCGCCGAAAGGACGAAGACCGAGAAACACTAACGATGCCCGTTCAGACATAAACTCACGAACGCGAAATTATTGATGCAAAAAAATTATGAACCTAATTAAACCACTCACGCGGCACCTGGCGATCACCATGCCTGCAATTTACATTTCTGTTTTATTTGCCACAACAGTTGCGTTCTCGCAAACGAATCTGCCGTTCGTGCAGATTCAGGCCGACAAGTTTACCGCCAAGATGCCGCCGACGTTTTACGGCCTGATGACCGAGGAGATCAATTATGCCTTTGAAGGGGGGCTTTATGGTGAACTTATCCGCAACCGCACCTTCAAGTCCGACTCGCTCCCGCAGCCCATCAAGCCGGACGTCTATGACCCGGCGAAATATTATCCCGCCAAGTTTGCCGCCAATGTCGCCCCGAGATTCTGGAGCAGCGTCGGTGGCGCGGCCCTGGTGCTCGACACAAACGCTCCGTTGAACGACGCGCTGAACGTAAGTCTCAAGGTTGACGCGGCGTCGGCGTCAAAAACTTCTCCGGCGGGCGTCGCCAACGGCGGCTACTGGGGGATTCCAGTGGAGCCCAAGACGGCCTACACAGTTTCCTTCTTCGCCAAGGCGTCGCCCGGATTCACCGGCCCGCTAACGGCCAGCATCGAAAGCACGAATGGAAAAGTTTTTGCGAGCGTTAAAATTTCCGGCGTCACCGGCGAATGGCAGAAATTTGAAGCGACGCTCAAAACAAAAAGCGTGAAGCCGTCGAAGGACAATGTTTTCAAAATCACGACCGCCACGCCCGGAACGATCTGGCTGCAACAGGTTTCCTTGTTCCCGCCGACTTACAAGAACCGTCCGAACGGCGACCGTGCGGACATTTCCCAACTGCTTACCGACGCGCAGCCAAAGTTCCTGCGCTTCCCCGGCGGCAATTATGTCGAGGGCAATAATTTCAACGAACGCTTCAACTGGAAGCAGATGATCGGGCCGGTGGAACAGCGTCCCGGCCACCGCAGTTGCTGGGGCTATTGGTCCACGGACGGTTTTGGCCTGCCGGAATTTCTCGGTTGGTGCCAGGACGTCGGCATGGAACCGGTGCTGGCCGTGTTTGCCGGTTACACTTTGAACCGCGATCATATCACAAACGGTCCGGCTTTGGAGCCTTACGTTCAGGAAGCACTCGAAGAAATTGAATATGTCACCGGCGACGCCTCCACAAAATGGGGCGCGCAACGCATCAAGGACGGTTATCCGAATCCCTTCCCGCTGCATTATGTCGAAATCGGCAACGAAGATTTCTTCGACCGTTCCGGCAGCTATGACGGACGTTTTGCGCAATTCTATGACGCCATCAAGACCAAGTATCCGCAATTAAAAATCATTTCCACCGTCGGTTATGAGCAACCTGAAAACCTGCGTGTTCATAGCCGCACGCCGGATTTGGTGGATGAACATTACTATCGTTCCGAGGAGGAAATGGAAGGGCAGTCATTCAAATATGACACATATGACCGTGCGAATAAGACGAAAGTCTTCGTCGGCGAATGGGCCACCCGCGTCGGCTCGCCCACGCCCAGTATGGCCGGTGCGCTCGGCGACGCCGCCTGGATGTGCTGCATGGAACGCAACGCCGACATCGTTTTGATGCACTGTTTCGCGCCCTTGTTTGTCAACGTCAGCCAGGTCAGCGGTCAAAACCGTTCCATGCAGTGGGCGAGCGACCTGATCGGTTACGACGCGCTGACCAGCTACGGCTCGCCGTCGTATTACGTGCAGAAAATGTTCAGTCCGCACCAAGGCGACGAGGCGCTGGCCATCTCGGCGCAAAATCTGCCGGTCCGGACGGCACCGGCGGGACGCGGCGGCGGGACGCGGCAGATCAAATCGCTTTTCTATTCCGCCACCCGCGACAGTGCAAGCGGCAAGATCACCTTGAAAATAGTCAACAGTGCGGACACGGCGCAGTCCGTCACGATTGCCATCAATGGCGTCAAATCCGTCGCCTCCAAGGGCACGGCCACCGTGCTCAAGGCGGCGAATCGCACCGAAACCAACACCATCAAGGATCCGCAACATCTGGTTCCGGTAGGTGAAAAGATCAAGGGACTCGGCACCAGTTTCACCCGCACGTTTTCGCCCTGCTCCATCACGGTCTTGGAACTGAACGCGAAGTGATTTAGAAGAGTCATCCATCAGTTGCACACATTGCTTACTACGTTTCGAATAGCGCACTGCGGTGACGAATGCCGTAGTGCGTTACGGAAGAAGCTTGGAGCGCGTTTGGCTGCGATGCCGTGGCAGCCAGTTTTTGGAAACAGTCGCTTGGAAGCTGCAAGGGGCTTTCAACATGGACGCCGAACGGATGGATAACGTCTGAGGAAACAATGAAATGAAGAACTATAAACATTATCTGCTGGCGATGAGTTTTTGGGGTTTGTTATTTATCAACAACACCTTTGCCACAAATCCTCTCATAGTGGATCAATTTACCGCCGATCCGACCGCGAGGGCGTTTGAGGGCAAAGTTTACGTTTATCCTTCTCATGATATTCCCGCCAGCCCGGGCAGAGGTCGGACCAACTGGTTTGTTATGGAAGACTATCACGTGTTCTCCTCCGAAAATTTAACGGATTGGACGGATCACGGAGTCATACTGAACCAGACCAACGTTCGCTGACTTAACCGAACCTCATTTGATATGTGGGCACCGGACTGCGTCTTCAAAAACGGAAAATATTATTTCTATTTTCCCGTTGGAGGCAGAATCGGAGTTGCCGTGGCGGACAAACCTTACGGTCCTTTCAAGCCGGAGGAAAAACCACTAGCAGGCGCGGGCGGAATCGATCCCGGTGTGCTCATGGATAAGGATGGGAGCGCCTATGTATTTTGGGCGAGGGGCAGAATATCGGTCGCCAAGCTAAAGGATAATATGCTGGAGCTCGATGGGCAGCCGCAGGTGATCACAAATCTTCCCACTGCCGGGCTTATTGAAGGTCCGTTTCCGTTTGAGCGGAATGGGATTTATTATCTCACGTATCCACATGTGCAAAACAAGATCGAGCGGCTTGAATATGCCACCAGCACCAATCCGATGGGGCCTTACAAGCCAGCAAGAGTCATCCTGGATGAAGCAGCCAGTGGTTGCTGGACGGTTCATCAATTGTTGGTTGAATACAAAGGCCAGTGGTATCTTTTCTATCACGACAAGGATTTATCCCCAAACTTTGACAAGAACCGGTCCATCCGGGCGGAGTATTTGTCTTTCAACGATGATGGAACCATTCAGAAAGTCATTCCCACCCTGCGCGGCGTCGGGATTGTGGACGCGAAAAGCAAAATCCAGATTGACCGGTATAGCGCCATCAGCAAAGACGGCGTGTCGGATTCATTCCTTGATGCGTCGAACACGTTCGCGGGCTGGAAAATAACGCTGAACGGGACGAATACCTGGGTTCAATTTAATCAGGTTGATTTTGGAACGAGCGGATTGAAGTCTGTGAATGTCCGGTCCGCTTCATCCACCGGAGGATTGATTGAAATCCCCCTTGACAAGACGGACGGCCCGTTGCTTGCGCGGGTTGAGATCGGGAAAGATGCTGATTGGAAAGTGATCAATGCAAAACTCCAGAGCGTTCCGACCGGCGTCCACAACCTTTTTGTCATCCAAAATGAAAACAACCAGGTTGATCTAGATTGGATTGATTTCGAATGAGGGGCGACGCCCGAACCTAGATCCACTATTTGCGATTATTAGAGTTATTTTGCCGGGCTAATTTTGACTAACACAACTCCGTGGCGACCGACTTTGGCCTCAAATTTTCCCGCGAACTTGTCAAGGTCTTTCTGACGCCAGAGGTCGCGAACTGCTTGTTCGCCGCTCAATCCAAGATCAGCCCAATTCGCAGTAACGGATGCTTCGCCCGAACCACGATTGAATAATCCGACCGCCTTGGAACCATCTTCCATATCCTTGGCCCAGACTTCGAGCATTCCGTTCTTGGCCACGCGCGCAGCCTGGCGTCCGAGTGGGTCCTGGTTCACTTCGATCACTTCATCGTTTTCTAAAAGGCCCAGCGTGAATTCGTCAAGCTGGGTCATGTCGCACCCGATCAACAACGGAGAAGCGAGCAAGCACCAGAGGCTGATGTGTGTATATTGCTCGTTCGGCGAGAGGCGAGTGGGATGCAACCGCCCCCAGCCAACTTTGTCGACGACCAGCATGTCCGGATCGTTGAAATGGCCCGGCCCGGCATACTTTTCCCTTCCAGCTTGGTTGAAACCGATGTTCGCCATGCTGCCCCAACTGTCGTTGATGTCGCCCGTGGTGCGCCAGGAATTGCCACTGACCTCGGTCCCCCATTCCCAGACGTTGCCCGCGCCGTATTGGCAAAGGCTGTAGATAATATCGCGCGGTTGTTGCAGCAGTGCCTCCTGCATAATCTTGTAAGGCAACTTGAGCTTGGTCCGATTCGGTGAGCGCCTTCATGTCGGGAAAGCGTGGATTGGGCAGAATCCGGCCATCCGCAGCACGCGCCGGCCCCTGCAACGTCGCATCCCGGGAATTGCGATGCACCTGCCAGTAGTCGTCAATGTTGATGTAGATCCAACCGTGATTGATGAGGCCGCTGTTGACCATCGCGTCGGCGGCGGATTTGACCCTTTCCTCCGTCACCGCGTTGGCGAAACAGTTCCAACTGTTCCAGCCCATCGCCGGCGGCAGACCGATTTGCGAACCGCAAACAATCTTCAATTTCCGTTCGGCGTGGCCCAGTTCGTTTTTGGCTTGGAGCGTCACCACATATTCACCTTCCTTGTCCAGCTTGCCAGTGATCCGACCGGATTGCGCATCCAACTGTAAACCCGACGGCAGGCCGTCCGCCGAAAACGTCATCGGCCGGTCGCCGGTGGACGTGACGGTGAAGAGAAACGGCGAGCCGGGACGAACCCCAAACAAACGCGCCCCGGTGATACGCGGAGTCGGCGCCGGCTTCGGCGTGAGAACCACCGCCTCCTCAATGGGGGGAACGATTAGGCGTGGCTTGCCGGAGGTCATAGTGACTTTCAAATTTCCCCAGTCGGCATGGTCGCCGTCAATTCCGTCGCCGCCGTCGGCGACGAGCAGCACCAAAGATTTGACGCCTTTCACATCCAGCGAAAATTCCTTGGCCGCATCTTTCGGCTTCATCAAGCCGCTGTTCCAGATTTCTTTGCCGTCGGCTTGCACCTTGAAAACGACCGTGCCGCGTCCGCTCTCGTCGTCCACGCCGGCGTTGCCCGACAACACCAACGCGTTGCCGTCCACTTCGAGGGAAATGATGGAGTTGGCGTGCATGCCAACGCCGTTAGGGTAGGCCTGCCCGGCGACGGTCAGGCGCCGGTTGTCCACCGAACGATCGGCGCGGCCCTCGCCATAGCCTTGCTCGATACGCGTGACATCCAGCGATGAAATCCAAACATCTTGGGCAACCGGAGTGTTGGTGGAAACGTCAGCAGCAAAGGTAATCCCCGTGGCAAGGCCGAGGAACGCCAGTCCAAGCATGGATGAAAATAAATAATGGGTGGTCATAAGCAGGTTTCTAAACAATACAAAATGTCGCGTAATTATCGCAGCAAGGAAGTTGTCATTCGATCTTGAAGACAACGGACGTCGCGAACGGCATCTCTGCCGGACAGGTGATTGCGAGGCCGTCAGCTTCCTGTTTCCATTGCAGTTCGCCCTCATGCCCAAGCAGCTTCACCGACTTGACCGGCTGCCCAAGTTTTTTTGCATCCGTGCCGAGCGACTTGATTTTCAACGGCGTTCCAGGCGCGGGCACGGTCAGGCAAAATGCGTAGAGCGCGCCGTTTTTGCCGACGGTGAAACGATAATCTTGAGGGCTGAATTTGAATTCCGCGTGTTGGCGCTTCAGCGCTCCTCCCGGAAGCATCTTTAATTTGCCGTTCGTCACTTCGCCCTCACCGGCAATCGTCCAGGCGCGGCTGCCGTAAACCGCTTCGCCGTTGCGACGCATCCAGACGCCGACTTCTTTCAACATCTTCAGGCTGCCTTCATCCAGCGAGCCGTCCGGCAGAATCGAAATGCAGATCGCCGCGTTGCCGTCGCGAGCGATGGCTTCGATGACGTAACGGATCATCATGCCCGAATCGTAGGTGAAGCCCGGTGCATAAAACCAATCGCCCACCGGAATTTCCGCGATCCACGGCTGGTTGGTGTTGATGTTGGCCGGCACGCCGAATTCCTCGGTGCTCACCGTGCCGTTGGTTTTCTTGCGGAACTTGACGATGCTGAACGTATCCACCTTGCCGCGCCGTGCCAGAGTTGTGTTGTAAAAATCCGCGATGACGTGCTGCATGGCGTCGGCCTTGATGCCCGTGCCGGTTCCGTTGCCGGTGAACGGCCCTTGGACCGTGCCGTCGGTGTAGATGAAGTCGGGGTTGTATTGATCCACCACATCCATCATCCGTTGCGCCCACTGCGTGGTATACCACTTGGCGTAAGCCAGATGATTCGTAAATATTCCTGCCGGCGGCGGCGACCACCCGGAGTAAGCGGCTTGGGTTACACCTTTGTATTCGCGCAGGTTGATGCCGTAGAGCAGGCGCGGATCATAGCCCTCCCACCATTTGCCCTTGCCGTCCGCCAGCGTCAGGTTGCCGTCGTAAGGAATACCTTTCTTGTCGCCTTCATTGTCGCTGCCGAACGCCGTCTGCCACCACCACCAGGTGTATTCGTGATGAAACGTGACGCCAAAATGCATGCCGTCCGCGCGGCACGCCTTGGTCCATTCGCCGATCAGATCGCGCTTCGGCCCGAGGTTGACGGAATTCCACGGTTGATAATGCGAGTTCCACAAATCAAAGTTGTCGTGATGCACGCCCTGGATCATCAGAAAGCGCGCCCCGGCATCTTGATATATCTTGGTGAGCGCGGTGGGATCAAGCTTGGTGGGATTCCAATCGCGCAGGACTTCCTTGTAACCGGACTCGGATGGATGGCCAAATTGCTTGAGGTGATTTTTGTAGGCGCTGGTGCCGGGCGCATAGAGCTTGCGCGCATACCAGTCGCCGCTCTCGCCGGCGGATTGCGGGCCGAAGTGAACCCAGATGCCGAACTTCGCCTCGCGCAGCCACGCCGGTTCGCCGGGATAATTTTTCTCGATGGACGCCCACGTCGGCTCGAACGGGCCGGGCGCAATGGGCAAATCCAGCTTCATTTCGGGGAACGATCTCGAGTCACCCAGCGGCACGCTGTCCTGCGACAGCGGCGGCGTAACGTCAGGTATCGGCGCAACCTTAGTCTCTACCGCGAATCCATCAATGGCCGCCATCAACGCGACGGCGGTAATTAACTGCATCCCACGTTTAACCATGTTCATTTCTTTCATATTCGTTTTGGTAAATGCCACAGTGTAGCCGGTCCGAGTCTGCGTGCTGGAGCAAAACCGTGCGGCAGCCGTCTTGATCACTTCAGCATGGGCATAATTTGCTTCGATATGATTTCGCAGGTGTGAAAAGGAAAACAACATGGCTGCGGGTCAATTCTGCGGTTGCACGCGGTAGAGGCCCGCGCCGTGCGAGTTGATTTCAGGGGCTAACGCGCCCGTGAACGTGCCCAAGTCTTTGTGCGTCCACAAATCACGGACTTTGACTGAGCCGGAAAAACCCAAATCAGCCAAGGTCACTGAAACACTTCTCGGCTGGCTCGCCGACGTATCAACCGCCGGCGCATTCGTGGTTGAATTCGCAACTTGGCCGCCGCGCCGGCCACGAGCCGCCGGTTCGGGCGACGCGTTGAAGAGCGCGACGTATTTGTCTTTTGATCCCAGCACATTCGCGATCCATGCGACCGTGCTGTTGGTATTGAAAAGCTGGCGGTTGTTCGTCGAATTCTGATTCACCGCCAGCACTTCATCATTCGTCAGGAGCGAGAGTGTGAAGTCGTCGTTCTTCGGCATATTGCCGCCCATGATCAGCGGCGAACGGGCGATGCACCACAGGCTCATCAGCGTGAACTGCTCGTCCTTCGTGAAGCGCGTCCAGTCGCCCCGTGTCTGCCACGCCCGGATGTTACCGAGCGGCAACATATCAGCGTCCGGCCAGTGACCGGGAGCGCGGAACGGCGTCCAATTGTTCAACCGCGCGAACTGCTCGTGGAGCGCGCGCCAGGTGTCCCAAAAATCATTGCTCACCCGTCACAGATTTGCGTGCGTCTCGATATGCTCGCCCTGATTGACCGGCGTCGCACCGGGTGAAGTTGAAAACACAATCGCGCGACCCGAACGATCAATCGCCTTGCGAATCGCTTCAATTTCGTCCGTGTGATAGGGCGAAGAAAGGTCGTCCACTTTCACATAATCCAGCCCCCACGATGCAAACAGGGCGAACACGGAATCATAATACTCCTGCGCGCCGGGCTTGGTCATGTCCACGCCATACATATCGCCGTTCCAGGCGCAGCGCGAATTCGTATTGGCGATGTCGGCGGCGGTGTAAGGAGTTCCAAGAACTGGCAGCTTGTTGGCCACCGCCTGCCGTGGGATGCCGCGCAACAGATGCAACCCAAACTTCAAACCTTTCGCGTGGAGATAATCCCCGGTCGGTTTGAAGGAGCGCGTCGCCGCCGTCATCGGAAAACGATTCGTGGCCGGGATCAATCGTCCGTTCGCATCCATCTCCAGCAAAGCGCCGCGACGATATGCGTCGGTGTGCGCGAGCGGCTCATACCATTGGATGTCAATGGTGATGATGTCCCAGCCGTGCAGCTTCAGTTTCTCCGCCATGTAATCGGCGTTGGCAGTCACATTCGATTCCCAGACGCCAGCACCGAAGCAGTCCCAGGAGTTCCACCCCATCGGCGGCGTCCTTGCCCATGACCAGAAAGTTGGTTCGGCAGCAGTCGCGGTCAGCGAAGCCGTGAACACAGAGAATGTTAAAAGCTGAAAATACCGGATCATATCAATCGCATTTGTTTTTGTTCACTCAAACTTCCACCAATCGAAGTTCATCAATGGCTCGCTGCCGCTGACCGGGTTCACTTTTCTGATCCAGTCCATGAGTTAGTCCTGGGACATGGTTGAGGTTATGTTTTTGTTTGTTCTTTGTCCATCCCCAGTGGAGGGAGGGCGTAGCCCGACCGGAGCTGGGGATGGACAACTCCGCGCCGCAAAAACCGCCGGGCTTTCGTAGCCCAACCGGCTGTGCGGCCGCACCTGATTGTATTCCTGCCGGTAGTCGCCCACCACGACCCGCGCTTCCGTCAGCGTCCACAGTCGTTCCCGGTTCAAGCATTCGTCCCGGAAACGCCCGTGAAAACTTTCCACAAACCCGTTCTGCCACGGGCTGCCCGGCTCAATGTAAATCGTCTTGATCCCATTGTCCTTCAGCCACCGTTGCACGATTTTGGCGATGAACTCCGAACCGTTGTCACTTCGCAGATGCTCCGGCGCACCGTGTTGGACAATCGCCTTTTGCAACCACTCCAGCACATCGGCTGATTTCAACGCTCGCTCCGCCCGCAGCACATGACATTCCCGCGTGTATTCGTCCAGGATCGTCAGCATCCGCAGCGCCCCGCCACGCACAGTCGCGTCCGCAATAAAGTCCCACGTCCAAACATGGTTCCGATGTGTGGCCAGGGTCGGCAAGCCCGTGGAAACCCCACGCCGAGCCAGCTTGCGCTTGCTCGGTGGCACCCGTAGCCCCTCATCACGCCGTAACCGTTGAATCTGCCGCTTGCCCACATTACAGCCTTCCCGGCGCAGCAACGCCGCGATCCGTCGATACCCATAACGCGGATGTTCAGCGGAAAGCGCCAACAGCCGTTGCCTTAACAGCTCTTCCCGCGCCGTCGCCGGTCGGTCCCGACAGCCATACGTCGAACGGGCCAGACCGAGAATCCGACAAGCCGCCCGCTGGGAACATAACCCGGTATCAACGGCTGCTTGGGCCAACGTCCGGCGATAGGCCGGACTCACAACTTTTTTTCGCATATGGCCTCCAAAACCCGGTTCTTCAGCAGCGACTCTGCCAGCATCTTCTTTAACTCGCTGTTCTCCCGCTCCAGCTCCTTGAACCGGCGAGCCTCGTTGATCTCCATGTGCCCAAACTGCTTCTTCCACCGGTGGAAACTCACCACCGAGAGATTTTCATCCCGGCAGATGTCCTGAATGCTTTTTTCACCACGATCCGCCTCCCGTAATATGCGAATCTTGTCTTCCGTCGTGTATCGTTTGCCTTTCATTCGTCTGGTCCTTTCTTGCGTCCCAGACTAACACATCAACTGGCCCGAAAAAATGAAGTCACGTCACCGCCGGTGAATTTCAAATACAGGTCGTGAACGCCCTTGTTTTTTTTACGAAACGCGATTGTGTTTCCCATTTGTCCAATGCCCCGGTCGGCTTGACCTTGAGAGTTCCGATCAACGGGCCGGTCTCGCTGTCGAGCCGTAGTTCGATCGCGCTGCCCTTCGTGGCACCGGCCACGCTGGCAAAAAATTTTGCCGCGCCCTTGCTGCCGAAATCCAAGCCCTTGATCTTGATGTAGGCGGTGTTGGTGTTGACCGACACAAAAACTCCCGCCCTGCCACCGCCACCGGCACCGCCAGCGGAAGCCGTCCGCGCCACCACAGCATCCAAACGATCAGATTTGCAGCCGTGCCCATCACAGCCACGAACTTTTGCCACTCACGCGGGTTTTCCTTGAGTCGCAGCATGACGTCAGTCAGGCACAGGGTGGAAGGACGGTTTCACGCCTCGCACCGGCTGCGCGGTGCGTTCCAGCAGATGCGTGAAAGAGCGGGTTCTGTCCGGCGGAAATGTCCGGTCCCATCCGTTGCACCGCGCCGGCGGCAACGACCTGAACGGTTTTCCCGGCGTTCGCCATTTATCGGGCTGCTGGCGAAGGCGTCCGATTCTGGAAAAGCTGAACATAGTGCAGGGCGGTTGCATCCTTGGGGTTGCGCTGGAGAACGTCCTCAAATTGTTTGAGGGCATCCTCAAGTTTTCCCTGTTCGTATAGGGCGATGCCCAAGTCCGCACGCGCCTCAATTAAATCGGGATTAAGTCGCAGCACTTCGCGAAATTCCGCCGCCGCTGCCGCATACCGCCGGCTGCGCGCCAGCGCCGCGCCGTAGTTCAGATGCACGTCGGCGAAGCCGGGGATGAGCCGCTCGGCTTGGGCAAACTCGTCCAGCGCTTCGCTGTCCCGTCCCAGGCCGGCCAGCGCGTTGCCCAGTTCTAAATGAATTGCGCCCAGATCATGCTGCGGCAAATTACGCTGCTGCCGTAGCGCCACCTGGAAATTCGTGACCGCCTCGGCAGCGCGATTCTCCGCCGTCAACAGCCGGCCAAAATTGTAACGGACGATGGGATTCTCCGGCTCCAGCACGACGGCTTGCTCATACAAAGTCAGCGCCTCACCGCTTTGGCCGTGCGTGGCGAGGAGGTCCGCCAGATTAACGCGCGCGTCAGCGCTGTTGGTTTGCCGTCGAAGCGCCTCGCGGTATTCGGCGGCTGCGCCCGCGACATCGCCTTCGTTCGCCAGCAGCAAACCAAGATTGACGCGCGCCTCCGTGTAACCGGGTTGAAATCGCAACGCCGAACGGAACTGTCGCCGCGCGTTTTCGGTTTCGCCGAGGCCCGCCTCCAAAATGCCGAGTTCGGTGCGCACCATGACCGAATCCGGTTGTAGCTTCAACGCTTCCTGGAGATATTCTTTGGCGCGTCCGGTGTCTCCGGCAAGACGGGCGAGCCGGCCGCGGTTGGCCCAGCCTTCCACCGAGTGCGGCAAGAGCCGCGTGACCTCGGCGCACTCCTTTGCGGCGTTTGAATCGTCGCCAGCCGCCATGAGCAATCGGCCAAAATTGGCGTGCAACACCCAGTCTCCGGGCGCCAGCGCCACCGCTGTCTGATAATTCGAGGCGCAACTCGCCGCCGACTCGGACAGCGCGGCAATCGTCGCGCCCCAGTGCTCGTCCCGCGCGCGGAAATTGCTCTGCGCGGTGAACGGCGGCCGCTGCAATCGCCCGCGCATCTCCTCGGCGACACGCCTTTCGTCAAAAGCGGTGCAGGCCAGCCGCCGCGCGACCTCGGCCTCGGTGAGCCACGGCGAATCGTTGGTTTGCGCGCCGGGCCAACGCTTTTCCACTTCCGCCGCAAATAGCCGCGCCACACGATAGTAGCCGGCAAAATTCAAGTGAACGTGGTCGTAAAACAAATTCTCATCGCCGAGGCGCGCCAGTTCCTCGTCGGCATCAATCGCGCGAACTTCCTTGGCCTTGGCCGTTTGACGGATGATTTCGTTGATGCGCGAGTCGGCGCGAAAGCGAAGCGTGTCCAAATCGCGCGCGAGTCGGAAGTCGCTTTCCGCCACTGCGTCCTGCTTCAATTCCATTTCGCAGCGGGCGCGCTGGAACGCGAGTTCCGCGAAGCCGTCGTCAATTTCCCCAGCCTTGCGGAAATCGCCGAGCGCTTCGGCAAAATTCCCCGCCGCCTGCGCCTGTGTTCCGGCGGAAAAGAATTTCTGCCACTCCGCCAATTGTTCCGGCCGCAAATCCGGGCGATGCACCGACGCGAGCGGCGGAAAATCGCGCAGGTTGACGGGCATGGTGGCCAGCAGCACCGTCGCGCCCGACCGCCGTCCAAAATCGGCGATGTCGCCCAGGTTGGCGGCGAAGCTGGCATAGACTCGCTTCAGCCGCGGATCGTCGCGCGTCAATTGCGATTTGAGAAAAAACTCCAGCCCTTCCCACTGTTTCGGCTCATTCGCGCCACGGGTGATTTGCGCGAGCCACTGGCCAACGCGCGTGGTTTTCAACGCCAGAACGAAGCGCACCATGGTCAGGTTTGGCACCTGGCTGCCAAAGACCGTGCCGGCGCCGAACGGGCCGATGACTTCGTTGTTGCCGGCATAGATGAGCCAGTAATCGCCCTCGCGTGGCACGCAATCGCGCGCAATCAAGCGGACAACGTGCGAATTGATGGCCGTCATCGCGGTGTTGACGACTTCAATTTTTTGATCCGGGTGGCGCGTCTGGAGCAGCCGCTCAAGCTGGCGCGCGAAGCCATAGGCCGGTTCCGGGTCGCCCATGGCTGCGGATTCGCCAAGCACAAAAATGCGGATGGTGTCCTGCGGCTTTCGTGCGACCAGATACAACGGTTGCGGCGTGCGGGCGACGGCGGGCGGGAAAAACCGCCAGCCAAACCAGGGATTGTCCGTGAGCATGGCGCGGCCCTGGTCGTTCGCCGGGAGGAAAAAGGCGGTGGAATGGCCGTAACCGGCCAGGCGGAGCGTCAGTTCCACCAAACCCAAGGCGAGCAGCGGCAGGAGCATGGCGAACAGGCGGAGAAACCAGCGGCGGCAGCCCGACGCCGCACTGCCATGCTTTGGCACGCCGCGAGGCGAGACGGGAACGCCCGCCGCGGCCTGGACCTTTGGTTGTTTCGAAGTGTTCCGCTTGCGTTTCACAATGATTGCGGATGTGGATTATCGCGATGCTACCCGCGAAAACGTGCCAGTCAAGTGCCAGTCAATGATAATGTCATTTTCGGCATTGGCTGTGAACCACTGCATTCAACAAAGACCACATTATCATTGACCCCGATCATAAGCGTCACGCCAAGCACCTCTGGTGAGGCTCTGGTTGTCAGCGGGTCTTGACCACAATCGTCGCGGCTTTCACTCCGTCGGCGGTAGCGGTGAGCTTGATTTCCCCGGCGTCGCGCGTGGATTGCACGATGACTTGTGCCAGGCCGTTGAACAGGCTGCGTGACCACGGCGCAGTAGTGACATGGCCGATGATTTGCACGTTCACGTTGGGATTCAATCCGCCCTGTGCGACACCATTGTAAACGCCCACCGCGATGACATTGTCGCCAACGTGGAGATATTTTTTAGCGTCGAAAATCGGCTGCGCCTGCCAGTCGTGCGATTCGCCGACGAACTGGCCGTTCACGAAATACCAGCCCTCGTCGTCGCAGCCGCTGAAGCAAATCATTGCGCCTTCGCCCTTCAAGTCCTCTTCCGTCAGCTTGACGTGGGCGCGATAAATCGCCGCCGTGTCCGGCGTTTCGATGGTCGGCCCGCCGCCGCTGACCGGTTTCCAGGCGGAGTCGTCAAAAT
>OCTA010001766.1_pt1 | contig 19751 bp, 21 predicted proteins | sample 1538991 | NCBI WGS metagenome assembly OCTA01 (sample SAMEA3539302, study PRJEB22396) | soil metagenome | biome: tundra; feature: field; material: soil | place: USA | collected 2010-05 | depth 0.15 m | reverse complement strand
CTCACCTTCTACCGCCCAGAATCCGGAACCTGATATTGGCCGGTAAACCAGTCACTGCCCCACAAAATTTCCTCGCCCATTCCTCTCAATCACTTGCGCAAAATGCCGCCCGCATCCGCCCCGCCCCTCCCCTAACATCAAAGCGGAGGTCGGGCCATACGCGCCCGCTAAAACGAATATGAAAAATCCGAATCAACCGCGCACACCCACCGAGGCACAGATCGACGCCAACCGCCGGAACGCCCAAAAATCCACCGGCCCACGCACCGCTGAAGGCAAGGCCGCATCCAGCCGCAATCGCCTCCTCCGCGGCCTGCGTGCCAACAAACACATCCTGCTGGACGAGGATCCCGAAGACTTCCTCACCCTCCTCCACGATCACTTCGACCGCTTCCGCCCCATCGGCGATGGCGAAGAGAAACTGGTCCTGCGCATCGCCGCCGATCAATGGCGCCTCGACCGCATCTTCCCCATGGAAGCCGGCATCTACCGGGAGCACCTCCAGGTGGTCGCCGCAAGGGACGGGAACCTCCAACGCAGCTACGCCCAACACAAAAGAATCACGAATCGAGACCCGAGACCGTGCCGCCCCCGCCCGCCCTGCCGGACGAACGCGACCTCTTGGCCCGTGCCTTCGACGTCGATTGTGAGGGTCCCAACTCCCTCGCCAAGCTCGCCCGCTACGAAAGCGGCATCGAGCACTCCATCGACCGCTCTCTCCGCCAGTTGAAAACCTTCCAGGCAGCCCGCCACCCCTCTACCCCCAACCCTGGCCCCGGCGCGCCAAGCGACGTGAGGCAGGCGGTTCCGGCTAGACTTCTCTCGCTGCTTGGAGCCGATCCCCGCGTGGGACTGGTTACCGCCCGTGAGCGACTGTTGAACTGAACCGCCCAAGAGCGTGACGATCCGGGTTCAGATGCGTGTCCTTGAACCGGGTAGGATACTTCAATCCGAATCCAAGCATTCGATCAAGGCCTATATGAGCGATCCAGATTAGAGAAGGCCACAAAAGCCTCTGGTGGCCCAATCCGAAAGCGTAAGCAGCCAGCAGGAGCGGGCCGACATACGTGTGGACGGTGTTGTACGTGATCGCTCCCAAGCGAACATTGACGACGTAGCCAATCATGGAAAGATCGGGCACAAGAAAGAGCAGGACGAACAGAAGCCAACTGCCGTGGCTCCATTGGTAGGCCAGGAGGCTGAGAGCGAAGACAGCAGCACCTTCAAGATGCAAAATTGGTCGCGGGTTCATGCGCTCGTGTCGCTTCACCCTATCAGATGTCACCCTATCAGATGTCGAGATCGGCACACAGATTCACTGCCGACTCTGTTTCTCGACTTTCCGTTCAGCATCCGGCGTGGTATATTCAACCTGGCATGTTCCTCGGCCACTTTGCCGTCGCATTAGGAGCGAAGAAAGCGGCGCCACGAGCCTCCCTTGGGACGCTCATCGGCGCGCAGCTCGCGGACTTGCTCTGGCCGGTTTTCTTGCTGCTCGGATGGGAGCAGGTGCGAATCGTTCCTGGAATCACTCGCATTACTCCGCTCGACTTCATTTCATATCCGTACTCGCACAGCCTATTCGCTCAGGTTCTCTGGGGGCTAGGGGCAGTTCCGGATCTGTTTCGCTTGGCGTGATGGAGATGCACACGACGTGAAGATCGTGGATTATCACTAGAGAGACTAAGAGGCAGTGGACATGGCCCATACAAAAGAGAGAAGGTTGCCGCCCATTCATCCTGGCGAGGTCTTGCAGGATTTGCTCAACGAAGCCGGTCTGACGCCAAACGCTGTCGCTTTGGCTCTGCGCGTTCCCGCGAACCGGATTGGAGGCATCCTGAAAGGCCAGCGGGGCATTACGGGCGATACGGCGCTGCGGCTTGCCCGCTATTTCGGCACTTCTGCCCAGATGTGGATGAATCTTCAGTCGAAATACGACTTGGCCGTGGCTGAGGATGCGCTTAGGAAGCAGATCGAACGGGAAGTTTTACCGCTGTCGGCCTGAACGCCGGTCCGCGGGTCGTCACGATTCGTGACCGTTTGAAGAGCGGTCTTTGAAGATCAACTCGGCAATGCGATCCAGCTTGACGGTGATCTGCTCCAGGCGTTCGTCGATGGCCTGCATGGTCAGTTCGTGACGCTCCATCCATCGCTGGTGCTCCATCCCGACCCGCGTCAAATCTTCGAGCCATTGCTTGTGCGATTCAAGAGCGGCAGAATGCCGCTCTTGAATGCGGTCGGCCACTATCAGGCCGTCCTCGAGCCGCTTGACGATCTCTTCTATATCCATGTTTCCCCGCCTCCTACATCATACTCTGAACACCCCTACTGCGCGGCCACAAACGTCACGCACACCGGCGAGATCACCTCGACCTTTTCTCCCGATGGCGTCAGCCGGCCGTTCCGCGAATTCACCCGGAACACCACCACCGTATTCGAATTCTGGTTGGCGGCGAACAGATAAGCGCCCGTGGGATCGAGCGCGAAGTTGCGCGGCTCTTTACCCAGCGTGGAGACATCCTCGATCGACGTCAGCATCCCCTTAGCCGGGTCGATGGCGTAGACCGCGATGCTATCGTGGCCGCGGTTGGAGCCGTAGAGATACCGGCCCGTGGGGTGCACCGCTAGTTCAGCCGTGCTGTTCTCGCCTTTGAAATCCTTGGGCAGCGTGGAGATGGTCTGCAGCTCGTGGAACGATCCCTTATCTCCATCCCAATCGAACGCGGTTATGGTGTTGCCCATTTCGCTGATGACGTAAGCCCACCGCCCGTTCGGATGCAAAGCGAAGTGGCGCGGCCCGGACCCCGGCTTCACGCGGCCGTAGGGCGGATCGTTGGGTAAGAGCTTGCCCTTCTCGAGATCGAAGCGATAGACCAGCAGTTTGTCGAGCCCCAGGTCGGCGACCACGGCGAAGCGGTTGTCAGGCGTCAGCACGACGTCGTGCGCGTGGGGTTCGTGTTGCCGGTTGGGATCCACGCTGGAGCCGAGGTGCTGCACGAAGTCCGACGCTTCGCCCAGCATGCCATCCGCTTTGACTGGCAGAACAGCCACACTGCCGCCGGTGTAGTTGGCTACCAGCACGTGTTTGCCGGCCTTGTCCACCGTCAGATGACACGGGTCCGCGCCGCGCGATGCCACTGTATTCAACGCGCTAAGCTTCCCGGAGCCCCGGTCGATGGCGAACGAACTGACCGAACCGCTCTTTGAACCTTGATAATCTCCAATTTCGTTTGCGGCGAACAGGTAATGTTGCGCGGGATCCACCGCCAGGAACGAGGGGTTGACGGTCTCCGCCGCCAGTTCAACCCGAGTCAGCTTGCCGGTGGACGGACGAAAGCGGCAGGCGTAAATGCCCTTGCTGCCCTTGCCGGTGTAAGTCCCGAAGTAGACCAGGTACTCCCGGGAAGCCTTCGCTGCGCGTGCCAGGCGCGCGGAAGGAAGGATGGCGGACAGGGCCAGCAGCAAGACTGAAATATACCGAACGGGTCGCATGCGTTCATGGTAAGCGCATTGCGCGCTCGAGTGGGGCGGACCTCCAGGTCTGCGCGGGTCCTCCAGGACCCGCTCGTTCCTTCGTCGGCAGGCCGACGTGGACCTTTCTGCAAGACGGGCCGCAGGACTGGAGTCCTGCCCCACAATGAAAAATCAGATAGAATAGTCTTATAGCCCCCGCAAACTCATCGGAGAAAAATCTATGTCTGAACGAACTATCCAAATCACCGAACTTATTCTGCGCGACGCCCATCAGAGCCTGATGGCCACGCGCATGGCCCTGGAAGATCTTGTGCCGGCTTGCGAAGACCTTGATAAAGCGGGATTTTGGTCCATCGAGTGCTGGGGCGGCGCCACCTTCGACGCCTGCATTCGATTCTTGAACGAAGACCCCTGGGAGCGCTTGCGCACCTTCCGCAAACTGATGCCAAATTCGCGTCTGCAAATGCTGCTGCGCGGCCAAAACCTGCTGGGCTACCGGCACTATGAGGACGAAGTCGTGCGGCGCTTTGTGGAAAAGGCTGCCGAGAACGGCATGGACGTGTTCCGCGTGTTCGACGCGCTCAACGATATCCGGAATCTGCGGACTTCGCTCAAAGCCGTGCGCGCCACCGGCAAACACGCCCAGGGCACCATCTGTTACACGATCAGCCCGGAGCACACCATTCCGGCCTTCGTGACCATGGCCGAGCAGCTCGTGGATCTGGGCTGCAATTCCATCTGCATTAAGGATATGGCCGGACTACTGAAGCCCGCTCCGGCCTACGAGTTGGTGGAGGGCATCAAGACCGCCTGCGGGGAAGAAACGCTGGTGCACGTGCATACGCACGCGACCACCGGCGTGACGCTGGTCAGCCTGATGAAAGCCATCGAAGCCGGCTGCGACATCGTGGATACCAGCATCAGCAGCTTGAGCCTGGGCCCCGGCCACAATCCGACGGAATCCCTCATCGAGATGCTGGAAGGCACCGGCTATCGCACCGTCGTCGACCTGGAGCGCGTGCGCAAGGTGCGCGACTACTTTAATAAGGTCCGGCCGCGCTATGCCGAGTTCCTCACGGGTTTCAACGGCGTGGATACGGACATTTTCCGCAGCCAGATCCCCGGCGGCATGATCTCCAACATGGAAAGCCAGCTCAAGCAGCAGGGCGCGGGCGACAAACTGCACGAAGTGCTGGAGGAGGTGCCCAGTGTGCGGCGCGATGCGGGCTATCCGCCGCTGGTGACGCCTTCCAGCCAGATTGTCGGCACGCAGGCTGTGTTTAACGTGTTAATGGGACGCTACAAAGTAATGACCGGCGAATTCGCCGACCTGATGCTGGGTTATTACGGGAGTACCCTCGGCGAGAAGAACCCGGAGGTAATCAAGAAGGCTCTCCAGCACTCCAAGAAGGAGCCCATCTCCGGGCGTCCGGCGGATTTGCTGCGTCCCGAGTGGGACCAGTTGCGCGCCGATGCTCTGGCGTTGAACGGATGCAACGGCAGCGACGAAGACGTTCTGACTTACGCCATGTTCCCGGGAGTGGCGCCTAAGTTCTTCCCGGCGCGCAGCCAAGGACCGAAGAATCTGAGTAAGGAGCCGGCTAAAGCGCCCGCCAAGCCCGCCGCGAAACCTGCGTCCGCGCCGGCGCAGGGCCAACTGACGGAGCCGGTGTCGTATGTCGTGACCCTGAATGGTAAGTCGCATAACGTTACCGTGGCTCCGGCGTCGTGAGGAATTGTGGGGCAGGCCCTTGGCCTGCGGCGGGCTCCCAGCCCGCCAGAGCTGCGCCACATAGCAGAAGGCGGCAAACTGGCGCCGAAAGGGGCGGCCTGAGAGGCCGCCGCAGGCTGAGGGCCTGCCCCACATTTGGAGGATGAATATGCCAGTCGCTGAACAAATCAATATGGGTATTGAAGCTAAGATTCACGACTTAGACGAGAAACGCGCCCGCCTGATGGAAGGTGGCGGTAAGGAACGCATCGAGAAGCAGCACCAGGCCGGCAAACTTACTGCCCGCGAACGCATCGACCGGCTGGTCGACGGCGCCAGCTTCCAGGAAATCGGCCTGTTTGCGCGGCATCACGCCACACTGTTCGGCATGGCGGACAAGGAATTGCCGGCCGATGGTGTTGTCACCGGCGCCGCCACGGTGGATGGCCGCCTCATCCACCTGGCCAGCCAGGACTTTACCGTAGGTGGCGGCGCGGCCGGCGAAGTCCATAGCGAAAAGGTCGCCGAGATGATGCGCTACTCGCTCAAGACCGGCTCGCCGTTCGTCTTCATCAACGACTCGGGCGGTGCGCGCGTGCAGGAAGGCATCAACAGCCTGGCGGGCTATGGGCGCGTATTCTACATGAACGTGATGCTCTCCGGTGTGGTGCCCCAGGTGTCTTTGATTTGCGGCCCGTGCGCCGGCGGCGCGGCTTACAGTCCCGCGCTCACGGACTTCATCATCCAGACCAAGGGCGCGCAGATGTTTATTACCGGGCCGTCGGTGATCAAACAAGTTACCGGCGAAGTAGTCACACCTGAAGAACTGGGCGGTCCGGCGGCCCAGATGACGTACTCTGGCGTGGTGCACTTCATCGCTGAGAACGATGAGGAGGCAGCCTTCATTTGCCGCCGCCTGCTCAGTTTCTTGCCCTCGAACAATCTGGAAGATCCGCCGCGGCTGGCGTACGACGGGCCACTCGACCCCGATCCCAGCCTCAACACCCTGGTGCCCGATGAGGGCAAGGTGGCATACGACATGCGCTCCGTGATCGCGGCGCTGCTCGACCAAAGCGATTTTCTGGAAGTGCAGTTGAGCTTTGCGCAGAACATCCTGGTGGGCTTCGGCCGTATCGCGGGCCGCACGGTGGGAGTGATCGCGAACCAGCCTTCCGTGATGGCGGGCGCGCTGGATATCAATGCGTCGGACAAGGCTGCGCGGTTCATCCGTTTCTGCAACGCCTTCAACATTCCTCTGCTGACCCTGGTGGATGTGCCCGGCTTCATGCCTGGCGTGCAGCAGGAGTATGGCGGCATCATCCGGCATGGCGCGAAGCTGCTGTTTGCATACTCGGCCGCCACCGTGCCCAAGGTGACCGTGATCGTGCGCAAGGCCTACGGCGGCGCGTACCTGGCGATGTGCGGCAAGGACCTGGGCGCGGATCGGGTGGTCGCGTGGCCCACCGCGGAAATCGCCGTCATGGGCGCGGAAGGCGCAGTCGAAGTGGTTTTCCGGAGAGAGATCAACGAAGGCATCGACAAGAACGCTAAGAAGGAGCGCCGCAAAGAATTGATCGACCTGTACCGCAACACGTTTTCAAATCCATACGTGGCCGGCGGGGCGCGGCTGGTGGATGACATTATCGAGCCGGCGCAGACGCGCCGTTATTTGGCTATGGCGCTGGAAGCTTTGCAAACCAAGCGCGAGTTGCGTCCGGCCAAGAAGCACGGCCTGATGCCGCTGTAACTTGTGGGACAGGCCTCCCGGCCTGTCGCTTGCGGTCTTGTAAGGAAGGCAGATTCATGGGTTTATTACTCTTGCCGCTGGGAATTTTGGCGGGTTGGTTAGCGGGCGCAGCCACGTCGCGCCGGATGGTGCGGCGTGAGGTGCGGCGTCTGGAATCGCTGATCGAGAGCAAGAACGGGAACGCCGCTCCGGCGCCCGAACCCGCTCCGGCGTTGACGGCGGCGCCCGCGCCCAAACCTCCGGAACCGGAGCAATTGGAAGAAGTCGCTCCCGAAACGATCATGATCCTAACCGCCGCCGTCGCCGCATTCCTGGGGAAACGGGCGCGTATCCGCGGCGCGCGGATGGTACGCACCGCGCCATCCAACGCATGGGCGCAACAGGGCCGCGTATTTGTTCAGGCGTCGCATAATCTGGGGGTAATACACGGGCGATGAAGCTGCGAATCACACTTGACCAAAAAACTTACGAAGTGGACGTCGAGGTAGCCGAAGACGATCGCGCGCCGGCCAACGCGGCGCACGCCTACATCCCGGCGGCGCCCACCGCGCTGCCATCCGGACCTCCACCGCCGCGGCCGGCCGCCGCGCCGGACAGCAATGTGGCGGAAGATAAGGTTTGCCGCAGCCCTGTGGCGGGCATCGTCGTGCGCGTGAATGCCCAACCCGGCCAGCAGATCCAGGCCAACGATCCGGTGCTGGTGCTGGAGGCCATGAAGATGGAGACCAACATCACCTCGCCGGTGGCCGGCAAGGTCAAAGCCATCAATGCCAACGTGGGCGACGGCGTGCAGGTCGGGCAGGTCCTGGTCGAATTCGAATAGTTATGAGTGAAGATCTATCTAATGTTCCTGGTTTTCAGTTCGTGGACCACGTGGCCATCGCGGTGCGCCAAGGCGAACTGGATGCGCAGGTGAAGGCGTATGGGCTGCTCGGCTTCCGGGAGATCCATCGCGAGGAAGTCTACGGCGGCGACCAGGTGCGCGAGGCGCTGCTGCGTGTCGGGGACGGCCCCAACCTCGTGCAGTTGCTGGAGCCGCTCGGCCCCGATTCGCCGGTGCAGAAGCTGATCGACAAGAACGGCGGACGCGGCGGTCTGGCCCACGTGGCATTTCGCGTCCGCAACGCCCAAATCGCGTTTCAATATATGAAGGAGGCCGGTTTCCAGTTGATCGACAAAGCGCCGCGCCCCGGATCGCGCGGCACCACCGTGTTTTTCGTGCATCCGAAATCGCTGGGCGTGTTGATCGAGATCGTGGAGGACCCCGCCGCATGACCGAGAACCTGACGTTAGCGGAGTTTCCGCCGGTTTCGACCGAGCAGTGGGATGAGGTGGTGCGCAGGGACCTAAAAGGCGCCGCTCCCAAGACCCAGCTCTACTATCGGGCGGAAGATTTGCGCGGGCTGGAATATTTGGATTCCGCGCCGGGCGAGTTTCCCTATACCCGCGGCACGCGCGGCAACAATGCGTGGCGCATCCGGGCGGTGGTTCACGATGCCCCAGCCGCACGCGCCGCGCTGGATGCGGGCGCGGATGAGATTTGCTTCGTGGTTGGCGAACAGAATATCGACGAGGTTTTGGAAACGCTCCCCCGCTCAGGCGTTCACTTCGAAGCCGGCGAGCGGGCGGCCGAAGTGCTCGAAGCGCTGGCCCGGCGGCCGGTCGCTAGTGGGTCCGTCGACTATGAGCCACTGGCGGACCTTGACCGCGCCGCCAAGCTCATCCGCGCGGCCCGCACGCCGCAGTTTCGCCCCGTCACCATCCGCGCCCACCGCTTCTCCGAAGCCGGCTCTACCACCGTCCAGGAACTCGGATTCGCGCTTGCCGAAGGAGTCGAGATCGTCTCGCAGCTCACGGATCGCGGACTGACGCCGGACGAAGCGGCGCAAGCCCTGGCGTTTTCGTTCGCCATCGGATCCAACTACTTCCTCGAAATCGCAAAGCTGCGGGCCGCTCGCACGGTGTGGGCCCGCGCGGTGGCCAGCTTCCAGCCCGCCCATGCCGATGCCGCCAAGATGACCATCTACGCGCGCACCTCGCACTGGACGAAAACCATCTACGACCCACACTTGAACCTGCTGCGCTCCACCACCGAAGCCATGGCCGCGGCTGTCGGCGGCGCGGATTCGCTGCAAGTGGAAGCCTTCGACGAACCCTATCGCGCGCCGGACGAGTCCGCGAGCCGCCTGGCGCGCAACACCCAATTGATCCTGAAGCAGGAAGCCTGGCTGGATCGCTCCGTGGATCCGGCGGGCGGCTCGTATTACCTGGAAGTCCTCACCGATTCCCTCGCCCGCGAAGCCTGGAAGCTGTTTCAGCAAATCGAAGCGGCGGGCGGGTTCCTGAAATATTCCGAATCCGGCGCGCTGGAGCGCGACATCGCCAAATCGCGCGCGGACCGCGAGGCGGCCGTCGGCGCGCGCCGGACGGCCATTGTGGGGACGAACCAGTATCCCAATCTGGCCGAGCGCATGCTGCCCAAGATCCAGCGCCAGGATTCCGCGCCGCGCGCCGCGCGCATCTTCGAAGAGATCCGCCTGCGCACCGAGCGGTATGCCGCCCGCACTGGCCACACGCCGCGGTTCCTGCTGCTCGAAGCCGGCGATTTGAAGATGCGCAAAGCCCGCTCCGGCTTCATCACGAACTTCTTCGGCTGCGCGGGATTCGAAATTCAAATCGCCGATGCGCTCACCGGCGATCCGGACGCGGTGGTGCTGTGCAGCGCCGATCCCGAGTACGCCGCCCTCGCGCCGCGCCTGATTCGGCAACTGCGCGATGCCGGCAAAGCCACGCCGGTGATTGTGGCCGGCAATCCCGCCGAATCCATCGAGCAATTGAAGCAGGCCGGCGTCGCGGATTTCGTGCACGTTCGCAGCAATGCGGCCGAAGTCCTGCGCGCCTGGCAGGAGCGCCTGGGGGTGAGAGACTAGCCATGCGTCCCGATTTCTCCAAAATCGATTACAAGCCCGCGCCCGCCGCGCCGCACGCGCCACAAGCGGAAGGGGCATCCTCCGGCTCCGAATGGTTCGCGCCGGAGCACTTCGCCGTCCAACCCTGGTACACGCGCGCGGACCTGGAGGGCATGGAGCACCTGGCCTACGCCGCCGGTCTGCCGCCTTATCTGCGCGGCCCCTATTCCACCATGTACGCCCGCCAACCCTGGACCATTCGCCAGTACGCGGGCTTCTCCACAGCCGAGGAATCCAACGCCTTCTACCGGCGCAATCTGGCGGCGGGCCAGAAAGGCCTCTCGGTGGCCTTCGATCTGCCCACCCACCGCGGCTACGATTCGGACCACGAGCGTGTGGTCGGCGACGTAGGCAAGGCCGGCGTGGCCATCGACTCCGTGCTGGACATGAAGATCCTCTTCGACCAGATTCCCCTCGACCAGATGTCGGTGTCGATGACCATGAACGGCGCCGTGCTGCCCATCATGGCGTTCTACATCGTGGCGGCCGAAGAGCAGGGCGTGTCTCCGGAAAAGCTCAGCGGCACCATCCAGAACGATATCCTTAAAGAGTTCATGGTCCGCAATACGTACATCTATCCGCCGGAAGGCTCCATGCGGATCATCGGCGATATCTTCCGCTACACCTCGGAGAAGATGCCGAAATTCAACTGCATCAGCGTGAGCGGCTATCACATGCAGGAAGCCGGTGCCACGGCCGATCTGGAACTGGCCTACACGCTGGCCGACGGCCTGGAATACCTGCGCACGGGCATTCGCGCGGGTCTGGATATCGACAGCTTCGCGCCGCGCATCTCCTTTTTCTGGGGCATCGGCATGCACCACTTCATGGAGATCGCCAAAATGCGCGCCGCGCGCGTGCTGTGGGCCAAGCTGGTGAAACAGTTGAATCCGAAAAATCCGAAGTCCATGGTGCTGCGCACGCATTGCCAGACTTCCGGCTGGAGCCTGACCGCGCAGGATCCGTTCAACAACGTCGTGCGCACCTCGGTCGAAGCGCTGGCCGCCGCGCTGGGCCACACGCAATCGCTGCACACCAACGCGCTCGATGAAGCCCTGGCGCTGCCCACCGATTTTTCCGCGCGCATCGCCCGCAATACGCAGATCTACCTGCAGGAGGAGACCGGGATCACCAAAGTCGTCGATCCGTGGGGCGGCTCGTATTACGTCGAGAGGCTGACCCACGAGCTGATGCACCGGGCTTGGCAATTGATCCAGGAAGTGGAGCAATTGGGCGGCATGGCGAAGGCCATCGAAACCGGTCTGCCCAAGATGCGCATCGAAGAGGCCGCGGCGCGCAAGCAGGCGCGCATCGATTCCGGCAAGGACATCATCGTGGGCGTGAATGCCTTCCAGACCGAATCCGATGCCGATGCCGCGCTGGATGTCCGGGTGGTGGACAACACCGCCGTGCGCAAATCGCAACTCGCTCGCCTGGAGGAGCTGCGGCGCACGCGCGACGTCGTCGCGGTCCAGGAAGCCCTCGCCGCCCTCACGCGCTGCGCCGAAACCGGCCAGGGCAATCTGCTCGAACTGGCAGTCGTCGCAGCCCGCCGCCGCGCCACGCTGGGCGAGATCTCTACGGCGCTGGAACGCGTGTGGGGCCGCTACCAGGCTGTCACCCGCACCATTTCCGGCGTATACTCGGCTGAAAGCAAGATGGACGAAAACTTCCAGAAGGCCCGCCACATGGCGGATGAGTTTGCCGCCGCCGAGGGCCGCCGCCCGCGCCTGCTAGTGGCCAAGATGGGGCAGGACGGCCACGACCGCGGTTCCAAGGTGATCGCCACCGCGTTCGCCGACCTGGGCTTCGACGTGGATATCGGCCCGCTCTTCCAGACCCCGCGCGAGGTGGCGCGCCACGCCGTCGAGAACGACGTCCACGTGCTAGGCGTCTCGTCGCTGGCGGCCGGCCACAACACGCTGGTGCCGCAAGTCATCGAAGAACTCAGGAAGCTCGGCCGCGAGGACATCCTGGTGATCGTCGGCGGCGTGATTCCGCCGCAGGATTACGACTTCCTCTACAAGAGCGGCGTGGCCGGCATCTTTGGACCCGGCACCGTGATTCCGCTGGCCGCCCAGGAGATTTTGAAGACGTTGTCCACAAGTCCCGTGGAGACCGCATAAGTGAGGCTCCTGCTTTACACCCAGAATTGTGGGGCAGGCCCCCGGCCTGCGGCGGCCTCCCAGGCCGCCCTCTTTTGCGAGGCTTACTAAGTGGAGCCGGCGCCATCGCGCCCCCGGCGGCGCCTCCCCCGCGACGCGTACGTCGAAGGCGTGCTGCGCGGCGACCGCACGATTCTCAGCCGGGCCATCACCCTGATCGAAAGCCTGCACGCCGAGGACATCGAGCTGGCCCAGGATGTATTGGAGCAGTGCCTGCCCTACTCCGGCGATTCCATTCGCGTGGGCATCACCGGCGTGCCGGGCGCCGGCAAAAGTTCCCTCATCGAAGTGCTGGGCGTGTACCTCACCGGCGAGCGCGCGGAGAAAGTCGCCGTGCTGGCGGTGGACCCCTCCAGCCAGGTATCGCGCGGCAGCATCCTGGGCGACAAGACGCGCATGGAAACGCTGGCCAACGACGACCGCGCCTTCATCCGGCCGTCGCCCTCCGGCGGATCGCTGGGCGGCGTGGCCCGCCGCACCCGCGAAACCATGCTGCTCTGCGAGGCGGCCGGATATCGCAACGTATTGGTCGAAACCGTGGGCGTGGGCCAGTCGGAAACCGCCGTCCGCTCCATGGTCGATTTTTTCCTGCTGCTGATGCTGGCGGGCGCGGGCGACGAGTTGCAGGGCATGAAGCGCGGCATCGTCGAGATGACGGATCTCATTGCCTTCAACAAGGCCGACGGCAACAATCGCGCGAAAGCCGAAGCCGCCCGCCGCGAGTATGAGAGCGCGCTGCACCTTTTCTCCGTCTCCGGTACGGGCTGGACACCGCGCGTGATTACCTGTTCGGCGCGCGCGCGCGAGGGCATCGCCGAAATCTGGGATGCCGTGCTCGAACATAACGCCTGGCTGAGCAGCACGGGGCAACTCGCCGGCTATCGCCAGCAGCAGGTGAAGATCTGGATGTACGAGTTGATCGAACAGGCTCTGCGCGACGAGTTCCTGCAGCACGCCGGCGTGCGCGAGAAGCTGGCGTCTTACGAGCAGGACGTGCTCGCCGGACGCCTCAGCCCATTTCGCGCCGCGCGCCGCTTGATCCGGATCTATACGGAGAATCCATCATGATTTTTTCTTTTCCCTTGCTTTCGGCCGAAGAGGCTGCCGCGCTGGTCGAGCACGGCCAGACCGTCGGCTTCAGCGGCTTCACTCCGGCCGGCGCGCCGAAAGCCATCCCGATGGCCATCGCCGAACGGGCCACCGCCGAGCATCAGGCCGGACGCGAATTTCAGATCGGCGTCCTCACCGGCGCTTCCACCGGCACCTCGCTCGACGGCGCCCTGGCCAAGGCCGACGCCATCAGCTTTCGCACGCCCTATCAGTCCGACCCGGCTCTGCGCGCGCGCATCAACGCCGGCCAGACCCGCTTCTTCGACATGCACCTGTCGCTGATGCCGCAGGCCACGCGCTACGGCTTTCTCGGGCCCGTGCATTGGGCCGTCGTGGAGGCGAGCGATGTCACCGCGGGTGGCGGCATCGTTCTCACATCGTCTGTCGGTTGCGCGCCCACGTTCTGCAGCAAGGCGGAGAAGATCATTATCGAGCTGAACCATCGCCACCCGCCCACGCTGCTCGGCATGCACGACATTTATGAGCCGGCCGATCCGCCGCACCGCCGCGAGATCCCTATTTATGCGGCTTCCGACCGCATTGGCTCGCCGGTCATCAAAGTGGATCCCGCCAGGATCGCCGGCGTAGTCGAGACCGCCGCTGATGACGAAACCGGCGCATTCGCCGAACCTACGCCGGTCACCGACAAGATCGGGCAGAACGTGGCCGAGTTCCTGGCCGCCGAGATCGCCTCCGGCCGCGTGCCGAAATGCTTCCTGCCGATCCAATCCGGCGTGGGCGATATCGCCAACGCCGTGCTCGGCGCGCTCGGCAAGCATCCGGACATTCCGGCCTTCGAGATGTACACCGAAGTGCTCCAGGATTCCGTCATTCGCCTGATGAAGAGCGAGCGCGTGAAATTCGCCAGCAGTTGCTCGCTGACTGTCACCCACGCGGTGCTGCGCTCGGTCTACGACAACCTGGAATGGTTCCGCTCGCGCATCCTGCTGCGGCCCCAGGAAATCAGCAACAACCCGGAAGTGATCCGGCGGCTGGGCATCATCTCCATCAACACCGCGATTGAAGTGGATATCTTCGGCAACGTGAACAGCACGCACGTGATGGGACGCCAGATGATGAACGGCATCGGCGGCTCGGGCGACTTCACGCGCAACGCGTACCTGTCGGTCTTTACCTGCCCGTCGACGGCCAAGGGCGGCAAGATCTCCACCATCGTGCCGCTGGTCAGCCACATGGATCACAGCGAGCATTCCGTGCAAATCGTGGCGACGGAATATGGCATCGCCGACCTGCGCGGCCGGTCGCCCTACGAGCGGGCGGTGCTGATCATACAGAACTGCGCGCACCCCGATTTCCGCGACGAGCTGAACGGGTATCTCGAAATGGTGGAAGGCGGCCACACGCCACAAACCCTCACGGCGGCCTTCAAGATGCACGAGCAGTTCCTAGAGACGGGCGACATGCGCGGCGTGGATTGGCGGCTGTTTGTAGGGTAAGTGGGGCAGGCTCGCAGCCTGCGGCGGCCTCGCAGGCCGCCTGCCTAAGGCGTCGCTCCTGGTTTCCCGCTGCATCAAGGAGGGCGGCTCCATTCCCGCTAATGTTTTTGGTCCTTGCCTTTTATGCGCTTGCGCTGTTTAAGGACCGCAGCGTCAGAATCGGCTTGAAGATTTTGGCAATGTCCTTCTCCTTCGCGGCCGATGAGGCGTCGAGGAGCCGACGCCTAGAGGTTCGAGCACATGGTGGCGGGCCTTGCCGCCGTCGTCGATCAGCGCGTGTGCGATCTGCGAGAAAAGAGGTCGCCGGTTCGTTGCGAAACCGGACATTTCTCCGACGCCGCGAGAACCAACCGCGTGTTATCTGATCGCTTGAGTCAGTGCGGCGGTGCCCTCCGGGGTGAGTTCGAAGCCGATTGGCGCGGACGGCGGGCCAGAAGCCTGACTTGGCGGACGAGCGGCCCGCAGGTAGCCGCGCTCTACTAAGCGATGGGCACGCTCATTGTCGTCCCCCACTTTCGGATACCAAATGCCGGACATTTGGGCCTCGGCGAGAATGTCAAAGTCGCGAGCTTCCATGCCTTCCATCATAGCAGTCCAAGCTGCACGTGCGGTATTTGAGGACCGGCGACACGCCGGGCGTGGATTGGCGCCAATTTGTGGGGTAGGGCGGGCATTGGGTCAAGCGAACGGAATGCGGATCAAGGCAGCCCGAGGTCGGCAGCCTCGCGGATACCCGGGATCAAGGACCAAACGCTGCGCTATGTCGAGGGCCGGGAACGAGTGACCGCCAGAAATTCCACTTCGAATACCGCGCCGTCACGAATGCGAGCCAATACGTAGTCCTGAAGCGCGACGTGGGCGGGGGCGTTCTCTGCTGGGTCAACCACGCCGAATTCGTCCACGGCCACGACATGACCTTTCCGCACATGACCTTTCCGCAAGTGTGTGAACTCCATACCCAGCAGTCCCAGGACGTTACCACCGGAGTTGGAGAGACGACTCAGATCTAAGAAGGGGCGATAGGCTATCTGAAATCCCTCGTCCCGAAGGTAGGTTTCCCACCACGATACAAACTTTCCATTGCCCGTGGTTTTGGCGTATCTATCGCTGTCGGCTAGCACGCGCTCATAGCTGTAGGGCGGTCCCATCACCATAGCCACAGCACAGATAACGCAGTCGTCCTGCGTGCGTTGGGAGATGCGAGTAATCATCGGTTCCCATCGAGTTTGAGCCGGGCAAGAACCCGCTCGGTCCGGATCCCACCGGCGACATTACTTCGTCAAGGTGTAGTCCTCCGCAAAGATGTCGGTGAGTTGGTGGCCGTTCCAGAAGGCGACGGTCTTAAATCCGGCGCCTCTCATGTTCTCCACGAGTCTTGGCGTATGCCTAAGCTGATAGGCAAAGACGCGATTGACCGATTCGCCCGTTATGTACAGCGTAAGCTTCTCCTCGGATACGCCTGTTTTGATATCGTGGCCAGCCTTTAGCATGTCCTTTTCAATGATTTCTGCCAGCATAAGGCGGCCGAACTTCTGAGCTTCTGCTTTCCTCTCAGCCTGCTCGCGTGCGGCTTTGACTTTCTTCCCTTCTGGCGTCTTCTCAAATTCTCGTTGCTGGGCTTCGCGCTGCTTTCTAAGCGTGTGGTATTGATCTTCCTGTTGGCGTTCCTGCCTTTGAACTGCCCTCCCACCAACGACGATGATACCGACGAAAATCCCGATGATGCCCAAGCCGACAAACCAAAGGCCCCACCGGCGAGACTTCTTGGGCGGCATATCGACAAATATTAGCAGATAATGTAAACCAGCGTTGTGGTACAATGAGGGGAACCACAGGTGCCGCGGCGTCCGGCGAGATGAGGCGGTTTCGTGGCTGGACTGCGCAGGCCCACGGCACTGCCCAGGCCCCTGAATCAGGAGGTCGCTCTAATGCGGCCAATTTCGCTCCTGTCCCTCGTTCCGTACGTGTTTTTCCTAATGGTCTTTGCCCTCGCTTGTTGTGCCCTGTTCAAAAATCGCACTTTCAGAATTAGCTTCAAGATTCCGGGAGCCTCCTTCTCTCTCGAAGCCGAAGGCCGCAAAGACACCATCCCCCGCTTGACATCCGATAACGCGTCTAGCGGCGGGTTCGAGAATCCGGCTAGCATACTGCCGGGATTCGCCCTCGTCGATCAGCTTGCGGACGCGGCCGACCTGCTCGGACGTGGGCGTCCAGCGTCGCAGGCCCCCGGGAGTGGCTCATCCCGGCAAACATAGCCCGCGACCCGTACAGGATCTCTGGCGTCTTGGCCTAAGCACCCTTCGCGAAGGCCCGATCCAGCTTACCCAGCAGCGTCGAGCCGCGCTTCCTGGAGCCGCGTTGAGCTAACGCTCTGAACCGCGTCTCGGTGTCATACTGCGTCAATGCCGACGTCGCCAGTTCGTCCATCAGGCGGTTGATGCTCATGCCTCTGGCCTTTGCCAGGCTACGCAAGCGGTCATGCTTGTCTTCCGGAATTCGAATCGTCAGTGTGCTCATATCAATTCCCTCAGGGCGTCTCTGGGAGTCAGGACTCGCAGGTCCGGGAAGCGAAGGTCGGCGGAGCGGAAGTCCCCGACGTTGTTCGTAACGATTGCCTCCGCGCCGCCGGCGACGGCCAGTTCGAAAACATGGTTGTCGCCCTCCTCGCGCAAGTTGGGCCGCCACAGGTAATAAACGTGCACCCAGTCACAAACGCTCAAGAATGCTTCAAACAGCTCGCGGCGCTCCGCGCGGCTCTACAGCTCGACCTCGCGCTGGTCACCGCGGACTATCGCGATTTTGAGCATCTCGAAGGGCTCACACTGGTTTCTGTTTCGGCTTAGACCGGCGCCTCGGCTACACTAATACTTATGCAATTCGAACCGCCGCGCGGCATGCGCGACTTCTATCCCGAAGACCTGGATCTGCGCGACCGCATCTTCGCCGCCTGGACGGATGCCTCCACCATTCACGGATTCCAGCGCTTCGAGCCGCCGGTCGTGGAATCCTTCGAGTTGCTGGCGCGCAAGGCCGGCGAAGAGGTCGCGCAACAGATCTATCACTTCGAGGACAAATCCAACCGGCAGCTTGCCCTGCGTCCCGAGGTGACGCCGTCGCTGGTGCGCATGATCAGCGCGCGGCCGCAGGAAATCTTGTTTCCCGCAAAATGGTGGACCATCGGGCAATGCTTCCGCTACGAGCGCATGACCCGCGGCCGCAAGCGCGAGCACTTCCAGTGGAATCTCGACGTCGTCGGCGAGCCCTCCGTGCAGGCCGAAGCCTGGATTCTGGCCTGCGTCACGAACGCCCTCGGCGCCCTGGGTCTGGGGCCGCGCGACGTGCGCATCCACGTCAATAACCGCCAGGTGGTGGCGTATCTGCTGTGTGAGTTGGGCGTCCCACGGGAGCAGCATGTGGACGTCTTCATGGTGCTCGATAAGAAAGGCAAGGTACCCCTCGAGACCCTGAAAGAAATGCTCGCCGAGAAAGGACTCGCCGCCAAGACAGCCGACGAAGTGATGGATCAACTGGCCGGAGAAGCCGTGGACAGCCTGTCGTCCGGGCCTTTGGCCGCCAGTCCAGCGGCGGAGGATGTGCGCCGCCTGCTCGACCTTTCGAGCGCCATGGGCTTCGCGGACTACCTGCGCTTCGACTCCGGCGTGGTGCGCGGCCTCGCGTATTACACCGGCGCCGTCTTCGAGGGGTTCGACGCCGAGCGCCGCTTCCGCGCCATCTTCGGCGGCGGCCGCTACGATAATCTGTTCGGCGACATGACCGGCGCCCCCCGCCCGGCCGTAGGGATGGGCTTCGGCGACGTGGTCATCGCCGAGATCCTGACCGAATTAAAAGGACTGACGCCGGCCAAGCCGAAGATCGAGGTGTGTGTCGGCATGTTCGATCCCGCCCTGAGCCGGGACGCCGCGCACATTGCCGCCGGACTCGTGGCCGCCGGCATCCAAACCGACCTGGCTTTTTCCGCCGGCAAACCTGGGAAGTTCTTCGGCTATGCGGACCGCCGCGGCGCGCGCTTCACTGTTTTTCTCGCTCCCAATGAGTTGCGCGACGGGGCCGCCGCGGTCAAGGAGATGGCCAGCGGAGAACAGACCACCGTGCCCCTGGCGCAACTGGCAGACTGGTTGCGCGCCCGCCTGCGCGGCTGACTTCTGTTTCCTTATTCCACCGTGACCACCGCATCCTCCGGATAAGCGTGCATGCCGAATTCGGGCACGTCGAGTCCCTCGCGTTCCACCTCGGGAGCCACGCGCATGGGCTTTATCTTGTTCACGACGAAGAAGACCACATAAGTCGCGCCGAACGCCCACAACGCGCACAGCGTGGCCCCGCCGAGCTGGCATACGAACTGGCGGGTATCTCCATGCAGCAAGCCCGTAACACCCTGGCCGGCGTGTCCCAGATAGGTCGTGGCGCCGATGCCGTTCCAGCCGGAACCGTAAGTGCCATCGGCGAAGATGCCGACGCACACCGCCCCCAGCCAGCCGCAGAAGCCATGCACCGAAATGGCGCCGCAGGGGTCGTCGATCTTAGCCACGCGCTCGTTGAAGAGTACGCCCATGCACACCACTATCCCGGCCAGCACGCCGATGACCACCGCGGAATTGGGAGACACAAAGGCGCATGGCGCGGTGATCGCCACCAAACCGGCCAGCATCCCGTTGCAGGCCATGGTCACATCGGGCTTGCCAAACATGAAGTACCAAACCAGCAGGGCTGTCGCCGAAGCCGCCACGGCGGCCAGGTTCGTGTTGATGGCAATCACGGAAATGCGCAGATCCGTCGCGCCCAGGGTTGAGCCGGGATTGAAACCCATCCAGCCGAACAGAAGGATGAAGGTGCCGGTGACCACGTAGACCAGGTTGTGCGCCGGGAATGCGCGCGGCTTTCCGTCCTTCCCGTATTTGCCGAGGCGCGGCCCCAGAATGACGGCCAGCGCCATGGCACAGAATCCGCCCACCGCGTGCACCACGGTGGATCCCGCGAAGTCGACGTAGCCGTGGCCCAAATGCAGCGTAGATCCGATTTGCGATAGCCATCCGCCGCCCCAGACCCAGCAGCCGAAAACCGGATAGAGAATGGCGCCGACAAACAGCTCGCAGAGCA
>OCTA010001764.1_pt1 | contig 19765 bp, 50 predicted proteins | sample 1538991 | NCBI WGS metagenome assembly OCTA01 (sample SAMEA3539302, study PRJEB22396) | soil metagenome | biome: tundra; feature: field; material: soil | place: USA | collected 2010-05 | depth 0.15 m | reverse complement strand
TGTTTGTCCAGTTGCCCCAGTAGATCCTGTTTGTCCAGTTGCCCCTGTTTGTCCAGTTGCCCCAGTAGATCCTGTTTGTCCAGTTGCCCCAGTAGATCCTGTTTGTCCAGTTGCCCCTGTTTGTCCAACTCCACCATCACCTGACATTCCTTGTGCTCCAGTTGCCCCTGTTTGTCCAGTTGCCCCTGTTTGACCTTGGCTTCCATCAATTCCATTGACACCATTAGATCCAACTTTACCATCAGAACCATTGGTTCCGTCTTTACCATCTAAACCAGGACCAGAACTGCCACAACCAACAAAAGCCATCAACGATAGTGCTACAATAATATTCTTTTTCATTTTATTATTTCCTTTTTTTATTGTTTAAAACAACTTAACTTATTCATCCTCATCCAATCTTCCGCATTCAGTCCGAATAATACCGTCGCACATAAATTCCCCATATCGTTCGGGATCATTCTTTGCTTTCGTCTCATCTTCTTTGCCGTGATAATTAAATTCGATAGCTGTAATATCGCCGTCTTCTTCACCCTCACGACATTCCATCCACGTCCAATAATCCTGTTCGCCCGCCCAACATAACCAATTACAGAAATGATCCGCCACCTTCTTATTAGCGAATTGAATTTGAATGTTCGTTGTCTTTGCTTCTTCTTCCAAAGCTTTTTTCAACGACTCTTTCAAATTATATCCACTAGAATTAAGTCTCTCACCATTATAATAATCATCGCCATACATCTCAAGATCATCAATTAGTGCTTGTGCAGCAGATTGAACTGTAGTTTTATCGTCGCTCATTTTTATATTATTCTTCTTGCAAGGCTTTCTTCAACGCTTCTTTAAGAAAGAATCCCTCAGAGTTATGATCTTTCCCATTATAATTCACACCACCATAATTTTCATACATCCTACCTGATTCGAGATAATTGATTAGTGCTTGTGCAGCAGATTTAATTGTAGCTTTATCGTTGCTCATGTTTGTTTCCCTTGTGCATTTAACAAATCTTGAATTACTTTAACTTGCTTTTCCAAATTCTCAATCTTCTTATCGTCATTTTCGTGATGATTAGTTGCTTTCCTAAACCAGGGCAATAACAACATTCCAAGCACCACATCAAACACAAACATTAAAAATAACTCAAATTCCCAATGAGCTGGATTTTTGAGTAGAGAGAAAAATGTTTCCGTTTCCATTTGTTATTTTCTATTAACCAGCCAAACCACAAACATAAATGGAATATAGATAAGAAGAAAAACCACGACAGCAAGAACAAACGGAACCCAGAACGGCGAAAGAACCCACAACCACGGCCAAGCAATTACATGACAGAGCCTCAATACAATAAAAGCAATGCCAAGAAGACTCGCAACACCAATACCACTACTAGTTTGATTATTCATCTTTTTCCTCTTTCGGTTCATTCTTTAATTTCTTACGCAACTCTTCTACACCCCACCGAGCTAATTCGGAACCTAAGGCTGAAAGAGTAGCTGCGCATGCCATTCCGATTACATATGGCAACCAACTCTTAATCGGCTTATCTTCGTCATTCGATTCAATCATCATTTGTTTTCATCCTCTGGTTCAATATCTTCTCCACCAATAACTTCCGGCACATCTTCTAAAATCTTCTTTGCTTCGTTTGATAATTTCAAATTTGATGCGGCTTCTTTTGATCGTCTAACAAAATCTTCACCAGCCAATTCAATATCTTTGCTGGAAGCTTTTCTATATGAACTACCAATCGTAGCAGAATCAATTACTTCTTTCTCTTTCGCCTTTTGTTTCCGAGCAATCTTTTCCCGGCGACTTTTAGAATATGATCCCCACCAATCAGGAACATGGAAACAAAGAATAACGAACGCAAACAAACCAACAATGATTAATGGAAGAGCGAATGGATGTGTATGACAAAAGCAATCATTAGGCATTTATTATTCCTTAATAGAAAATGTATAAGTCCCGAGATCTGACCCGTGATTACTTCTTCCCAAAATAGCATCCAAAACCAATCGTTTCAAAGTTTCTTCTCTTGTGTAATTCCATTTTGTTTTTTCTTCTTCGGTATGATCTCCTCCACGAAGAATATTCAAAACGGATTCAGTATAGTCCCCTTCGCCATAGTTTTCTCTTACCATGGCTTCATCAAATTTAATTTCAAAGACGGCTGTAATTTTCATTTCATTTCCACTTTTTTAAAAATTGTAGAGGCGTTGTATTGAACTATGTCTCATAAACGAGCAGTCATCTAATGATCAATTAGATACTGTCAATACAACCCTCTACTATAAAATAATAGGGCTTCTACAAGATAATTAAATGCGATCACAATCAGCCATCTTATATTGCAGCCAGCCCTAAATTCAATTACATCTTACTATCGCCTTTATCATCTCTATCATTACTTGGCGATTTACTACCCTTGCTCGCGCTTGTGTTTGTGCATCCAATCATCATAACCAACATCATCAATCCAATAATCTTTTTCATTGTGCCCTAACCTTTGATCGTAAGTTGATCTTCTTTTTTGCACATGATGATATACTCTCGTCCATATTTTTTATAAAGAACTTTGTATTTTTCTTCGCCATCAATATGAGATATGCCGATAACATCATAAAATGAGCTTCCCAACATAACCTTATCGCAAACACGAAGTTCTTCTGGCGTCTTGTTTAATAGTTTCATTTATGGTTCTTTCATAAGAGATTGGGTGATGACAGACATAATACACCACCCTGGAAACATAACACACAAAGCTAAATTTATAGGGAAAATAGTTTTAGGATGTTTCTTTTGAATGCGCTCGAATGAATCAAATGCGGGATCAATTCCATCTCCTACAATCTTATAAAACTTTCTTGCAGTAGATTGAATAATGCTCACTTGAAATATTGCACCTTGTCGACGCAGATATCATAATGAGTTGCATCGCGTTGAATAAGTTCTACACCTTTTCCAAAATCTCTTTCAAGATCTGATTGGTAGTCTTCCAAATATGTTCGCACCGATGCATGAGGAGGAACATTGAATACGGCCCAAGAATCCAAATCGCCAGCCATAATTTTTACTTTCTGCATTGTCGTAATCTTTCTTTATGTTGATTCGATTGGATAATAGATCCAAGTTTTTTCTTGTTGTTTATTCCATTTAGAAAGAACTCTAATAAATTCCATAGAATTCTCAAACCTCTCAACTTTGATTCCATTCTCGCCAGAAGGGATATGGAACCACTTATATGTATATTCTTTCATGTTATCCTACTTCACGCATACGAATCAAAATACACTTACTCTTATCGCATGCACCTTTGTTAATGAAACAATCTGTCTTACTTCCATCCTCATTTGTGAATGGAATGTTTGTTGCCTTCTTTTTATTACATACACAACAAAGTTTGTCTTTCACTTTACTTGTCTCCTTTTAAACTTCTCAATATCTTTATAAACTTCATCACTATCAATTCCAAATAAATCAGCCAACAATAAAACTTCCCCAACTATATAGCATGGGGGCGGATCTAAAAATAAACCTTACTCCACGAAGATAAATCTTTCGTTGATTATAATCAGAGTTTGATAGCACTTGTTTATTTTTCATCGTCCTAGCAATCGATTAGAAGGAGTAGCCCCGCCCATTGCTTTTCCAAGGTGCATATTCATACCCTGAGTTTTACCGGCCGCGAATGCACTTGAATCTACCCGCTGAGAAGAAGTGTTTTTACCACTGGTCAATCTATGTTGGCTGTTAATAAACTGTTGTGCTTCCATCGCCCTACTGTCCAACCTAATCATCGCCGTAGAGTTAGCGGTCTTCTTCATCTCTTCTTTATTTGATGCAAGCTGATGACGAATACCGGCGACAGCACCAAGGCAATATGATGCAACGAATACTCTTCCCATACCTTTTGCTTCTGACATACTCAACCTAGCAATCTCGGTGCAAATATATGTAAACATATAATTCACAATCGAGATATCAGTCTTTCTTCCCGCCAATTGATAACGAGAAAACTGACGACCATTCAATGTAATACAGGCGTTGAAAATTCCACAACCATAATGACGGGCCAGCATAACAACAAGCTGGCTCTTCCATTGTGTAATCTTTCCCGACTCATAAATGAAGTTAGGATCTTCTTCAATCTCATCATCAGAGTTATTTTCAATAGAGATTTGTGCCTCTGACAAACGATATTCTTCAATCAGTTTGTCAGCAATTTTCGCAGCATTTTGGGCCTCATTCAAATTCGAAGAGGTAGCTAACGAACGCAATTTCTGAATCTTGGCAATAACATCTTGAAGTCCCATGGTATTTATTTCCTTTGTAGAAGCTTTATTCTTTTGCTTCTTGTGGAGTTGGTTCTGTATATTTGCTAAAGTGTTGCGGAAAAACATCCATCCGCTCTCCCTCCAACATAATGACGGCCCATGGTTCGCGCCCGTTAATTTCAGATCCGTGTACATTATACTTTGTCAGGTACACAATCTCCAAGACTTCTACAATTTGATCTTTTTGGATCAAAACTGCCTGCTTAGAACGTTCGGTATGATTGAAAGCCTTGGTGATAAACTTTGCTTGGAGCTTGATTGTCATTGTTATTTATCCTTTTAATTCAGACTTTGTTCGTCTTGGTTGTTAGATTTTTTTCAGCTTCGGCAAGATCATCTGTATATCCGAGAACATCATAACCTTCTTTCTCGTAATTCTTTTCAGAGTTATGTGTGGTATAAAAATGCTCACCGTCTTTTTTGCGACTAAGGATTACATACTGCCGTGGATTAGAATCAAGAGCAGACTTATCTTTAAAGTCTTTCAACGCCTTATATTTTCTACTATCAACCACCCCATGAAAAATTTCTGCAATCTCTCTCGGGGAATAACCAAGATCACTATACTTTGAAAAAATAGGTTCTAGGACTTTGGTGAATTCTTGATCGATATCCCGGCCCGTGTCTGTCCAAGAGAAGTCCTCGTTAAATAAAGATTTCATTGTTTTACAAGATCTCCTTCGCTAAAATATGTTTGTTCTGTTGTAATGATAGAGCTTCCGTTTCTAATAGCTCTATCAGCAAGGATTCTTAAATACCCATCACGATCTACATCAGAAATCTTCAGCTCACTATTGCTTTTGCCGCGAAGAAGATTGATATAAAATTCAGCAACCGTGGTATTTTTTCCATAGTGCTTATTAATATCTTCTTCGCTGTATTCTATATTATAAATTAATTGGAATTTCATTTGTTCTTAACCTTGATTTTCATAGTTCTTTTATTTCATCCCTGCCAACTGTAAAATAATTCCCGCTCTTGTCGCAAACACTAGTAGGTTCGTCGGTTAGTGTTGCATTGTTTTGTTTCTCGCCCGCCCCGTAGAATTGAAAGTAGCCCACCCTCCCGGCATTGTAAAGGGCTTTTGAATGAACAATGACCTTGGTATTGATTTTCATTTAACAATCCTGACGTCCTTGCTCATAGCCTTCCCAATACTCATTATGTTCAGGAGTGTTTTCTTTATATGGACAACTATTTAATTCATCATGATAACCATGACCCCACCCTAAATCATACGGTGAGACGACAGGATCAATCAAAACAGGAGTCATAATTTTAAGTGGCGTTGGCTGACCACTTAAATATTCTGCACCTTGTTTACTAATTTGTTCGGAACTTCCCAAACGAGCAAAAGGATTATAGGTTAATGTAGGCTTACCTTCCTTAATTGCTTTATCAGAAACAAGCTTACGAAATTGCGCCCTACAAAGATCGCATTGTTCTTTTTTCTCTTCGCACTTATCGGAACAAAAATGCATTTTATTCTCCGTCAAAGTATCCGGGATCTTCTACCACATCGCCGTCATGCTCTTCTAAATAATCCCTGGCCGAACTAATAAAGTCATGTGCCTTAATTCCGCACTTGGGACAATCAACCGTGCCATCACTCCCAAGGTGCTTGCAGTGCTTCTTATTAATTAAACTAGAAACCCTCCAACCAAAAGTAGAAGCAATGCCGGGATAATCATAATCACTTTGAATTAATTTATCTCTCCCGTCTTCCGCAGTAATCAAATAGCAATCAAGATCTGTACTCTCTAATGTAATTTTCATTTTACATTCCAAATTGTATTAAACTTCTCTACATCATCAGTTGTAAGGCTTGTATTACAATCATTAACGTCAGGATGCATAACACTTGTGATGTTAGAATCTGTTTCATGCCCCAAATGTAATGAATGTCCTAACTCGTGAAGTGCTACTGTATGAAAATATGTGTTAGCTATATTGTCTGGAATAACAATCTCTGCGGTATTAATCCCATTATCCCATATCGTCCAACCAAGCTCACCAGAAGCCGGAGTAAAATCATTATAAATATAGATAACGGCGAATTGATTCAAATTAACTGTCTCGTCTGACAACACGGCATACTCAAAATTGAATTGAACTTTTTGATTGGTTGCCAAAGACCATTCAGACATAGCATCTTCAATCATTCTCTTATGATCTTGGCTATATGAATCATCAAGATACACATGATAGATTGGAGTTGTCTTCTCTTCAATAACAGCAGACGAAGAACAACCGGCCGTCAACAACATTGCAATCAAAATAAAGTGTTTCATTTTAGAATAGGTTCCTTTGTTCTTCTGGCACAACATCAACTTCAAAAGAAACTTCGAACTCTTCCCCATAATCAATACTCTTTGCGATTGAATGAACCTTATTAATATCGGCTCCAAACCTCGCAAGAGTTTTTTCACATACCTCTAACTCTTTTGATTCGCCATACCACCCGATCCCATTGTCAAGTGTATCTAATTTATACCATCCATCGCCCAATAAAGGCAAACAGGTATTTGCGTTATCTTTCGACTCAAAGATCAATGCAATAGCAGCCATATAACTACCGAAGAAATAGTGTCGAAGTTGCCCATTTGCCACGATCTTATTCATTTGATAGTTCCTTTTTCAATTTCTCCGCGAACCTTTTGAATGCAGCCGATGTTGGTGTATCAAATTGAGAAAGCTTATTTGGTTTGAAGCGTTCTTTTTCAAATCCGCCGCCACTGAATTTTAGCATACGAATCTTCTTGCTATGTTCGATTTCTTTTTCAACCAGTTCCAATAGAAAGTTTTTTTGATCTTCGGTGAAATTCATTTGGTTCTCTTTAATTCAATTCACCATAGAGCCATCGTTGAGTATATTCTTCAGTAGTCCATCCAGCATTCTCAATCAAAGTCTGAATACCCAAACAATGTTCTTCAATTTCTTTTGTTTGGTCGTCTCGAAACTTGACCTTATACATTGCTTCGACTTGCGGTGATAGAGTATTGAAAGGAACCTTAATCATTTGAGTATCCTTTTGGGTGTTGCGACGGGCGTTAGGTGCCACCGACTACGCTTCTAATATGCGCACGAAACGGAAGGCGTCAAGGGGCACGCAAGACATGACGAAGTGCCCCACCACACAACAAAAGCGGTGGGGCACTATGGAACAATTTAACTTTTACTTTATTTGTCTTGTTTTAAATTATCCAGTGTAAGAAGAATCAAGTCATTCGCAGACTCCCAAAAATTATTATTGTTATCAATCATACCAGAAATAATCCTTCTATTGATAACACGAATTACATTTCCAAAAACTTGTTCGCATGCCGATGTAATTCCCTCACCAGTAGTAAAAAGAAAAATAGTATTATTTTTTTCTAGTGGTAGGTTATGTCTGCGTCTTCCAGCTGAATCAGTTTTTGCTATGTCTCCGTATGTAATTAGTTCAATAGGATTTTTTCTATACTTAACTTGTATAGCACACCTATCACCATTTACATTTGTTCCGATACCATCTACACCATAGTCTTCTGATAAAGCTACTGGAACATAATCTCTAATTCCAACGGCAGGATCAGCAGAATACACATAAAAGAAAATCTCTGTTAAAATTTCCAGCATATCGCCTTTGAAAGAATTTAATTTATCTAATTCTTTCTCATCACATTGGGCATTAGGAAAGTTTGTTTCTGCTAGTGACTCAACTTTAGAAACAAAATCGCCAATAGTTTTTACGCCATCTACAATATCAAACAAGCAAATGCAGTCTAGTAAATATGAAACAATTTTACCAGCAGATAATAGTGATTTCATGTTAACATATTCCTTTTAATGTACTCAATCTTATCACGATCATTGAGCTGATCCATATCATTTTTGAAATTATTAAGATTGATCTCATCAATTAGAGAAGATGTATTATGTTCTAATTCATAATCTTTACCGTCTTTAAATGGGAAAGGGATTATAGTGTCTAAAGTTTGCGGCTTTAGTGGCATATACTTTTCTTCAACAATAAGCTGCTCTGCTGTAGTTTCATATACTTCATAAAATTTCCTGGCAGTTGCAATCATTTCACTAAAATGATTAATAGTAGAAAGGTGTTGTGGAATAATTAGCCACCCATAAGGTTTAACATAATTTTTATATACCGTGGGAATAATATTACCAGCATACAAATTCTTCCTATCAGTTTTATGAAGTCTTAATGACCGGCCCATTAACTGAATTAGTTTAGTCAGCCCTAGATTTCTTAATGGCATAACACCTGTAATAGAAGGCAAATTAATACCCTCAGTTAGCATATCAACATTAAAGATTAGTGCATCTTCGGGATCAGATAGGTTATTTAGTTTAATAAAAAAATCTTCTTTACCACACTTATCCCAATTAACATAACAACCATCAGAGGAAATGGCAAAAACTTGAACACTATTTTTTGCTAATGCTTTGATGCTATCATGAAAGTAAATGCGTTCCATTTCTTCAATAGAATTACATCCAACCAAAAGTTTAGCTCCAATTTCATCTGGGCTACATGAAAGTTCTTTAACTTTATTACGATGCATAAACAATGCTTCTGTAGTATTTTTTACCAAAATACCAAGGTTAGAAGTATTAGTTGTCTGCCCCCCATCACTTTCAATACGATGCATTTGCGGACAAACAATTTCGCCCCTTGATAGCATTTGTTTTGGGAATGCATCAAATAAAATTTTCCCATAAAACTCTTCATTATTCATTCCACCATCATCAGATACTTTACGGGTGGCTGTGAAATAATATTGCTTTTTAATATTATCTTTCACTTCAGAAATGTTAGCGGTAAAATCATCCTGAGTAGTATTATGTGCTTCATCAAAAGTAACCTGATCTATTAGTCCAATGTTTTTTAGGCGAGCAAAAGAATCGTAGGTGGAAGCAATAATAACATGCCTTCCAAGTTTTTTAGCTTCCAAAACAAATTGTTCAATCTCTTTGGAATCAGTGGTTGCCCTATGATTAGATACATTTGTGGTATAACCAAGATTAAAGTACTTGGTATAATATTTCTGTAGATCGCATCTATAGCTACCAACATATAGAACATCAAATGGCAATCCACAATTAATTGCTACATCGACTAACTCACCAAGTAACTGTCTATTCAAAGAAAGACGATGAGAGGCAATGATAAAGATACCGCACTTACCTTCTTTGGTATAATCAATCATCTCTTGAACATGAAGAGAGATTTGAATACGAGTCTTCCCGGTTCCACAAGGAGAGATAATCTGACCTTTATAGGACTTACATGCTGCCAATAGAGCTTCTACTTGATGCTGTCTATGACACTCAAGGTATTGATCGAAGTAGGAAAAGTTTTGTTTATATGAATTAACTTTAAACTGTGATAGACTACGCCGCGTTTCCATTTGTCTTTCTAATTCCATAGTAGTCTGGCAAAAATTTCCTAATGTAATCTTGCGTTTCTTTGTTGATATCGAAATGATTGAAAAGTTTTTCGTCATCCCATACCTGAGTAAAGTCAAGCCAAGGAATCATATCCATTTCTCCATAAAAAAGATTTGCACTATTCTTATAAATAGATAAACAAAATCTAGCAAAATCTGTTTTGAGATAATTTATAAAATTATCTCTTTCAATTGTCGATGCAAACTCAAACGTGGGTCCGGGTCTTTTGTCCATTGCTTTTCTGATACCTTTATTGTCATCAGAATTCTTCATGATCATTGTATAAAAATCATCTTCAAATAATGAGCCGTTTTTGCCAACATTTCCGCGAATCGCCGCTATTTGACAATATTGTAAATTAGATTGAGCCCTACTAACATTTTTACTCCACACGCTTCCATTAGATTTTATAGTTTTATTAAGCTTGGAAACCAAAGGTGCCACAATTGTATCCCAATTTTTTCCATATTTTGTAATGCGTCCAATATCGCTCACCGAATAACTATCATCGAAATATTTTACTTTAATTTCTCCATAATGATTATTGTCAATATGAGTAATAACACAAGGATAAAAAAGTCCAATACCAAATACAGTGTTTCCATTAAAAAGATTTACACTCTTCAATGTTTTAGCAACCATACTTTTAAAATTAGTAAAAAGTGGGAGGCTTTTTTTCTGATCAATTAGCCAATTAGCTGGATGAACAACCACATATTCTTTAGCAAGTTCCACATTAAATAATGCCATAAGAATTTTCAAATGAATATGATCATTATACGGGGGATTACTAAAACACACATCAAATTTCTTGCCCTTAAAGGCGGCAGCAATAAAACGTGGCTCCTCTCCAAATAAAATAGTATTCACCCCATACATCTTCTTCATGAGGCTGCTTTTCATGGTGGCCTTATGATCTACACCGAATGTTATATTCTTAGGATCAATCTTCTTTTTATAAATTAGCTGTTCAACGATCTCACAATTAAACAATACAAGGATACACTTCTTTTCCAGGTCCTCGACATTACCCAGCATATCAGATATCAAATCTGACGGAATCATCTTTACTATCGCATTGCCTTTATCATCTGTAATTAAACTATTAGCCTGATCAATAAGAGCAAGACGTGATTTGCTGCTCTTTGTCATTTGCTCGAAGGTAACGTTATACATTATAGTATAGCTTTCATTTAGATTTTGGATGATGGTTCCAACTGATTGAACAAACTCTTCTTCTGAAATTGATTTTGCTCGTAATCCATTTGGGCTTAAGATCTTTTGAATTGTTTTGGTCAAACACACCCAATAACCAAACGACTCAATATAGCACCAAATTCCACTGGCATTTTTTGGTAGCTTGTTTAAATGAGTAGAATCACCAATAAACAAATTGATCTTATCACTAAAAGTATTTAATAGTTTATAGCACGAAGACAATTGCAATTCTGAGAATGCATGGTTCTCACATAGAAACTTTTTAATATCAAAGCTTTTATAATGGTTGAAAAAATATCTCATCAGACGGATAGTGAATTGACCATAGCCAGCACACAAATCTAATGTTTTAACATTCCAACCAGAAGAAAATCTCACCTGATTAATCATTTCATCTACAAGCCAAAGAGGAGTAAATACCTCGCTAAACTCTTTGGACTTAGATTTGTTTGTCTCAACATTAGAGACGTTGTTTTTCAAAGGATAAGTAGAAATATCCGTTGATATATTGCATACCCTTTTAAATCTTTTTTCGGATTCTAATAGATATTTTTTATTGAGCGACATGTATTTATCTATATATCCAATAATGTTAAATGCTTTATTGTTGATAGCTTGGGATCCGCTAACGCCCCGTCGACCTACCACTAACATAATGACGATTCGTAGCGCCGTCAAGACACGACAAAACGCCCCGCCGAGTCAATTTCGGCGGGTAAAAATATTACGCTTATTATTTCTTTTAGTTACTTCTTCTTTTTACAACTATCCGATTCAAGGTGAGCATTCATATGATCCATGTAATACGGATGATCAAATGATTTTGAATGATCGATATAACAAAATCCAGCTGGCTTAATCTTCTTAGGTTTCTTTTTCATGGCTCGAAGTCTCCCTCTTTATACTCTTCACATTTTCCCCAACCATCCACCACGAAGATTACATCAATCTCACTCGCGCCATAATCTATTGCGGCATCATAAGCAGATTGTGCACCAGTAATCAATGCACTATTAGGAGGAGTAAATTTCCAGGTATCTGATTGTTCAAAACTGACGGCAATGATAACCATGTTTTCAAATCCAATCGTTTGCAGTATATCTCACGCATTGAACATTATCATCAATCACATATAGCTCATCGATATCTTGTTTCTTGATGATTTCTTTTTGACCGCCACTAATCTTTTTTAGCATTATTTGATCAATTGCTTCTTGTGCGGTCAAAACAAGAAGGTGTCTAAATATTTGGTTGTGAATTTGAATTTGAAAAGACCTTTGATATTTATGACTGACAGCAATAACAATCATCTTTTAATTACAACTTGCGCTTTTGAAGTAGGTTCGGGCGCTCACATTTGTATTCTTGCTTCCGTCTTCTTTCGGGCAATGGTGTTGTTCTTTCGTCCCATTGATCTTGGAGAAGTGATCGCCCAATTCCTTTTTACAGATACAGCAAACTTCACTCAACTCTTCTTCTTTATACGATGCCATTGTCTTTCTTCCCTTTTTAGTTTGCGGTTGGATTAATAAGAAGCCTAATCTCTTCTCTCAACTTCTTCTCATTGAAGTCTGAATATGTTTCTTCCAATTCTCCCATACGTCCCTCGAAATAATTCAGAAGGTTATAATTGCTTTTGTCTTTCAACTCAAACATTTCTTTTTTGATTTGGGAGGCGAGAGTTTTATAGTCAATCATTTTGGTCTCAATTTTTCTTTTAATTTTTCTAATAGTTTGATTTCAGATATTGCCTCTTCAATGGTTTTAGAACATCTTTCGCGAAGCATTGCCGATACATGATCCGTCTCTCCCATATTCATTTCTTTTTGAATATCAGATTCACGTTGTAATCGTTTAATCAAATCTTTTTGATATGGAATAGGATTTTTATCATAAAGATTGTCCATGTTATTCTTTCGTAATCTTAATATCAGAGAACAATGGTTTACCATCTTTAGAAACCGCCTCCATATCAATGCGATCGTTCAATTGTTTGAGAGCGTCTTTTTCTGAAAGAGCTTCAATGGTTACGGCTCTATTCCTTGTTTCTGTCCATTGAATATAGTATTTCATTTTCAAACCTCTTTGAATTGATACATACCCGGAGAAACACGAGTGATCTTTCCCAATCGAAACAACTTATTAATTGACCAACGAACTTGTTCCAGATACAAACCACTAAAATGATCTGCTACTTGTTTATTCGTCAGTGTTTGTTCTTTGAGATTTTCATAACACTTCAATACTTTACCCACCCGAGAGTAAGGATTCACCGAGTAAGTCCATTGAGCCATCTTATCCTGCTTGAATTGATAGACCCCATGCTTTACTTTTGATAGTCGCCCCTCTTTGAATAGCTGATGAATGGTGGCGGCTAATGTCATTTTCGCTACATGGGGGAATGCGGCGATGATTGTTTTGTTTGATACCGGATTGTTTGCCGCCTTATAGAAGAAGAAAACTTCTCCCTTAACCCCGGCATTCAATTGTTTCGGATGATTTTTTTTCACTTCAATCTTTTTAATCTTAGGGGCGAATCGTTTATGTTTCAGATTCAACTTGTAAAAGTACTTTCCTCCCTTGTAATTTCGGCGCCTCAATGATCCGTTCTTATGCAACTTACAAACGATTACATTGATTATTTCTTTTTCAATTTGCGGGAGAAAAGAATAAAGCTTGGAAGTAGGAAGCTGTTTGTTTTCCCCAATTACATCCAGCACCTTCTGATAGTTTCCTGATCCGGTTTTCATTTTGTCTCCATCCAATTTTGAATGTGCTCTAATCTAATATCCCACTCAGCTTCAATTCGTTCCGGGCTCCACGCTTTAAATGTTTTCTCTCGTAAGTCGTCAGCCCATACCTCTAGATCTTGGAAAGTTTTGAATCTCCCGAATGGCAATTTCTTTTTTGCTTCCGGCCCCCAATACATATGATCAGTATCTTTTTCAGTACAACGTGGTTCTGTACGAATATGATCTTCAATGGCTTTAACTCGAATCTCACGAGCAAAGGCAGCAAAGAAACCATTTGCAGAACCCCTCATAAAGTTATCAATCTTCGGAAAACCCCAGTCTGTTTTAGTCCAGCGTTCGGGATTATTCATCTCAACCATATGGGCAATTTCATGTGATGCCCTAGGAAAATCATACGGAATCAACAGCTTATCTTTGCTCGGTATATATCCAAACTCTTTCTTGTCATCTTGATCGCCAAACATAGGATAAACTTTGATGCGCTCTTCTTTCATAAACATACGAAGAACAAACTCATCTAACTTAGCTTCTTTTGGTGTTTGAAGAATGCTTTTCTTTTTTACATATGCTTTGGTGTAAGTATTCATTTATTCAGCCAATTCAACAGTATCAATCTTGCGGGCGAATACATCCTCATCTTGACCGTATTCCCCACAATCCCATGACACCTTACAATAGACACCATCGAATGCAATTACCGTGCCACGCATATTCCTAAAGGCCGGGATAGATTGATCGGTAATGCCAGCGTGCTTTACTCTTGAGTTGTATGTAATGGTTTTCATTTTAATCCTCCGCCAATTCAATTTTATTCAATCGCACGAGCATTAAGAATTTCACTCCTCGAAGCATTAAATCCTGGTGAAGAGGATTTCTATCCCATAGAACTCTGCACCAGCTATCTATATTACTAATAGAAACAACTTCTCCTCTCATATCATTAACTGATTGAGGAACTTTTTCAGGAACGATCATCTTTACTTTGGAGCCAACAATAATAGTTTTCATTTGCATTTCTCCGTTTGTTTACAAGGACCACAAACTTTTTGATAAACAGGTTCATTAGCATATCCCATAAACCCGCATTTGCAACCACAATTATTAGGATGAATGTTATCGAACTTCCCGCAATCCATACAATGTTCTCTTGGGTGGCCATCATTACCACCACAATCAGAACAACTAGGATATGCCCCAGTATTATTACAATTTGAACAAGGGCATTTAGGATGAGGTGCTTCTCCATACCGAATAGTTTTACCCTTAAATTCTATTCGGGTTTTCATTTAGTTTCTCTTTGAATTCACAACACTATTAATTGCCAGATACAATTTCCCTTGATCGAATAAGGGATACATCTTTTTCCACTGACCAACTTTAGTGTCGTAGTATTCTAAAAGACTTTGCTCGCTCATCTTTCCAAATGTATGTTGAAGAGCGGTAAGATCTTTATTCATTTCTTGTGCCATATTTTTATAATCCAGACCATTTGAATAATCACCAAACGCAAGATTAATTTTACCGGTATTTTTCATTTGGTTTTATTCTCCGGGATAGGAATCTCTTTACAAATTCGAACAATCAATTCTAGAGTATGGCCCAAATCTCTCATCTCATTACCGTTCATACGTTCTTCTGTATGTAGTCGGGAAGAAATGGCTTTCAACTTCTTCAATTGATCTTCGTCGATCATGTAGAACATTTAGTTTATAATCTCTTTGTTGTTTTCATTCGGCCAGATCCCATATTCTTTTGCCATGTCGGGATTATTCTTTGCAAACTCCTCGGCACAATCAAAACAAGGAATCTCCCAATACCCATTAAAAGGTGCATCAGATTGTGTTTCGTTTCTCCCGAAGGTTAGTTCTTCGCAATAACCAGAAGAGACAGCACAATCTTTATGATTACACTTGGGCATTTATTCGTCTACCCCTGTATCATCACATACATCATCACATACATCATCGTCGCAATCCTCATCCTCTTCACCCGGATTCAGCGCTTTAATTGTCTTATCCATAGTCTGATCATAAGGATTGATGTTGTTTAGCGCATGTTCAATCCACCCGATCCAATATCCTTTTGCGCGATTGTATTCATTACGATCGGCGCAACGAACAATATTACCGGCCTCCTCGATAAGATCCTCCATTGTGGCTTTGATCTCTTTCAGCCGATTGAAACTTTCTTTATCGATGCTCATTGCTTTATTTCTTTCGCGGCCAGATAGTAATCTTGTGATTCGGGTATTGATCAATTAAATCTGCCAAGGCCCTAAGATCTTTGGCAAATTCTACATTGTTCTTACAGGTTTCTTTTGCGCCGCGAGTAGACAAACAAAAGAAGGCGGTATCATCCTCTTCTGGAATATCAATACACACATCGATATATTTACTTTTCTTGAACTTGATCATTTTATTTACCTATTCTTTCGTTCGTATGCTTTTACACATTCATCCCGCCCATATAAAGACGATCTTATTTCCATTATTATACGATTACGATCTGTTTGCTTAATTGAAATAATCTTCATGTCATTATGAATTGGATCTTGATTGGCAGAACCTAATCTATTAGAGCACTCTTCTAATAGTCGCGCTGTCTTTTGCGCGTTCCAAAACCTAATGATGTAATGCCAAAGAGTAATAATCATTTTTATCCTCTCAAAGCTAACACACGTGAGCGCGGGTGCAAGTGTTATCTTCCTACTTGCCCATAGTTTGCTTTCAATATCTGTCCTTCAATTGTAAAACCGAATGACCTTCCCATATAACCGAAGTACCTCATTGCTTCGAAAAGAAAACAACGGGCTTCTGTCATATCTCCCTGGTTGTATTCATACCATGCTCTAATAAAGTTTGTTGTGATTGCATTCTTATTCACAATACACCTCCACATTTCCAACACATACGCTCACACTTACTCACACGTGTATTCTTGCAAGTGGGGCAGGTATGATCATTTATTGCCGGTTGATTGTCTCTCATTGCTTTTGCGGTATCAATTGCTTTTCCGACCCGAGTATCAAGATCAATTTCAGCACAAGGATTACCGAACATATCTCCCGGTTGTGTATTACTTGGTTTTGTTTGTGCCGCTAAAACAAAATACTGATTGCCATTAGGAGCACAAGATAGGCTCGGGGTTGAATTCAAATAATGCGAACCCCACGCTTTTCCACAAGTCGCACACATATTGGTATAATTGAATTGTGTTGGTGGAATAGTAGTTGCCACCGGAGAAACAATAGGGGAATACTTACTTATCAATGATTGTGTCCTGCTAATTTTGCCACTGGGATTAGTAAATTTCTCAACACAAGCATCACCGAAATGGTCTATCCATTTATAACCGCAATTTGCACAATCATTCATAACTAATTTCCTTTCTCTAATGAATCCTTTTTAATCTTGTTCGTCGGCAAAAGAAGGCTCACTCCTAAATTCAGTACCAGTCTTTTGCTCCCATTCAAACACTCCCGTATAGAAGATCACTTGGCCTTTTTCATCAAGCTCATAATCTCCCGAGTCAATCTTCTTACAAACAATATCCTTTAGCTCTTGAATTGTATATGTCTTCATGGTTATCTTTCTATTGAGTCAGGAACTTCTTATAATTCGCCTCAAGTCCCGCCCACGTAGAAGCACCGACATAATACGAATCGTCTAGAGCTTCAATTTGAGTACGAACAAAATTAGCTTTTTCTGGCCCGAGCAACTTATGGGCGTCATTCAGAAACTTATTGTAGCAGGGACGATTGATCCCACGGTCTATTACATCCGGGTTATAATCGTCTGTCATCTCGTCTATAGGATATAAACCCCATGACTTGAATAGTTTTTGAATGTCATCAAACGTGATCTTTTTATTGCACGTGTTATTGCTCATGGTTATCTTTCAAGGTAGAGCAAAACGGTTAGGCTGATCTTTATAAACATCGATTGCGACCTTGGACAGTTTCCTAAGGATCGCGCGAGCTTCGGTTAGGCTCAACGTTGATTCGCGCACGTGTTTATCCGGCGCACCTTCCACATTGATCCATGCTTGAATGTGATAACACTCATGCTCGCGGTATAATTGAGCATGGCCCTTCTTTTCAATATACCCACATTGAAGCGAAAACTTAGTGAGTGAGCCATCTTTATTGTAGTGATTCATTTTTCAATCCCTTTGTAATAAAAAGAATCATTAGGAATAATCGTCATATAAATATCGATCTCTGAACTATTACGCGGACCTTCTAATGGCGTAATGTTCAATGATTCAATGTGCGCAAAAGTCTCATAAAGAGCATTGCGAATTGTATAATGCAAGCCGTCTTCTGATCTAACCAGGGCGCAATAATTCTGACAGCACCCGGTATCTCCCTTTCGTAATCCAATGAACTTACACATGTATTCGTGCATGGGTTTCAATCCTCGCCGAAACGATCTTTCACACACATATTCAAGGCTACGGCATGCTCTAAACAATACTCTAGAGCCGCCTCAGAATACTTTTCGAAGTATCCTTGATCTGTATCTTCCGGCGAGAGAGTAAGCCAGAACATTATACCACGGACAGTTTTATCGCTGTCAATACTATTCGGCGTAAAGAAGTCGTTCCCTTCAATTAGGAGAGTACTCTTACCGTCTTTCCTCATATGCAACTTATAGGCCACACGAAACTTGCCTCTATCTTCAGAATAGTATGTGTCGAATAGCTGCAATGTGAAAGCAGACGGTAGATCTTTCCGTTTGATGTAAGGCCGGAAGATACATGTTCGAACCAAAGTAGGATAGCGAGGGTGCCTAGACATGGCTCACATCCTTTTCAGAGATCAGTTTCGTGAAGTAAGCAATATCCGATGCACTCTGTTTGACCCGTTTCTTAGCGAGACGAATCAGATCGTACTTACTTTCTTTAGAGAATTCGGTGCTATCCCTTCGCTGCTCTTCCACTTTGACCCAAAACGTATAAGCCTGATTAGCAAGCCTCAATTGGAATTCTGGACTACTAAGACCATTAGACATGTTGATTATCCTTATCTTCCGAGATCTGTTTCGTCAGATACATCACGTTATCCCTAGCTTGATCTTTCCTATCCCGCGCTAAGACCACTAATCGATCTTGCGCCTCGGGAGATAGGAGCATGTTCGGGCAATCGATTCGCTCCCACATGATCCCATTCCAGAAAGCATAATGACGTTTCGCAGTAGTAAGCTCCCATTGAAGCCTAGTCGTGTGCAAGAATGCGTCTATCATCTTGCTCTCTTCTGACGTTTCTTTCATTCGGGCCAGCTTTCTAGTTCGGGGCGTGATGCTCTCAGGATCGATTCTAACGAGCTTTTGAGGATGAACCGGGTAAGTAGTCGTCTCGCTATCTTGATTCGTTCTAGAGGCTTTACTTCTTTTGGCACGATCAATGACTATGCCAAAAACAACAATGCCGAACAAAAAGAATAGGTGGGACGTAATGCCCTAGTATGTCTCTTTGTCCGGCATGAGAATTGTAGAGCTACCATAAGGGATCGAACCTTACCTTTTCCTTGAGCAACATAATAGTTGCCAGCGGGGAATTTAGGACGTCCAAGTTATATTCATTCGTGCTCATTTGCAGATCAGGGTTTCTATCGATGCTCATTGTGTTTTTCCTTTACTCAGAAGTATAAACCGATGCGTTCTTCCCCGTCACCATGTCGATTACCCTCGGGAATGACAACTAATTTCGTGCCATCCGGAAAAACTAACTCAAGCCTCATGTAAGGATTCTCGCCGGTATCGTCTCTATGATCTAAAGCATAGGAGGATAGTTGTTTAGAAGCGACTAGGGATTCTAATTGTTTGATGATCATGGTTATCTTTCAAGGTAGAGCAAAACGGTTAGGCTGTCCGGCATGAGAATTGTAGAGCTACTATAAGGGATCGAACCTTACCTTTTCCTTGAGCAACATAATAGTTGCCGGCGCGGACTTAGGACGTCCAAGCAATAAATGGCATTGCTTTACGTTAGTAGCATAAAAAAGCC
>OCTA010001760.1_pt1 | contig 19788 bp, 13 predicted proteins | sample 1538991 | NCBI WGS metagenome assembly OCTA01 (sample SAMEA3539302, study PRJEB22396) | soil metagenome | biome: tundra; feature: field; material: soil | place: USA | collected 2010-05 | depth 0.15 m | reverse complement strand
CTTCGACACGAGCGCCTTGCGGCGCGGGCCTTGGCGGTACGACCGCGTGCGCCCTTGCGACCGCCGAATCGCCCTCGCTTCCTTCGACACGAGCGCCTTCCTGTTCTTTGTTCAAGATGACTACCCTCCTCTCCTAAATGGGGGCATCCAAAGTCCGGCTGCTGCGTCCCCATCTAGCGGCCTCATCACGGCCATTCCCATGCGAACTCTTCCGGCGCGCGACTTTCTACATTCGCGCGCAAAACCAAACTGGCCACCGTTCACCTCAACTCGTGTCCGGGCCGACCATAACCTGGCGGAGCCATTGCGTGCTCCGAAAGCAATCTATGCAACCGGTGACCGGAATGCAATGCCGATCACGTTCATCTGTAGAGTCTAACGCAATTTCACCCGAATTTCATGGCGCATCGTGCTGTCGGACAACCTTTTTGTATTGGACAATACTCAAGCCAGTGCGGTCGTGTCATACTAGCGCCACCAAAGCTCGCGCTCCAAACATGTTTTTGCGACTCGTTCTTCTGGCGCTAATGGCCCAGGCTCTTTCCTCCGTTCTGGGCGCAAGCCAGATCGGCGCCGAAACGGGCTCGTTCTTCTTTCGCGAATATTCACCAAAAACTTACCGCGGAACGCCCCAGAACTGGGCCGTCGTGGAAGACCGGCGCGGGGTGATCTACGTCGGCAACAGCGATGGACTTCTCGAATACGATGGACAAAAGTGGCGAAAACTCAAGCTGCCCAACTCCGCCACTGTCCGCTCGCTCGCCGTCGATGGCCAGGGAACCATCTATGTGGGAGGTCAGGCGGAGATCGGCTTCCTGAAAGCGGATGTAACGGGCACGCCGCGGTACGTTTCCTTGCTGGATCGTATTGAAGCGCGGGATCGAGTGTTCAACGATGTATGGACAACCCTGCCGACAACGTCCGGCGTGGTGTTCAGTTCGAACCAGCGGCTTTTCAGGTGGTCGGTGCGGCGGGGAATGAAGGTTTGGAAGGACTCCAGATCTTTCAGCGCAGCCTTCCTGGTTGACGATGTGCCGTATCTCGTCAAAAAAGGATCCGGGCTATATCGGCTTATCGACGATTCACTCCAGCCCGTTCCCGGCGGCGAGGCATTCTCGCACTCGACGGCCTTGCGCGGCGTGTTTCGGTTCATGGGGTCCCTTATGGTTGCGACCTCCGAAGCTCTTTATATCCAAAAGGGCGCCAAGTTTCAAGAATACGAGACCGAGGCCAAAGCCTTGCTGCGCGACAGCAGGATCTATCGGTGCCTCCCGTTACGAGACGGCGCACTGGCCGTCGGCACAGTCCATCGGGGAGCGATTCTTCTGAACGCGCAGGGAAAAATTCTGCGAGTCTTAAACAGCGAAGCCACGGGCGCCCGCGGCAACTCCATCAACGGCATGTATTGCGACCGGGAGGGCGGGCTGTGGCTCGCGCTGAACAACGGGCTGGCGCGAGTCGATGTCTCGGCATCCATGACGCGTTTTGCCGAACGCGAGGGGCTAGGAGAAATAGTGCCCTCCATTCAGCGTCAAGATGGAGTGTTGTACGCGGGCACCATGGCGGGCCTCTCTCGGTTGGTCCCCAACGGGAATGGTTCTCCACGCTTCGAGTCTGTGTCCGGAATCCACGGACAAGTGATGACTCTCGTCGCAACCGGTCATGGCCTGCTCGTGGGGGACCCGACCGGGCTCTACCAAGTGACAAAGAGCGGAGTCCGAGAGCTTTCCCCTAAAGGGCGCATCATCGACTTGGCCGTTTCGATCACTGACCCGTCGATGGTGTTTGCCGCGGGCAGCAGCGGGCTTTTCGTGCTGCGTTCGATCAGTGGACAGTGGCGGCAAATACTCTACATCGATTCACGCGGCGATGAATTACTCTCCGTTGTCGAGGAACGGGATGGGCACGTCTGGGCGACGACCCTTTCCGCCATCTGGCGATTCGATCTCCACGCTAATCCGGCGGGAATCGAGCGCTTTCCTAAAGAACAAGGTGTCCCTCCCGGAGATAAGCACGCTTACCGTGTGCATGGATCTGTTTTGTTTGCCACCGAGCGAGGTCTGTGCCGGTTCGATCCCGCCGCGCGTCGATTCGTTGCCGACACATCGTTTGGTCCAGAGTTTGCCAACGGCACGCGGCCGGTCTCGAACATACTGGAGGCCCCCGGCGGCGATATCTGGATTTCCGGCGACGACTATCATCGCGTGCTGCGGCCCACGAGCTCCGGCGGCTATACGTGGCGCGAGAATGTGCTCGGGAACGCGGGCATTCGAGAGCTTTATGCGTTGTATGTAGATCCGGATCACACCGTCTGGGCGTCGGGACGGGACGGCGGACTGGTCCGCTATGAGCCGACTGACACGTCCCGGGAGAATACCGAGTTCAGGGCGCTTCTACGCCAAGTGCAAATTGTTGGGCTTGAGCGAACCGTCTTTGGAGGAGGACCGGAACTCGCCACAACGCCCAAATTGGCGCACCGGGAAAATGACGTTCATTTCGATTTTGCGGCCCCCATTTTCGAAGGCGTTTCCGAAACCGAGTTCCGCGTGCGACTCGCCGGCCTGGACCGGAATTGGTCCCCCTGGACGGCGCAAGCCGAAAAGGAATACACGAATCTTTGGGAGGGCAAGTATGTCTTCCATGTGCAGGCGCGCGATCTAAAGGGCCAGATCAGCCGGGAGTCGATCTTCGCTTTTCGCGTGCTGCCGCCTTGGTACCGCCGCTGGTGGACTTACATGCTGTATGCGGTTCTTGCGCTAGCCATTGTCTGGCTGATTGTCAGGTGGCGTTTGCTAGCCATGGCGGCGGAAAATCGCAAACTGGACGGCATCATAGAGGACCGCACGGCGGAAATCCGGAGCCAGCGCGATGAGATTACCGCCCAGGAAAAGAAAACGGAAAGTCTGCTTCTCAACATCCTGCCTGCTCCTGTTGCCCATGAATTGCGCACCACCGGCGCGGTGACGCCCCTCTCGCATGACAACATTACGGTTTGCTTTACAGACTTTGTAGGGTTCACTTTATCGAGCGAAACACTGCCCGCCGCGGAATTGGTGGGAGTGCTAAACCGCTACTTCACGGAATTCGACAGGATCATCGACCACCATGGCCTCGAAAGGATAAAAACCATTGGCGACTCTTATATGTTCGTGAGTGGGTTGACGCAACCGAAAGCCTCGCATGCCGTCGATGCGGTGATGGCGGCCCTGGAGATCATTCAGGCGGTCGAGCGCTTGGCGCATTCCTCGCCCGGCTGGCAGATCCGCGTGGGTCTGCACAGCGGCCCGGTCGTAGCGGGCGTGGTAGGCAGCCGTAAGTTTGCGTTTGACGTGTGGGGCAAAACAGTCAATTTCGCCTCTCGACACGAATCGAGCGGAGAGCCAAATTGCGTTAATGTCTCGGCGCAAACTTACGAGCTAGTGAGCGACTTTTTTCATTGCGAGCCGCGCGGCCCGGTTCTTATAAAAGATGGGCGTTCCTTAGAGATGTATCTCGTCCGCGGCGCCCGGAACGGTTCATCCGGTATGCGGCCGGCGTCCGCGGACTCGTGCTTTTTCGAAGATCTCTATCAAAAAAAATTCAGTGGCGCGCCGCCTGGATCTTTTGACCTGGACAAGTTCCCGGCCAAGCGCGCGAACTGAGACCCGCGGCTATGACGCGGTGGCTTGCCTCACAGCCGCTCACCCTCGCTCTGCACCACACGAGCCGCGCGCTCGAGGTGTGTTTTGGGATCGACTTTTTTTCCCGCCGCGGATGCCTGCTCGCCCTCACCCTGCACTGCGGGAGCGCCTGCCGGCAGCGCGGCCTCGTTTACTTTTACAGTCGCTGGCGAGCCCTCGTCCGCCACAACATGAGCGCCTTGCTTTTGTATTTCCAAGATGATAGCCCTTCCTGTCCTAAATAGGAGTGTCCTGCGCGGGGAACCCAGTTTTAACGGGAGCAGATGGGTCCGGTGGTTCGAAGTGTATTTCTGCGGGTCGCCACTCAAAGAGCCGCCCGCATCCGCATCTCGCGGCCTAATCGAGGCGGAATGCGAACGCCTCAGACGTGCGAGTTTCTTCAGTCGCACGCGCGCAAGAAAAACGGAAGCAACGCTCACTTTAACTTGCGTTAGACGGTTAACTATAACACGGTTGAGCCAATGAGGCGCTCCGAAACCAGGGACTTTCGATCTGTTGACGACCTCGTGCGCTTACCGGTATTCGCCGTCCGTTTTGGACCCCTTTTCACCCGGCGGCAACACCTTGTGTTACTCTAGTTAAGGTTTTACGCCACACTTGGGAGGCAACGGCGCGTTCGTCGCGACCCGAGCCGTCTGTACCAGTCACATTATGAGTCAAAAGCCCGGCAAAAAGTATGAAGCTGCGTCCAAACAGGTAGAGTCCAAACCCTACCCGCTTGCCGAAGCGGTTACGCTCGTTCAAAAGATCAAATTCACCAAGTTTGACGAGACCGTCGAGGTGCATATGCGCCTGGGTGTCGATCCGAAGCATGCCGACCAGATGGTCCGCGGCACGGTCGTCCTTCCCAACGGTCTGGGCAAGTCGAAAAAGGTGCTGGTCATTGCCTCCGGCGACAAGCTTCGCGAGGCCGAGGAAGCGGGCGCGGACCTTTTCGGCGGCGAAGAGATGGTCACTCGGATCCAAACCGAAAACTGGACGGATTTCGACGCCGTCATCGCCACTCCCGACATGATGCGCTCCGTCGGGCGTCTCGGAAAAGTTCTCGGACCGCGCGGCCTGATGCCGAATCCGAAGACCGGCACCGTCACGACCGATGTCGCCAAAGCCATTCAGGAGATCAAAGCCGGTAAAGTAGAGTTCCGCGTCGATAAGACTGGCGTGGTCCACGCGCCCGTTGGCAAAGTGAGCTTTGCGAACGACAAGCTGCTTGAAAACACCAGCAGCCTGATTCAGGCGGTCATCAAGGCTAAGCCGTCCGCGGCCAAGGGCAAATACGTTAAGAGCGCCACGTTGTGCTCGACGATGGGTCCCGGCGTGCCGCTGGACGTGACGACATTCAACGCTAAAGTCGCCTAGCGCCGCTCTAGAGAATAGTTCGAGGCATGAGAGAGGGATCGCCCGCATGAAGGATAAGAACGAAAAAAAGAAGGACCTTGAGGACCTCAAGAGAGCTCTCGAAGAGAGCAAGAATATCTTCGTCACCAGCTACGAAAAGATGACGGTCAGCCAGGACTTTCAACTGCGGAAGACAATACGCGAAGTTGGCGGGAAGTATCGGGTCATCAAAAACAATATCGCCGCGAAAGCGTCCGAAGGAACCCCGGCAAACGATCTGCTGGGCCAATTGAGGGGCATGACTTCGCTCGCCTACACGGCGAACGATCCGGTGGCGCTCGCGAAGGCATTAACCAAGTATGCGAAGGAAAACGCCGCTTTTACCTTCAAGGCGGGTATTGTCGAAGGCCGGGTAATCGACGTCAAGGCGATCGCCGAGTTGGCCTCCATGCCCCCGAAGGAAGAGATTTTCGCTAAGTTGCTTTATCTCATCAATGCCAACGCGACCCGGCTGGTCAGCGCGATCGGCGGCGTAGGCCGTAATCTGGCGATTGTCATCGATCAGGCGGCGAAGGAAAACAAGTTCCAACAGTAAGGCGGTTGTTTGGGCGGGGTATCCGCTGACAACGGGATTTATCAAGTAATCAGGGAGTATAGGAAGAAAATGGCGGATATCAACGCAATTGCAGAACAGATTCAGGGCCTCACCCTACTCGAGGCCTCTCAGCTTGTTAAGCTGCTTGAAGAAAAGCTGGGGGTGTCGGCGGCGGCGGCTTCGGTCGCGGTAGCGGCCCCGGCGGGCGCTGGAGCGGCCGCGGCGGCCCCGGTCGAAGAGAAGACGGAATTCACCGTCATTCTTAACGCGGCCGGCCCCAACAAGATTAACGTCATCAAGGCAGTTCGCGAAGTGACGAGCCTCGGTCTCAAGGAAGCCAAGGATCTGGTCGATGGCGCGCCGAAGCCGATCAAAGAGGGCGTAAACAAGGACGAAGCCGAAGCCATCCGCAAGAAGTTCGCCGACGCCGGCGCCGCCGTCGAAGTGAAGTAAGGCTGTTCTTCTCCTTACCGCGAAACATATTTGAAATGGCCAGCCGTGCAGGGTTGACGCGGCTGGCCAATGTTGCTATTCTTAAGTAGTCGTCAAGCCGGGACGGTCCAGCATTAAATTTTCTGTCTCATCACTCTAAAGAGTTCTCCCGCTCACCTTGTTTAGGTGTGGCGGGTTTTGGCATGTCCAAAACCAATCCTTTCAATTGTTTCTCCTGTCACGAGGCTATGCGCAGAGTTCTTTCAGTTTTTTCAGGACTCTTTACATCGTGCGTTAGCTACAGGTTTCTCTCAGTCGGCTTTTCCGCCCGCCCGTTTTTAAGGCCCGGGCGCCGATCGTCGGGGGTGGTGGGCCGGTCGTTTTCCAGACCGATCTCCAATCTGGTCTCCCGGTAGATTTCCCGGCATGGTTCGTCAAGAGGAATGCTCTGGTTCCGCCGGTGCCGCTTCTGCCTGAGTGCAGCCTTGCGGCCCTTGTTTCGGTTTACAAAGGTCGGTACTGTGTCGTCGTTTATTTGTCATTGGAATCCTAAAGGACAAGCGTAGATGCCCAACGTGTCGAATGGTTCTCTCCGCGAGAGAGTCGATTTTTCGAGGATCAAAACCTCGATCCCAATCCCCAACCTGATTGAAGTGCAGAAGCGGTCTTACGAGCGCTTCCTGCAGATGGACCTGCTTCCGAAAGAGCGCGAAGATGCCGGTCTGCAAAGCGTATTCAGCTCGGTTTTTCCTATCTCGGACTTCCGAGGCCTCAGCCAGCTTGAGTTCGTCGATTACTCGATTGGCAACTGGGAGTGCAAGTGCGGCAACCTCAAAGGCCTGCATCACCTGCGCACCATTTGCCGCAATCCGAGCTGCGGCGCCGAAATCCGGACGGATCCTTTTCACGCCGGCGACGTTCTCTGCCATAAGTGCGGCACGTTCAACAAGAACATCGTCACTTTCTGCAATCGCTGCGGCGACCCCGTCGCGTTGCAGCTGAAGTACGACGTTCCCGAGTGCGAAGAGCGCGGCATGACTTACGCCGCTCCGCTAAAGGTCACGATCCGGCTGACCGTTTACGACAAAGATCCGGAAACCAACACCAAGACCGTCCGCGATATCAAGGAGCAGGAAGTCTTCTTCGGCGAAATTCCGCTGATGACCGAAAACGGCACCTTCATCATCAACGGCACCGAGCGGGTCATCGTTTCGCAACTGCACCGCTCGCCCGGCGTCTTCTTCGAGCGCGTTCAGGCGCAAGGCTACTTCCTCGGCAAGATCATTCCTTATCGCGGAAGCTGGGTCGAATTCGAGTATGACAACAAGAATCTGCTGTACGTGCGCATCGACCGCAAGCGGAAGTTTTACGGCACCGTTTTTCTGCGGGCGCTCGGCCTCAAGACGGATTCCGAGATCATCCGCGCCTTCTACAAGCTTTCCGCTATCACGCTGAAAGAGGGGAAGCTCTTGTGGGGCGTCAACGATAGCCTCATCGGCCTGAAGCTGTCCCACGCCATCCATAACAAGGCGGGCGACCAGGTGGTTCCGCAGGGGCGCAAGATCACCAACTCGGTGTTCCGCGAAATCCAGAAGAACAAGATCGAGCATGTTGAAGTCGCTTCTAACGATCTCGAAGGCGCCTATGTGGCGGCCGACGTCATCGACATGGAGACGGGCGAGGTTCTCATTGAAGCGAACCACGAACTGACATCGACGGCGATCGGCAAACTCGCCGATTCCGGCATTGAGACGTTCCAAATATTCTTCCCGGATCGGGACGATGCGGGCAACGTCATTTCCGCCACGCTCCGTAAGGACGCCGTTAAGAGCCAGAACGACGCCTTGCTTGAGATCTATCGCAAACTAAGGCCCGGCGATCCGCCCACGCTCGATACGGCGACGCAGCTTTTCCAGGGCATGTTCTTCGACCCGCGCAAGTACGATTTCTCGCGCGTCGGGCGCATGAAGTTCAATATCAAGCTGTACGACCGCAGTGACTCCACGGCGCTCGACAAGCGCACGCTCGATTCGGAAGACTTCAAGAGCACCATCAAGTACCTGCTCAAGCTGCGCAAGGGCATCGGCGCGGTGGACGATATCGATCACCTGGGCAACCGCCGCGTGCGCGCGGTGGGCGAGCTGCTGGAAAACCAGTTCCGCATCGGCTTGGTGCGCATGGAGCGCGCCATCAAGGAAAAGATGTCGGTGTACCAGGAAATGTCCACGGCCATGCCGCACGACCTGGTCAACGCCAAGCCCGTCATGGCCGCCATCCGGGAGTTTTTCGGATCGAGCCAGTTATCGCAGTTCATGGATCAAACCAATCCCTTGTCGGAGATCACGCACAAGCGCCGTCTCTCCGCGCTTGGACCCGGCGGTTTGTCTCGTGAGCGCGCCGGCTTTGAGGTCCGCGACGTTCACCCCACGCACTATGGCCGCATTTGTCCCATCGAGACGCCGGAAGGCCCCAACATCGGTCTGATCTCGTCGCTCTCCTGCTTTGCCCGCATCAATGAATACGGCTTCATCGAGAGTCCGTACCGCCGCATCCGGGACGGCTCGCTGGTCGATGAGGTGCGCATCCTGAATCCCGGCGAAACGCCGTTCAAGGTGAACCAGATTATTCTGCGCGAGGAGCTCGACAAGGCGAACGCCGCCGTGGGAGCTAAGCAGCAGGCCGAATACGAGGCGCACTCCGACTATCTTTCCGCTTGGGAAGAAGACAAATACATTGTGGCGCAGGCCAACATCGTCATCGATGAGAACGGCCATATCGTCGAGGACCTGGTTAACGCCCGGCAGGCCGGCAACTTCGTCCTGAAGCATCGCGACGAGATCCAGTACATGGACGTCAGCCCGAAACAGCTTGTCTCGGTGGCCGCCAGCTTGATTCCGTTCCTTGAAAACGACGACGCCAACCGCGCGCTCATGGGATCGAACATGCAGCGCCAGGCGGTTCCGCTGCTGCGCGCCGAAGCGCCGTATGTCGGCACCGGCATGGAGCGCGTCACTGCCCGCGACTCGGGCGCGGTGGTCATCTGCAAGCGCTCCGGCGTGGTCGATTCCGTCGATAGCGAACGCATCATCGTCCGCGTCGAAGGCGGCGCGCACGAGGGGCAAATGTCGCGCGAAGTTGGCGCGGATATTTATCAGCTCACCAAGTTTAAACGCTCGAACCAGAACACTTGTATCAGCCAGAAGCCCATCGTCAGCCAGGGGCAGAGGGTCCGCAAAGGCGATGTGCTCGCCGACGGCCCCTGCACCGAAGTCGGCGAACTCGCTCTCGGCCGCAACGTGCTGGTGGCCTTCATGCCATGGCGCGGTTATAACTTCGAAGACGCCATCGTGGTCAGCGAAAAGCTGGTCAAAGAGGATTACTACACCTCGATTCACATTGAGGAATTCGAGATCGAAGCCCGCGACACCAAGCTCGGTCCGGAGGAGATCACCCGCGACATTCCAAACATCGCGGAATCGTTCCTGCGCAACCTGGACGAGAGCGGAATCATCCGTGTCGGCGCTACCGTTAAGCCGGGCGACATCCTGGTCGGCAAGGTGACGCCGAAGGGCGAAACGCAGCTCACTCCCGAAGAGAAACTGCTCCGCGCCATCTTCGGCGAGAAGGCCGGCGACGTCAAGGATGCCTCGCTTTACTGCCCTCCCGGTATCGAAGGCACCGTCGTCGATTGCAAAGTCTTTTCGCGCAAAGGCGCGGAACTCGACGAGCGCTCGAAGCAGATTCTGCAACTGCAGGAAGAGCGTCTGCACCGCAACCTCGAAGACGAAAAACGCATTCTCAGCGATGAGCGCGCCAAGCGTCTCGAAAACCTGCTGCACGGCAAGGAATTGCTTGCCGATCTGCACGACGAAAAGACCAACAAAAAGCTGCTCTCGAAGGAGATGCCGCTCACTCGGGACATACTCGATAAGCTGCGCGCGCGCGATTTGAAGCGCATGCGGCTCACGACGAAAGACATTCGCATCGGCGAGCAGATCGATGAAATCGAGGAAATGACCTCGCGTCAGATCGCCGTTCTCGAAAAGATCACGGAAGAGAAAATCTCGAAGCTTCGCAAAGGCGACGAACTGCCTCCCGGCGTCATCAAGCTGGTCAAATGCTACATCGCCATGAAGCGCAAGCTCTCGGTCGGCGATAAGATGGCCGGACGCCATGGCAACAAGGGTGTGATCGCGCGCATCGTTCCGGAAGAGGACATGCCGTATCTGCCCGATGGCACTCCGGTTGAAATCGTCCTCAATCCGCTCGGCGTCCCATCTCGTATGAATGTCGGTCAGATTCTCGAAACGCACCTTGGCTGGGCTGCCGAAAAGCTCGGCGTTCACTTCGCCACCCCCGTGTTTGACGGAGCTGCGGAGAAGGACATCAAGGATCAGTTGACGAAGGCCGGACTCCCGACCTCGGGCAAAATCCAGCTTTACGACGGCATGACGGGCCACGCTTTTGAGCAGCCGGTCACGGTCGGCTACATCTATATGCTCAAGTTGAGCCACTTGGTGGACGACAAGATCCACGCGCGCTCCATCGGACCGTACTCGCTCATCACCCAGCAGCCTCTGGGCGGCAAAGCGCAGTTCGGTGGCCAGCGCTTCGGCGAAATGGAAGTCTGGGCGCTTGAAGCGTATGGCGCCGCTTACATTCTTCAGGAACTGCTCACCGCTAAGTCGGACGATGTCTACGGCCGCGCCAAGATTTACGAAGCCATCGTCAAGGGCGAAGCTGCCGCCGAACCCGGCGTCCCGGAGTCGTTCAACGTTTTGATCCGCGAGCTGCAGAGCCTCTGCCTCGACGTGGAGCTGATGAAAAAGCCCCGCGAGCCGCACGAAGACCTCGCCCACGCCGCGGATTAGCAGCCGGTTCTTCGCAGGCGGGATGCGTCATCGCCCCGCATCCCGTCTGCGCATGTTGTTTGAAACGGGCGTAGCGCACAGTGCTCCATCCGGCTGTGCGCGAATGGAAAAGTTGCTGATTAAAGGACAACTATGTATCGTTCCTCTCCGTACGACAGAGCCAATCTCATCGCCGATTTCGATTCCATCAGAATCAGTCTGGCCTCTCCGGAAAAAATCCGGAGCTGGTCACACGGTGAAGTCACTAAGCCGGAGACTATCAATTATCGAACTTTCAAGCCGGAACGCGACGGCCTTTTCTGCGCCCGGATCTTTGGCCCGGTAGCCGACTGGGAGTGTCTCTGCGGTAAGTACAAGCGGATGAAGCACCGCGGCGTCATCTGCGATAAGTGCGGTGTCGAAGTTACGCTGTCGCGCGTGCGGCGTGAACGTCTGGGGCACATTGAACTCGCCAGCTCTTCTTCCCACGTCTGGTTCTTCAAGGGTCTCCCAAGCCGCATCGGGTATCTAGTCGATATCACCCTGCGCGAGTTGGAGCGTGTTCTCTATTACGAAGCCTTCACCATCATCGATCCAGGCGAAGGCACCGGCCTCTCGACCGGCGAAGTCATCAGCGATGAGCGCAAGCGCCAGCTTGACCAGGAGTTCCCCGGCAAGTTCGTCGCCATGATGGGCGCGGAGGCCATCAAGGAACTTCTCAAGAAGCTCGATATTGAATCCCTCAGCCAGGAAATCCGCGAGAAGATGCGCACGGAAACTTCCGCCCAAAAGAAGCTGAAGTTCGCCAAGCGCCTGCGCGTCGTCGAAAGTTTCCGCAAGTCCGGCAACAAGCCGGAGTGGATGATCCTCGACGTTATACCCGTTATTCCGCCGGAGCTTCGCCCGCTGGTGCCGCTCGATGGCGGACGTTTCGCCACCTCCGATCTCAACGATCTTTATCGCCGCGTCATCAACCGCAACAACCGCCTCAAAAAGCTGATGGAGCTGCACGCTCCGGACGTCATCGTGCGCAACGAGAAGCGCATGCTGCAGGAAGCCGTTGACGCGCTGTTCGACAACGGCCGCCGTGGGCGCGTGCTGCGCGGAGCCAACAATCGCCCGCTGAAGTCGCTCTCCGACACTCTCAAGGGCAAGCAGGGCCGCTTCCGCCAGAATCTTCTCGGCAAGCGTGTGGACTACTCCGGCCGCTCGGTGATCGTGGTCGGTCCCGAACTCAAACTTCACCAGTGCGGTCTCCCGAAGAAGATGGCGCTTGAATTGTTCAAGCCGTTCATCTACCATCGCCTGGAGCAGCGCGGCCATTGCACCACCATTAAGCAGGCCAAAGAACTGGTCGAGCAGCAGGATCCCGTGGTCTGGGACATCCTCGAAGAAGTCATCAAGGATCACCCGATTCTGTTGAATCGCGCGCCCACTCTTCACCGCCTCGGCATTCAGGCCTTCGAGCCCGTGCTGGTGGAAGGAAAAGCCATCAAGCTGCACCCGCTCACCTGCACCGCTTTCAACGCGGATTTCGACGGCGATCAGATGGCCGTCCACATTCCGCTCTCCCCCGAAGCGCAGATCGAAGCCTCCACCTTGATGCTGGCTTCAAACAATATCCTGTCGCCCGCGCATGGGGCGCCCATCGCCGTTCCCACCCAGGACATGGTTCTTGGCCTTTATTACCTCACCAAGATGCGCCCGAATTCAAAGGGCTCAGGCCGCACCTTCGCCTCCATGCACGACGTGTTGATCGCGCTCGAAATGGGTGAAGTCGAAACGCTCACCGCCATCAAACTGCGCCACACGGGCAAGGTCATCGACCTCACCAAAGCGTTCGACAACCAGAACATCATGCATACCGAGCCGATCGAGTTCAGCAAGCAGTACATGGACACGACGGTCGGCCGCGTCATTCTCAACGACGTTCTTCCAAAGGAGATGCCGTTCATCAACGGGCTTCTCAAGAAGAAGGGCATGGCCCAGCTCGTCCAATACTGCTACCTGAAGTTCGGCCGCGTGATCACCGTGCAGATGCTCGATGAAGTCAAGAAGCTTGGCTTCCTCTATGCCACTCGCGCCGGCATCTCCATCGGCATCGACGACATGGTGGTTCCCGAAGAGAAGGGCGCGCTCGTTCGCGAAGCTGAAAAGCAAGTGATCGAAGTGCAGTCCCAGTATCAGGAAGGCGCCATCACGCAATCGGAGCGCTACAACAAGATCATCGAAATCTGGTCGAAGGTCACCGAAGCCATTTCCGACAAGCTCTTCAAGGGGATGGAAGAAGACGATCGCACCGGCCGCGTTATGAACCCGATTTACATCATGGCCGATTCGGGCGCCCGCGGCTCGAAGCAGCAGATTCGTCAGCTCTCCGGCATGCGCGGCCTGATGGCCAAGCCGTCGGGCGAAATCATCGAGCAGCCCATCACCGCGAATTTCCGCGAAGGCCTCGACGTGTTGCAGTACTTCATCTCCACCCACGGCGCGCGTAAAGGCCTCGCCGATACGGCGCTCAAGACCGCCGACTCCGGTTACCTGACCCGCCGCCTTTGCGACGTGGCACAGGACGTCATTATCAGTGAAGACGATTGCGGCACCAGCGACGGTATTTACGTCGAGCCGATCTACGAATCCGGAGAGATCATCGAGGCCCTGCGCGACCGTATCGTCGGCCGCGTGGCTCTCGAAGATCAGCGCGATTACGAGAACAACGTCATCGTGAGCGTTAATCAGGAAATCACGGAAGATCTCGCGAGCGCCATACAGGCCGCCGGTATCGAGCGCGTCAAAATCCGCTCCGTTCTCACTTGCGAGTCGAAGCGCGGTGTTTGCCGCCTCTGTTACGGCCGCAATCTCGCCACCGGCCGCATGGTCGAGCGCGGCGAAGCCGTCGGTATCATCTCGGCCCAATCCATCGGCGAGCCCGGCACGCAGCTCACCATGCGCACCTTCCACATCGGCGGCGCCGCCACCCGTATCAGCGAGCAGTCTACCCAGGACGCAAAGAGCGACGGCTTCGTCAGCTTCAGCAACATCAACACGGTTCGCAATAACAAGGGCGACCTGATCGCCATGAACCGCAACGGCATCCTGATCATCCTCGACGAGAAACAGCGGGAGCGGGAACGCTACCCGGTTGTCTACGGCGCCAAAATCAACGTCGATAACGGCGCTCCCGTGAAGGCCAACCAGATCCTGCTCGAATGGGATCCATACACCTTCTCGATCCTCACCGAAATCAGCGGCACGATTCACTTCAAAGATCTGGTCGATGGGCTTACCACCCAGGAACAGGTCGATGAAATCACCGGCAACATGCAGGTGGTTGTCACTGAATCGAACGACGAGAAGCGCTTCCCGACCATCGTGGTTCGCCCCGAAGGCGGATCGCGCTCGGAAGACAAGCGCTATCTCATGCCGACCCACGCTCACTTAATGGTGAACGACGGCGACACGGCGCACGCGGGCGATGTGCTCGCGAAGATCCCGCGCGCCACCACCAAGACCAAGGACATCACTGGCGGTCTGCCTCGCGTGGTCGAGTTGTTCGAAGCCCGCAAGCCTCGCGAAACGGCCATCATCGCCGAAATCAACGGCACCGTGAAGTACGGCGAAGTCAGCAAGGGTATGCGCAAGCTGTACATCGTTGGCGACGACGGCGTGCAGAAAGAATACTCCCTCCCGCGCGGCGTTCACATCAACGTCACGGAAGGCGAGCGCATCCGTTCCGGCGATCCGCTGATGGACGGCCCGCGCAATCCGCACGACATCCTCGCCGTGCTCGGCGAAAAGGAATTGCAGAAATACCTGGTCAATGAGATCCAGGAAGTCTACCGCCTGCAGGGTGTCAACATCAACGATAAGCACCTTGAAGTGATCTCGCGCCAGATGATGCGCTGGGTTCGGATCGAGGACATCGGCGACACCGAGTTCCTGCCGGACGAGGTGGTCGATAAATTCAAGTTCCGCGAGGAGAACGCCCGCGTGGTCGAAGCGGAAGGCCGCGCGGCAACGGGTAAACCGATCCTGCTCGGTATCACCAAGGCGTCGCTCTCCACCGATTCGTTCATCTCCGCGGCCAGCTTCCAGGAGACGACACGCGTGCTCACCGAAGCCGCCATCAACGGCAAGGTCGATTACCTCCGCGGTCTCAAGGAGAACGTCATCATGGGCCGGCTCATTCCCGCCGGCACCGGCATGGAGTTCTACCGCCGTCTCAAGATTGCCGGCGAAGACGTTGTCGAAGAGGAGCCGCTGCCGGAGCAGGAGATCTCTCTTGCCGACGGCCTCGGCGACTACGGCGACGAGACTCCCGGCGTTTACACGGGCGGACTCTCCGAAGATCTCGGGGACGAGGCTGTCATCGTAGCCGACGAGATCTAACCAAATCGTCGTTTGACTTAATTCGGCAAAGTTGTTTCATAATGAGGGGCGGTCCTGGTGGCCGCCCTTTCCACGTTTATCGGAGGCAGTTCATGATTACCCAGGTTAAATTTCTGGGCGTATGCGTCAGCGATCAGGCCCGCGCCCTTCAGTTCTACACGGAGAAGCTCGGATTCACCATACGCACCGACGCCCCCATGGGAGACCAGCGCTGGTTGGAACTCGCCATCCCGGGAGCGGAAACCGGCATTGTTCTGTTCACGCCAAAAGGGCAGGAGGATCGCATCGGCACCTTCGTCAACACATCGCTTGCCTGTGACAATGTGGACTTGACTTATCGCGAGCTAACCTCTCGCGGCGTCGAATTCACGACTCCGCCCACCGCCCAGCCCTGGGGGACTTACGCGGTTTTCAAGGACCCAGACGGAAACAGCATCGTCCTGAGCCAGTCAGCTGCATAGAAACCTTCGGACGGCGTTGCGGCACCAACGTGAACACGTTTCGCATCGCACTCGCCAATATCCGTTTCCCCGCAACTCCCGAGGAGTCGGTCACATTGGCCGAACAAGCCATCGCCCAAGCCTTCATCGAACGCGCTGGCCTGATCTGCTATCCGGAATGCTTCATTCCCGGCTATCGTGGACGGGGGAAGGCAGTTCCGCCCCCCGATCCTTCCTTTCTCGAACGCGCCTGGTCCGCCATTGCAGCGGCAGCCGCGAAGGCAAGCCTCGCAGTCGTCCTCGGCACCGAACGCGTTGTAGACGGCGCCCTGTTCGCCACCGCGCTGGTCATCAATCGAGACGGAACGATCGCCGGTTTCCAGGACAAAGTCCAACTCGATCCCTCCGAGGAGGGCATCTATTCGCCCGGCTCGGGAAGGCGGGTTTTCCACACCGGTCCGCTGACATTTGGCATCGTGATCTGCCATGAGGGTTGGCGCTATCCGGAAACCGTCCGCTGGGCCGTCCGGCACGGCGCCCGCATTGTCTTCCACCCTCATTTCCACGAAGCCGAGCCCAGCAGTTACCGGCCCGCCAGTTTCGCCGATCCCGCAAACTCATTCCATGAGAAAGCAGTCTTGTGCCGGGCGGCGGAGAACACCTGCTATGTCGCAACCGTAAACTGCGCCAGCACAGGCTCGCCGACCACTTCAGCGGTCGTGGGGCCAAACGGATTGCTGCTTACCCACCAGCCATACGGTAAAGAGGGCTTGCTCATCGCCGACATCGACATAGCCGGGGCCACTGGCCTCCTCGCTGCGCGCTGCAAACCCATCGAAGATTAGCTCCTGGTAATGGCAGTGATGTCACAGTCCATTAACAACCCTTTCGGCGTTATTCAGCTTACGAAAAAGGCTGCGGTTGCGGGTTGTTCCAGTTCGGTGCGATGAGTTTTGCAAGCGGCTGGCGTCAGTGATCTAAGTGCAGGGCATTCAGAAAAAGGTAGGCTGAACATTTATGTTTTCGTTGCCGAGTTCATACGCGCGCGAGCAAATCTTCCCGACGCTCGATGCCGCCCAGATCGAGCGGTTGGCCGCCCACGGAACCAGGCGTTCCGTTGAGGCAGGCACTATACTTGTCGCGCAAGGCGAGCAGATCTCGCACTTTTTCGTGGTCGTGACCGGTGAATTGGAGATCGACCAAATCGATGGGACGCGCGAAGAGAAGATTACCGTTCATGGCCCCGGACAGTTTCTCGGCGACATCGACATGCTGTCCGGGCGGCGCAGCATCATCCAAGGCCGCATGATCAAGTCCGGCGAGGTGATTGAGGTGGATCGGGAAAGCCTGCAAGGGCTAGTCCAAAGCGACAGTCAGCTCGGCGAGATCCTCATGCGGGCCTTCATTCTTCGCCGCTTGGCGCTGATGTCGTCGGGGCACGGCGATGTCGCGGTGATCGGATCCAGCCACTCCTCTGGAACCTTGCGCATCAAGGAGTTTCTATCGCGCAACGGTTACCCCTATTCGTATATCGATCTTGATCGCGACACCGCGGTGCAGGAGGTTCTGGACCGCTTCAAGGTTACCGTCGATGACATACCCGTGTTGATTTGCCGCGGCGAGGTGGTGCTGCGGAATCCGACGAACCAGGAGATTGTCGAGTGCCTCGGCCTAAACGTTGGCATTGACCGCGCGCAAGTGCGCGATGTGGTGATTGTGGGCGCCGGACCGTCGGGACTGGCGGCGGCGGTTTACGGGGCCTCGGAAGGCTTGAAGGTTCTTGTCCTGGAGGAAACCGCGCCCGGAGGACAGGCGGGCACGAGTTCCAAGATCGAAAATTACTTAGGCTTTCCGACGGGCATTTCCGGCCAGGAACTCGCGGGCCGGGCATACACGCAGGCGCAGAAGTTCGGGGCTCAGATTATGATCGCGCGCCCAGCTCGGCAATTGAAGTGTGAGCGCACCCCGTACACCATCGACATCTAGGGCGACGGCAAGGTGCTCGCCCGCGCCATCATCATCGCCACGGGCGCGCAGTACCGGAAACTTCCGCTCGCAAACCTAGACCGCTTCGAAGGGGCGGGGATCTATTACGGCGCGACGTTTCTGGAAGCGCAAGTTTGCGAGCCGGATGAGGTGGTTGTCGTTGGCGGCGGCAATTCGGCTGGCCAGGCGGCGGTGTTTCTCTCGCAGACCGCCAAGGCTGTTCACATCGTGATAAGAGCGGAGAGTTTGGCCTCGACGATGTCACGCTATTTGATACGCCGGATAGAAGAGAGCAGCGTGATCACCGTTCATCCCCACACGGAGATCACTGCGCTCGAAGGCAGCGACAGGCTTGAGCGCATACAGTGGCGCGACAATCTGACCGCGCAAGTGGAGACGCACGATTTCCGGCATGTGTTTCTGATGACGGGAGCGAGCCCGAACACCGATTGGATAGCCGGTTGTCTTACGTTGGATGCAAAGGGGTTTATCAAGACCGGCCCCGACTTGACGCCGCGGGATCTCCAAAATGCGGGCTGGCCGTTGAGCCGCTTGCCGTATCTGCTGGAGACCAGCTTGCCCGGTGTGTTCGCCGTGGGCGATGTGCGGTCGGGCAACGTCAAGCGCGTCGCTTCGGCGGTTGGGGAGGGGTCGATTTCGATTAGCTTGGTGCATAAGGTCCTGGCTGAGTAGAACGCCCAAGCGGCAGGCCAAAAATGTAAGTGGCAGAAATGTAAGTGGCAGTCAATGCTGAGTGCGCGCTTCCACTTCCGCCAGCCAGCCGCGCCGTAGCTTCTCCGCCGGCACGTTTGAAAGATAGGGCTTGATGTCGAGAATCGACGTTCCGTCCAGCATGTCAACTCCTTGCACGTGCAGCCGCGAACCTTCCCGGCGCTGGAGTTCGACAACCGTTAGCCCGATCGGGTTGGGTCTTCTTGGCGACCGCGTTGCGAATACCCCGTGCTCTCGATTGTCGCTGGGAGGCGCCCCAATCAATTCAAAGCCTACCGACCGGTCGAAGACCCAGATGACGAACAGGTGAGAGAAGCCTTCGATATCCGTGAGCCCGACTTCGAATTCCGGCTTTATCTCGAGAATGCCCTCCGCCTCGTGTTTCGCTCCCAGTCCTTTTGGGATCTCCCGAGTCTCTTTGTATGGACTTCTGACATACCCGATGGGCTGCATGGCGATCACGTCTGGATTCCTCTTCCCTTTTGATACGACGGCCATTATAGTCAACATAGCCATGAGGAGCAAACCGCCAGTGCCTAACCCGGCGTAGCCGGAACCAAACAGGGTCAGAATCCAAAAGTTGGGGCCTCTGTGAAAGTGCCTCCAAACCCCCGTGAATGACGATCGCGGACTGAGCGCGGATCGGGGTTGTTCAGGTGATTCGGTAAACGAAGGCATCCTCGATAAAGCGGTGACCGAAAACCTGGCCGCCTAAGCGCATTCCATCAACGCTGGCGGCTTTGCCGAATACTTTGCGCAGGCTCTTGATGGTGGAGTCGGACATAGGAAGGATCAGTGAGACCGGCTGCTTCTGGATAGGAATCCCGGCGGCATTGAGCGAATTGTGGAGCATTCCGTAGGCGTCACTGCGCCCCACATTGTCGAATTTGCGCGACGAAAGAACCAGACGCCAATCCTCGTACTCGGGCAAATAGGCCCACCAGGCGACGTTTACGTTTATGCCGGCGCGGTCGAGGGCGTCGAGAGCCTCACGGCCCTGTTCCAAATCCGTGCTTACCAATGCAGTCTTAACCATGCGAGAATTCCGTCAGGTTTGTCGGCGATGGCTTTAACAAGGTCTTCGGCCGCTGCCTGATCGTTCCTCGCATAGCGACTCTGCTCCGACCAGCTTTGGACGGTGTCCCAACGCTTCCGAAATTCGAGATCTTTAGAAGCACGTTCACTCCGCAGTTCTTCAAGGCCAGCGACTCGCACTAAGTCTCTCAGGTTATGCGAATAACTTAAGTCTACCCGCTTCTTGTCGGGAAACTCAAACCGCCTGGTTGCTTTACAAGCCTTGACGGCACACTCCACAGCATATCCTGCCAGATAATAAGCGCCATCGC
>OCTA010001756.1_pt1 | contig 19805 bp, 16 predicted proteins | sample 1538991 | NCBI WGS metagenome assembly OCTA01 (sample SAMEA3539302, study PRJEB22396) | soil metagenome | biome: tundra; feature: field; material: soil | place: USA | collected 2010-05 | depth 0.15 m | reverse complement strand
AGGCCGGCCAGGACGGTGGTCTGGTACGAGCCGCGCAGCGAATCGAGCAGGACGCCGATCCTGGGCCGCCGATCCTGCGCGGTTCGGCGCGCGTGGGGCGCCTGGCGTTCGTCGACACGCGCGGTTCGCATCGAGCCACTCTGATCGCGCCAGCGCATCATCGCCGCACTGCCCCGATCGCCCCCCGGACCATCTGCGCATTCGTACCACGGGGAGCGGCCCGAGGAAAAAGTGGGGCCGCGTCGGTTCCGGCTGGCGCCTCTGGCATACGGGGCGAGTCGGCGTATTCTTGCGCCATGATGTCGCGGCAAGACCTGGCGCGGACAGCCGGCGCCCGACCGGCATGAGGCCACTTGCCGTCCCGGCGCCCGGCTCGCGCAGCGCGAAGCTGATCTGGAGCGCGTCGCTGATCGCGGTGATGCTGGTGACCGGCCTCATGGTCGCGCAGCGGACCCGCCGCCAGATCCGCAGCGAAGAGGTGGAGATTCTTCAGGGGGTGCGCAAGGTCTGCAAGCTGTCGACGGTGGAGCTGACGCTGGCGGACTACGCGAAGAAGACCGTCCCCAAGACGATCGACCTGCCGTTCACTCAGGAGCCGGTCGCCTATCTGTTCTATTCGGGCATCGTGTCGGCGGGCTTCGACGTCTGCGAAGCGCCGGCGGAGATGTCGGTCAACCATGCGACCCGCCAGGTCCGCGTCACGTTGCCGCCGCCGCGGATCCTGTCGATCGACGTCCTGCGCTTCGAGACGGTCAACGAGGAGTCGGGGTTCTTGAACGCGATCGCGCCGGCCGATCGCAACCGCTGGTACACCGAGGCGCGCGCGGCGCTCGAGCACGGCGCGCTGGCGGGGGGTGCGCTCGAGCGGGCGCAGGCGCACGCGCGCGAGCTGTTCGCCAGCTTCGTCGAGCGGCACGGCTATACCCTGGTGTTCGGGATCGCCGAGGCGGATCGGTGACGCGCGGGCGCCGGTCGTCGCGCTGGTTGTCGCTGTCGTTTCTGCTGCCGCTCTTGTCGTTCGTGGCGCTGGTTGGCAGGCCGGCCGCGGCGCGGGCCAAGCACCCCTCGCCCGGCGGGCAGAAGGCCGGCGAGAAGACCGGGCAGAAGACCGGCACCGGCCCCTGTACCGACGGCGACGAGACGGCGCTCTGGTGGTCGCCCCAGGCACCGGTGGCCGGCGGCGCGGTCAAGGTGCTGGCGGTCGGCGAGGGCGTGGCGGCGGGCGAGCTGGCGGTCGCCGATCCCGACGGCCGGCGCCGTGCGCTCACGGTCGTACGCCACCCCGGCCTGCCGGGGAGCCTGGCGGCCGAGCTCGGGGCGTTGCACGCGGGCGTCTACCGACTGACCTTCACCCGCGGCGATCACACGGCCTGCCGCGAGATCGAGGTCGCCGCCCATGCGGGGAAGCCCTCGACCGCCGTGGGGACGTCGGTCTGGGTGGCGCGGCATGCCTGGGACCGCCGCTACGAGAATTTTTTCTCGGCCTGGATCGATCTGCTGTTCGACGCGCCGGTCGACCAGTCGCTCGATTTTCGTCCGCTGCACCAGGCGCTCCGCGATCCGGCCCGGAACTTCCTGGGTAACTTCCTCTCCCTGCGCGAGGACGATCCCAAGAACAAGGCCGCCATCGCCGCCACGCCGGACTGCGCCGACCTGCCGTATTTCCTGCGCGCGTACTTCGCCTGGAAGCTGGGGCTGCCGTTCGGGTTCCGCGACTGCGATCGCGGCACCGATACCCGGCCGCCCCGCTGCACGGGCTTTTACAGCAACGAGGATCCCCCCACCGGCCATGACCTGTTGCCCGCGATGCGCAGCTTCTTGCGGCAGATGGCCAACCACGTCCAGTCGGGGAGCGCGCGCACGGCGCTCGACGACGACGCGACCGACTACTACCCAGTCGCGCTCGATCGCAAGGCGTTGCGCCCCGGCACGATCTACGCCGACCCCTACGGCCACGTCATGATGATCGTGAAGTGGGTCGACCAGACGCCCGAGCGCGGCGGCCTGCTGCTGGCCGTCGACGGGCAGCCCGACACCTCGATCGGACGCAAGCGATTCTGGGAAGGGACTTTCCTCTTCACCAACGACACCAAGAGCGCGGGCCCGGGGTTCAAGGCCTTCCGTCCGGTGGCCCGCGGGGCCGACGGCCATCTGGAGGCGCTGGCCAACCGCGCCATCGGGGGGGCGGGCGATCCGGCGCACGCCGCCTTCTCCGACGAGCAGGCCAAGCTGACGCCGGACGCCTTCTACGCGCGGATGGGCAAGCTCATCAACCCGCGGGGCCTCGAGGCGGAAAAGGCCTACCGCGAGACGCTGGATGCGCTCTGCGAGCAGCTCACGGTGCGGGTCGGCTCGGTCGACAACGGCGAGAAGTTCGAGAAAGAAAAGGGTCCGGTCGTGATCCCGATGCCCGACGGCGCCAAGATCTTCGAGACCACCGGCCCCTGGGAGGACTACGCGACCCCGTCGCGCGACATGCGCCTCCTCATCGCGATGAACGTGCTGCTGGCGATCCCCGATCGGATCGTCAAGCACCCGGAGCTGTTCAATCTGGGCGGGCGCAAACCGGAGACGGTCCGCGACGAGATCGCCAAGCTGCATGCCAGCCTGATCGGCACCCGCGGGATCACCTACACCCGCAGCGACGGGACGCCCTGGAAGCTGACCGTCGCGGATCTGCTGGCGCGCCGGGCGGCGCTGGAGATCGCCTTCAACCCGAACGACTGCGTCGAGACGCGCTGGGGCGCCGCCGAGGGGACGCCCGAATACGCGACCTGCGCCCGCCACGTGCCCGCCGACCAGCGCGCGAGGATGGCCGAAGTCCGGGTCTGGTTCCACGAAGCCAGGCGTCCGGCTCGCTAGCGAGCGCGGAGCGCGTCGGCTCCTTCCCGGCGTGACGGTGTCCGGACATCGCGGCGGACAGCTGCGGACACCGGCGCCTCCGAGCCAACGCCCGTACCCGCCCGCGGATCGCCGCGGTTTTCGGCGGCTGGTTCCGCGCCGGCCGCTGGTACGTACCTTGCTGTTGCCTAGGTTCGAACGACAGCCAAAACGGACAGGAGACTCAGTCATGAACGCCAAGACCATCAGCCTGGTTGCTTCGATCCTTCTCTCGAGCCTGGGGTGCAGCACGTTGCCTCGGCCGGACGTGGTGAGCGCCGGAGCGCTCGCGGGCAACCGCGTCGCGCTCGCGAGCGGGCCGGCCCTGGTTCACATCAGCACGAACGGCAGCGGCACCGCGCGGCTCTACCTGGCGGACGACGACGGCATCGGAAGCGCCCTCTGCCCGAGCGCAGCCGCCGAGAACGCCGTTCCGATCCGCATCCTCGACGGCGAGAGCAACGTGAGCGATCTGCCGGTTCCGGCCGGCAAGCGGGTGTGCGCGGTGTTCGATGCGCGCGAGCTCAGCGTCAACTGGCTCTGGGAGGACTACTCGGTGCGAACCGAGAGCCCGGCCCGCGTCTCTTCGCCCGCGCCCCTGCTGATCGCCAAGCGCTGAACAATCTCATCCTCGAAGGACGGGCCGCTCCGGCGGTCCGCGGGTGAGCCGAACAGGTCCCCGATCATCACTGTGTGAGGTGGCACAATCGCCGATCGTGACGCTTCGGAGCCCAGCCGCGTTCGTTCTGCTGGTGGTCCTCGCCGGTCTCGGCTGTGCGGTCAGCGAGCCGCTGGACGTCCCATCGGCGGGCGCCTCGGGCGCGGACGCCACGTCGTCCGCCGGCGGCGCGGGCAGCGGAGGCAACGGAGGCTCGCCGGGTGTCGCGGGATCGCCGGGGACCGCGGGCACGGTGGGCGCCGCGGGGAACACCGGCGGCGCGGGCGCCGGTGTCGGCGGGGTCGCAGGTCGCGGCGGTTCGATCGGCATCGCCGGAAATCCCAGCTCGGCGGGCACCAGTGGCAGGGCGGGCACCACCGGGACGGTGGGCACGATCGGCGCCGCGGGCACGGGCGGCGTGAGCCAGGCCGACGGCGGAACCGTGACCTTCACCGAAGTCTACACCCAGGTGATCTCCCAGAACTGCTTCGGCAGCGGCTGCCACAACCCCGCAGGTGGCGACCGCCCGAGCTTCGCCTCGCAGACGGGCTGCTACACCTACTTCAAGAACCAGGGTCAGCTCTACCCCGAGCAGGATCCGAACAACTCCTACCTCTATTTCATCATGCACGGAGATCCGACGGCCTCGCCGCCGTCGCCGCCCTACATGCCGCCGTCCCCCAATCCCCACGTCTCCGCCGACGATCTCGCCCTCGTCGCCGCCTGGATCGCCGACGGCGCGCTCAACGACTGACGGTCACCTACTTCTTGTCGGTCTTCGCGGGACCGTAGAAGTGCTCGACCCGTCTTCGGACCAGCTCGGGCTCCAGCGCGGGATCGAAGGACCCGACCCGCTGGGCGATGAGATCGGCCCAGGGGAGCTCGGCGGTCTCCTTCTCCTTGCGGCGGACGATCTCGGAGACGCTGCCGATGTGGCGGGCCGGCACGCCACCCACCGCCGAATCGGGGGGCACATCCTTCGTCACCACGGCGCCGGCCGCGACCAGAGCGTTCGGACCAATGGTCACGCCCGGCATGATGATGGCCCGATGGCCGATGAAGACGTTGTCTCGAATGTCGATCTTGCCGACGGCGTCCAGCTTGACGCCGAAGGCTCGGTTCAGGACCTCGACCGATCCGTCGTGGCCGATGAGCGTGCAGTTCGCGAGCAGGACGTTGTTGCCGATCCGGACGTAAGCCGGATCCAGAATCTCGGTTCCGTAGACGATGCCGACGTCACGCCCGATGGCCTGGAGCCGACCGCTCCGGCGCAAGATGTCGGCGTATTCGACCGGGGTCGGGGCGCCAAAACGCAGGAACAGCGAGGTGAAACGCCCGCGGCGCAACGCCATCGACCGGAGCAGCTTCCGAACCAGGCCCGACATCGACCGTCAGCTCGCCTGCAGGGCGGGGGCGGGACCCGCGTCCAGTCGCCCGATCAGATATCGCCCCAGCTGCTGGCCGGGACTCTCGATGAGATGGTAGGTGACCGTCGAGAGCAGCAAGGTGCCGGCGACCGCGGCGAGGTAGAGGCTGGCGAACCGCAGCGGTGAGTGCGGCGGCAGGCCCAGTCCGTCTAGCCCCCGCATGAGCGGGCCCGATAGCTTGTCCAGCACGAAGAAGTGGGTCAGGTAGGCGCTGTAGCTGACCTTGCCGCAGTATCGCAGCAGGGGGTTGACGATCGCCTTCGTCGGGTAGCGCGAGAGCCCGAGCGCGAAGGCCATCCAGGCGACGGAGAAGACCAGATAGGCGACCGGGATGCGGTCGGCCAGCAGCGACAGGGCGACGAGGCCGAGGGAGGCGAGGGCGAGCAGGGGGCGTCCAGCGAGCTTTGCGCCGCCGATTCCGCCATCGGCTGTATCTGCCCGAGCTGCCCGAGCCCTCTTCACCAGGAAGAAAAGAATGAACCCCAGCAAGAACACCGGCGCTTGCCGGGGAAACCAGTAGTAGGTGAAAAGACCGATGGAGACAGCCTGGGTCGGATCGGCGCCCGTCAGCCACCGCTTGGCCAGAACGCTGACCGCGCAGGAGAGCGGCGCCACGATCAGAAATGACACCACGGCGCGCTTGAGGCTGTCGATCCAGAGGAAGCAGAGCGGCAGCAACAGATAGAAGTTCATCTCGACGGCGATCGACCAGCCGCCCGGCACGACCGAATTGATGGAGGTCGGATGCCATCCGTGCAGGAACACCAGCGTCGCCAGGATCTGGGGCGTCCCCACCGCCGGGTTCTCGGGCGTCGCGCCGAGGCCGTGGAAGCCCGTGTAGAAGGCGGCCGCCAGCCAAAAGAGCGGCGCAATCCGAAACAAACGTCGCACGAAAAATGCAGCCGTCGGCCGCCGGTCCCGGCCGCGCCGGGCGTGCATCGACGACAGAAGGGTGAAGGCCGACAGGACGAAGAACAGCTGGACGCCGTAGTTTCCGTTGGCCGAGATCCGGCCCAGCCAGCCGGGGGGCGACGAGCGACCGCCCACGTGGATGGCAATCACGGCCAGCACCGCGCAACCGCGGAGGGCGTCGATGAAGGGATAGTGCTCCGGGTCGCTCTGTGCGCGTCGAACCGACGCGGGAGCCGCGGTGGTCGCGTCGCGCCGTTTCGCGCCGTCCATCTCGCACGGTGGTTATCACCGGAATCGGGGGGAATCAAGGTGACCTTCTGTAGCAAAACCGACCACCGACGGTGTACGCTGCCTGCCGATGAAGGTGGGTATCCCGAAGGAGATCTACCCGCACGAGCGCCGGGTGGCCGCCGTGCCCGAGACCGTGCACAAGATCCGGAAGCTCGGCTACGAGGTCGTGATCGAGGCGGGCGCGGGCGATGCCGCCGCGTTCACCGATGCCACCTACGCCGAGGCGGGTGCCACCATCGTGCCGAACGCCGTCGCGCTCTATGAGGCGGCCGATATCGTGCTCAAGGTGCGGCAGCCGATCGCCACCGCGGCCGGCGCGCACGAGGTCGATCTCCTCAAGGCGGGCGCGACGATCATCAGCTTCATCTGGCCGGCGCAGAACAAGGAGCTGCTCGAGCGGCTGGCCGCGCGCAAGGTGACGGTCCTCGCGATGGACGCCATGCCGCGCATTACCCGCGCGCAGCGGATGGACGCGCTGTCCGCGATGGCCAACATCGCCGGTTACCGCGCCGTCATCGAGGCCGCCGAGAACTTCGGGCGGTTCTTCCCGGGCCAGGTGACGGCGGCGGGCCGGGTCAAGCCGGCGCAGGTTTTCATCGTGGGCGCCGGCGTGGCGGGGCTGGCCGCGATCGCGGCGGCCAAGTCGCTGGGCGCGCAGGTCCGCGCCTTCGACACCCGGCCCGCGGTGCGCGAGCAGGTCGAGAGCCTGGGCGGCACCTTCGTCGAGTTCACCTTCAACGAGACGGGCGATGGGGGTGGCGGCTACGCCAAGGAGATGAGCGAGGCCTATCTGGCCGCCGAGCAGGCGATGATCGCCCTGCACGCCAAGCAGTCCGACATCGTGATCTCGACGGCCCTCATCCCGGGCAAGGTGGCGCCGCCGCTCATCACCTCGGGCGCGGTGGTCGCGATGGCGCACGGGTCGGTGATCGTCGACATGGCGGCGGAGCAGGGTGGGAACTGTGCGCTCACCGAGCGCGACAAGGTGGTCGAGAAGTTCGGCGTCACCATCATCGGCCTCACCGATCTGCCGAGCCGGATGGCGCGCCAATCTAGCGAGCTGTATGCGACCGTCGTCTTCAACCTGCTCAAGGAGGTCTCGGCGCCCGAGCCGACGCCCGGGATCGCCATCAAGATGGAAGACGAGATCCACCGCGGCGTGCTGGTCCTCAAGGGCGGCGAGCTGATGTGGCCGCCGCCCAAGCCACCGGCGCCGCGCGCGGGCGGACCGACCGGGGCGCACAAGGTGCTGGAGGCAAAACCGGCGCACCCGCCGGCCCCCGCGGCCAAGGGCGGGGGCCGCTTGCTCGGCGTGCTGGTGTCGATCGCCCTCGGCGCGGCGGTCATCTTCGGCCCGCCGCAACTGATCCAGCACCTGACCGTCTTCTTGCTGGCCTGCGTGGTCGGGTACCACGTGATCTGGAACGTCACGCCCGCCCTGCACACCCCGCTCATGAGCGTCACCAACGCCATCAGCGGCATCATCGTGATCGGCGGGATGCTGGCGCTGTTCGGCGGCGGGACGGGATCGCTGGCCCTGGGTGCGGTGGCGATCCTGGTGGCGTCGATCAACGTCGCCGGGGGATTCCTGGTCACGCAGCGGATGCTGCGGATGTTCCGGAAATAGCGACGCGATGATCGTCACCTTTCGTTCGCTCGCGTATCTGGCCGCCAGCCTGCTCTTCATCCTCAGCTTGCGCGGTCTGTCGACGCAGCAGACCGCGCGCCAGGGGAACCGATACGGCATCATCGGCATGCTGGTGGCGGTGCTGGTGACCGCCGTGGCGTTGCTGATCCCGGGCGACGGCGCGGGCGCGGCCGCGCCCGACAAGACCGTGGTGGGGATCCTGGGCGCGGCCCTGGGTCTCGGCTGCGTCGTGGGCGCGTTACTTGCCTCGCGGGTGGCGATGACGTCGATGCCGGAGCTGGTCGCGATCCTGCACAGCTTCGTGGGCGCGGCGGCGGTGCTGGTCGGCATCGCGACCTATCTGCAGCCCGCCGGCACGATGGACGCCGCCGACCGGAGCGCGCACCTGGGCGAGATCTACGTCGGCATCCTGGTCGGCGCGATCACCTTCAGCGGCTCGCTGATCGCCTTCGGCAAGCTGCGCGGCAAGATCGGCAGCAAACCGCTGCTGCTCCCGGGACGGCACCTCTTGAACGCCCTGGCGCTGGCGGCCTGCGTGGCGCTGGGGGTGATCTTCCTGAACGCGGACGTCGCCTGGCCGGAGCCGGGGGGGAGCCTCCTCGCCGCCGGAATGCCGGCGCTGCTGGCGATGACCGGGCTGGCGCTGTTGCTCGGCATGCACCTGGTGATGGCGATCGGCGGCGGCGACATGCCGGTGGTGGTCTCGCTGCTCAACAGCTATTCGGGCTGGTCGGCGGCGGCGGCCGGCTTCATGCTGTCGAACGATCTGCTGATCATCACGGGCGCGCTGGTCGGCAGCTCGGGCGCGATCCTCAGCATCATCATGTGCCGGGCGATGAACCGCTCGATCTGGAACGTGATCCTCGGCGGGTTCGGCGCCGACAGCGGCGCCAAGCCCAAATCCGGAGCCGGCGGCGACGTGCCCGCGGGCAAGGTCAACGAGACCACCGTCGACCAGGTGGCCGAGCTGCTGCTCGCCGCGCGCAGCGTGATCATCGTGCCGGGCTACGGGATGGCGGTCGCGCAGGCCCAGCACCCGGTCAAGGAGATCTCGTCCCTGCTCATCGAAAAGGGGATCAAGGTCCGCTACGCCATTCACCCGGTCGCCGGCAGGTTGCCGGGTCACATGAACGTGCTGCTGGCCGAGGCCGACGTCTCGTACGACATCGTCAAGGAGATGGACGAGGTCAACGAGGACTTCCCGTCGACGGACGTGGTGATGGTGATCGGCGCAAACGACATCGTCAACCCGTCTGCCGAGGACGATCCGGGCAGCCCCATCTACGGCATGCCGGTGCTGCAGGTCTGGAAGGCGGCGCGCACCGTGATGCTCAAGCGCGGGATGGCGGCCGGCTACGCCGGCGTCGACAACCCCCTCTGCTACCTCGACAACACCCTCATGCTGTTCGGCGACGCCAAACAGAGCGTCACCAAGCTGCTCACCGCGCTACGGGCCTGAGCGCTCCACGGCGCGTCAGCCGCTCGATCTCGGTGCGCGCGCGGCCGGCGGCGCTGTGCTGGGGTGCCAGGGTCACAAAGGTCCGGAACGCCGCCACGGCGTCGGCGTCGCGCCGGAGCGCTTCGAACGCGAATGCCTGCGCCAGCCGCGCCTCCGGTTGTTGGGGATCCGCCGCCAACGCCGCCGTCAGATCTCCCTCGGCCTCGCGCGCGCGGCCGAGCGTCATGAGCGCCAGGCCGCGGTTGGCGCGCGCGCGCGGGTCGGCGATGCCGGCGTAGGCCTCGACCGCGGACGCCGCGTCGCCGCTGCGGAGCGCCAGATCGCCGCGCGCGATGGCCGCCGCGGTTCGCGCATCGGGATCGAGGCAATCGTCGGCGTTCGCCGCCGCCGCATAGGCCGCGCGCGCGCCCGCTTCGTCGCCCAGCTCGAAGGCAACGTCGCCGAGACGCTTTTGCCAGTCGCAGTCGCGGACCGTCGATCCGGCCGGGCGCGCGGCCAGCGGTCGCGCCGTGACGCCCGTCCCGGGCGCGTAGGCGAAGGCCACGGGTTGCTCGGCGCGCGCGATCAGCGCCGCGAACTCCGGGCGTCGCGACGCGAACATCAGCGCCTCTGCGTCGCGGTAGACCAGTGCCCAGCGCTCCGGCGCGAACAGGGCCGCCCGCGGGTTGAGGTCCGGATAGCTGACCAGGGCCGTCGTCACGCCGAAACGCGCCAGGAAGGCCTCCCAGTCGGTGGGCGACAGATCGTCGCGGCGCAAGATGGCGTGAAACGCTTCGGGATAGCCGTTGATTCGCGGATCCTGGAAGACCCGGTAGCGGGGCCAGCCCTGCCAGGTCAGGTACGAGCCGACCTCGAGATCGTTGTACATCCGCTCCCGAAGACCGCTCTCGTCGGCGAACCGGATCGCGGCAAGCGGAAGCAGATCGGGTTCGAGGCCGAGGTCGACGAAGCGATCGCCGTGACGGAGGGCGGCGAGTCGCGGCATCAGCGTCAGTCCGGCCAGCGCGGCGACCACGGCGACCCTCGCGTACGGGCCGGGGGGCAACCGGCGGGCTGCGCGCGCGCCGAGATCGGTGAGCGCGACGGCGATGAGCGGGCCGCCCAGGAGCGCCAGCTCGGCGACGAAGCGGATCCGTCGCGCGCCCAGCAGCCCCAGCGCGATCACCGGCAGCGCGTGGCGGAGACGCCGACTCGGAAGGGTTAGCGCGAGGACGACGCCGGCGACGACGAAGAAGAACGGTCCGTCGACGGGCCAGCTGGCCGCTCGATATTCTTGTAGCGGCCGCAGCCAGGGCATCCGCCAATGGTTGGCGATGTAGCCGAGGGCGCCGGCGCCCGAGGGCGTGGCGAAGACGAACGGCAACAGGGCGGCGGCCAGGAGGGCGGCGCGACGACCGTCGCCAGCGCGGCCGTCGAGGCGCGCGCCGGCCGCGTAGAGCGCGAGGACGGACGGGGCCAGAAAGAAACAGGAGTTCGCGTTGGCCCAGACCAGCGCCAACGGCACCAGCGCGTAGAGCGCCCGGGACCGGCCGATCTCGGCGCGTTCGACGGCGAGCAGCAGATAGGCCAGGCCCAGGAAGGTGACCAGGTGCGGCCGTTCGACGAAGCGGGGCTCCGCCGCCCAGGCCGCCAGCGCCAGCGCGGCGGCGGCGGCGGCCGGATGCGCGCCCCGGCGCATCGCGACCCGAAACAGCAGCGCGAACGTGACCACCACGAAGGCCGTCTTGAGCAGGACGGTGGCCGCGATCCCGCCCGCGCGATAGGCCAGCGCGACAATGATCTGAAAAATCCAGGCCAGGTTGACGTCGCGGGCGTCGGGGAAGGTGAACGAGAGCAGGTTCGCCCGCGGCACCGCGTGGTGCGACAGGATGATCTCGCCCAGGCGGAGATTGAAGAAGAGATCGGTCTCGTCCATCGGCACCAAACAGCGTCCCGCGACGAAGAGCAGCAGGGCCGCCAGCGCGGCGATCTCCGTGGCCCGGGTGGTCGCGCGGGCGCTCGGTGCGGCGGCGAGGTCGTTCATGGGGACGCCATTCCGTAGATCCGGGCCGCCGGCGAGGCGTAGCGCAACGAGAACACAGCGGGGTGGGCATCGGCCCAGGCGCGCTCGAGTGGGAAGCCCTCGTCGTCGGCGGCAATGCCGCGCCGGACGATCGGATACATCGCGGCGACGAACAGCACGTCGGTGTTCGCCGCCCGCAGGTTCCTCATCCAGGTCGCGAAGTCGGCGCCGTCGCGATAGGGGGCCGGCTCCGCCGAGCTCGCGCCGGAGCCTGTGTCGTCCTTGGCCGGCCCCGCTCGCCGTCCAAAATCGTGGAGAAGATCGCCCGGTCCACCGGCCACGTTGACGTAGGTCACGCGATTGCTGAGATTCCTCCCCGAGAGCGGAAAAGCCAGGTTCGCCCCGGCATAGGCTACGGAGGCCTGCTGGACGTGGGTGCCCAACCAGGACCAGGCGCCGTCGATCTCGTCGCCGAGGGCGTAGCCGGGATCGCGGGCGCGATAGTGTCCGAGACCGACGGCGAGGGCGGCGGCGCCGGCGACGAGCAGGGTGAGCGTACCGGCGACGGCCGTCGGGCGCCGGACCGACGGCGGAAGCCGGCGCCAGACCACGGCGAGGGCGGCACCCAGCAGTCCGATGGGAACGAGCGCCAGCCGTTCGGGCGTCGGAAATTCCAGCAGCTCCCCGCTCAGCGCGACGGCCAGGGCACCCCAGCCGAGCCAGGCCGGTGGCCGCGCCGCCGCGCGACCGAGCGCGATCGCCGCGATCCCGAACGCGGCGAACAGGAATCGACTCTCCTGATAGGGAACGGCGATCCAGAAGAGCGCGCCCAGCGCCGCCGCTAGGGCGAGCTCGATCGGCGGCCGGGCCCGGAGCAGAGACAGCGTCCCCGCGACCGAGAAGCCGATGCCGGCCGCGGCCAGCATCCGGCCCAGCGCGCGCAGATCACCGACCGGCAGGTGATAGTCCCAGGCCCGCATCGCGGCGCGGCCGTAGAGGCCGGGGAGGCCCGGCGCGCTCACCGGATAAAAGGGGTTGCCGGTGACGATCGCGTTTCGCGCGTACCAGAATCCACCGGTTGCGAGCAGGACCACCCCGATGACGACGAGATCGCGCAGCCCCGGGCGTCGGTGCCGAACGGCGGCCAGCGCGGCGGCGGTGGCGAACGGAACGACCAGCAACGCGCCGACGTACTTCGCGCCCAGCGCCAGGCCGAGCGCGGCGGCACAGGTGAGGCAATCGCCGGTCGCGGGCGCGCGCCGGAGCCTCAGGGCGAAGGGCAACGACGCCAGCAGGAGCGCCGCCATCCCCAGATCGGTCATGGCGGTCGGCGCCTGTTGCCAGATCTCTGGCACCAGGAAGAACGCCAGCCCGGCAGCGAGCGCAGCCTCGCGCCGCCCACCCGCCTCGCGCACCGTCGCCGCGACGGCCAGCACGGCCAGCGCCGCGAACGGTATCTGACCCGAGCCCGCCAGGTAGTCCGAACCAAGTGGCGCCAGCAGGAACAGGAACCAGAGCTCGACGTTCGAGGGGGCGTAGGCGGGCGCGGGATCGCCGAAGACCGCCGGGACGATCTCCAGGCGGCGATCCCGGAGCCAGGTCACCGGCGCGTGCAGGTGGTAGGAGAGGGTGTCGTAGAGGAACACGCTCTTGTGAAGACCGGCCCAAAGGCGCAGGGCCAGTGCGGCCGCAATCGCGCAGCCGAGCGCGACATCGGCGATGCTCCAGACCTCGTGCGGCGCAGCGTCGGTCCCACGAACCGGTCGGCGAACCGACGCCCGTCGTGTCCAACCGGCGATCGCCAGCGCGGCGGCCGCCAGCGCGCAGGCGGTGTTCGGCGCGTCGAGCTTGCGGCAGGCGCCCAGCGCCGCTTCGACGAAGACCAGAATCGCGAAGGCCCAGAGCGCCGCGCGCAGCGCGTGGGTCGCGCGCGATTCCGAGGGCGATCCGCCGAGCCGAGCCAGGCCGAGGCCGGCGGTGAGCATCGCGACGACCCCGGCGCCGAGGAGGATCACGCGGGCACGCGCGGCGGGGTTCGAGCACGCGGGTCGCACGCGGCCGCTGCCGTGGCAGCGCACAGCGCGCTCCCGGCCAGCGCCGGGAAGCCGGCGAAGGGCGCCGGCAGCGCCACGGCGATCCAGGCGACGCTCAGGGCGAGGGCGGCCCGCGGAGCGAGGCCACCGCCGGCGAAACGCTCGGCCGCGTCGGCCACGATCGGCAGCGCGACGACCAACCCCATGACCCACCCCGCGGGCGAGGCGACCACGCAGGCGACGGCCGCCGCGTAGAGCAGCATCTCCTCCGCCAACTCGTCGTCGCCTGGGCGCGCGTGCCGACGGCGGGTCGCCCAGCAGAGCCCCAGGATGGCGAGCGCGAACGGGAACAGGTTGGTGGCGAGCGTGGGGGACTCGGGCGCCAGCAGCCGCGGGACGCTGGCCGCGGCCGGGACCTCCCAGATCGTGGTCCGGTAGCTGCTCCCGTCCAGGCGGGCGGTGCCGTCGTCGCGCGCGCCGGCGGGAAAGCGCTCCGCCGGCAGCAGCATGTCGTCGGTGCCGCCTTCGCCGTAGAGGGCCGCGCGCGGGAGCACCGAGCAGACGTACTCGCGTAGCCGGGCCGGTCCGGCGACCGCCATCGTCAATCCGAAGATCGCCGCCGTGGCGCCCAGGGCGGCGCGCGCGAGACGCGCCCGGCCGCCCGCCCACAGCACCGGCAGCAGGGCGAGGAGCGCCGGTTTGATCGTCGCGGCCAGCGCCAGCGCCGCCCCCGCCAGGACGAATCGCGCCCGCGTCCGCCAGGCGACCGCCAGCAGGAGCAGAACCAGCAGATCGATCTGGCCGCGCTCGAGGTGTCGGTAGAGGGGGAAGAAGAGCGCGCTGGCCAGGAAGAACCAGGTCCGCCCGCGCCGACCGGATGACAGCAGCCCGGCGCCGATCCAGGCCGCGAGCATCCCGGCCGTGAAGAGCACCTTGGCGATGCGATAGGGAAGCGCGGCGAGCGGACGGAACAGCTCGGCGACGAGCGGCGGGTACAAGAACCGGCTGTGGCGAAAGATCGCGATGCCGTCCCAGAGCGTGGGCGCGGCGCTGGAGCCGACCTGATTGAGGTAGGGATCGAGACCCAGGCGGCGGGCGCTCCCGGCGATCCAGTAGGCCGCGAAGTCCTGCTGGAGCGAGCGCGAGGTCAGCCAGGCGGAGGCGGCGACGACCGTCGCGACCGATCCGATCGAAACGATGACCGCCAGCGCCGCGGGCCGCCGTTTCAAGGCCTCAGCGCGTGAGGCCGAAGGCGCCCAGCGCCGCCTCGTCGCCCCGTTCGAACGCCGCTTCGGCGTCGAGGCTGGTCTGGTCGCGGCCCAGGGTGGCGATGGCCACCGTCTGCCCGCCCCGCCGGTAGGCGACCGTCGCGTCGCGGGCCGCCAGGCTGCCCGCGATCTCGACGCGATCCCAGCTCTCGGCGTGCCCGACGTAGTTGATCGTGACGTCGTACTGCGTGGTCCAGAAGAAGGGGGGCGAAGAGAACGCCACGTCGCGCCCGAGGATGTTGAGCGCCGCCGTGCGCCCCATCCGCTGGGCGACGGCCCAGTGTTCGATGCGCACCGACTCTCCGGTCGGCGCGTAGGGGAAGCGGGCGACGTCGCCGGCCGCGAACACACCGGCCGCGCTGGTGCGAAGCCGATCGTCCACCACGATGCCCCGGTCGATCGTGAGGCCGGCGGCCTGCGCGATCTCGAGCGACGGTCGGACCCCGACGCCCAGCACCACCAGATCGGCCGGCAGGCGCTCGCCGCTGGCCAGCGTGACCGATTGGGCATCGATGCCGGTCACCGATTGGTCGAGGTGAAAATGGACGTCGTGCTCGGCGTGGACGCCGCGCAGGAAGTCGCCCAGCTCGGGACCGAGCGTCCGCCCGAACGGGATCTTCTCGGGGGCCACGACGTGGACCTCCAGGCCGCGGGCGCGCAGCGAGGCGGTCGCCTCCATGCCGATGAAGCTGGCGCCGATCACGACCACCCGTTTGACCCGCGTGGCGCGGGCGATGATGTCGCGGCTGTCGGCCAGCGTGCGCAGCGTGTGGACGTGCGCCAGCTCGGCGCCGGGCAGCGGCGGGCGCACCGGGTCGGCTCCGGTGGTCAGCAGCAGCGCGTCCCAGGCCACCTCCCGCCCGTCGGCCAGCGTGAGACGGTGGGCGGCCGGATCGATCGCGGTGACCCGCGTCCCCAGCGCCAGCGCGATCTTCTGCTCGCCGAAGAACGACGGCGGTCGAAGCGGCAACCATTCCTCGGGGGCCGTCCCGGCCAGGTAGTCCTTCGACAGGTTCGGACGGTCGACCGGCAGCTCCTCGTCGGCGCCGAAGAGCAGGATCTCGCCGTCGTAGCCTTCGCGGCGCAGGGACTCGGCGGCCGATTCGCCGGCCGCTCCGGCGCCCACGATCGCGATCGTGCGTAAGGCCGACGTCCGCCGCAGCGAGACCGGATCGCCCCGACGGGCTCCCACCCGTATCCGCCCGTCCGATCTCTCGACGTCGTAACAGGGGAGGGGATTGAGCGCCGGGGCCCGCAGGGCGGCGCCGGTGCGCAGGTCGAAACAGGCGTGGTGCCAGGGGCAGCGGATGCTGTCGCCGATCACGCGTCCTTCCGCCAGCGGGCCGCCGTAGTGGGTGCAGGTGGCGCTCACCGCGTGGAGCTCGTCACCGTTCCGCACCAGCAGCACGGCTTCGCCGCGCGCGTGTCCGAGCAGCGAGGCGCCCGCGCCCACGTCTTCCTCGGCGACACCGGCCTCGAGATCGGGCCCGGTAAGCTTGGTCTCTCCACCCATCTTCGTAGATGGATAGAGTTGCAGGACCGGGCCGAGGTTACAAGGCCCCCGCGAGCCGCGTCGAGGTCTGGGTACTACCAACTCCGTCGGGCTTGTGTAAGATGCGCCCCATGGTGCAGCTCCGAAAAAGGACGCCCGGGTCCGGAGTCGTGTTGTCCGTCTTGGCCGCCGTCATGTTGGTCGTCGTCGCGGTCCCGTCGTCCCCGGCGCGCGCCGCCGATGACACCGAGGCGCCGCGCGCCGTGAAGGAGTATTCGCCTCAGGCGGAGGACCAGGATCGGCCCCGCGACAAGTCGCTCCTCGAAAAGACGCCTGCCGACGCCGCCGTGGCCAGCAAGGCACAGTCGGCAGAGGCCCCCGCGTTCTACCAGCGCTGGCAGTTCTGGGCGATCACCGGCGCGATCGTGGTGGGCGCCGTGGCCGCCATCTGGGGGGGCGAGACGCTCTATCACTCCTTGCACGGCGGCGACGTTCGGCCCTGCAACTCGTCTTTCATCGCCTGTGCGGGACAGGGGGAGCCGCAATGAAGCGCGCGCTCCTCGCCTCCTGTGCGGTGGCCCTGCTCGGTGCGGCCGGCTGCGACAGCTACCACTACTACGACATGAGCCTGGTGCTCGGTTCGACCTTCACGACGGCGCTCGTCGGTGAGGCCCAGCTGTGCAAGGTCAACATTTCGGGGGCCGACTCGCACGAGTTCAACCTGACGAACTGCGGGGTGAACTCGAACGACTCGAACATCCCCGACGTCGGGACCTTCGAGTTCGCCACCTTCGCGGATTCCGGAACCCTGACGTTCACCGTCGACGCCTATAACGGAATCACGCCGACCCCCAACTGTCTGTACGGCTCGGGTATGACCAGCCAGCCCGCCAGCAGCCAGATCACGCAGATGGGCACCATCACGCTGCAGGTGACGGGCACCGGCTGTCCCAACTCGGGCCAGTAGGCGCCGCAGCAATCGGGTCGGTTCGGTCGCCGGGGTCAGGGCGCCTCGTCGTAGCGTTCGGCGCGGCCGAAGATGTCGTCGTGGTAGCGGATGAAGTAGTAGAGCGAGATGGCCCCGAACACGACGCCGGTTCCGAAGGAGATGTTGGCGGCGAGCGCGAAGTTTCGCTTCTGATCGAGATCGTTCATCGCCAGCTGTCGCGTGTTGCCGTTCGGCTGGAGCTGCGACAGCTCGCCCAGAAAACCGCCGGCGGCGAAGGCGGCCACCGCCAGCGCCGCCGAGCCGTAGGCGGCGGTGGGCGGCCAGGTGCGCCGCCGCGGCAGGTTGTCGGGGGTCAGGCGGATCTGCAGCTCTTGTCCCGGCAAGACCTCCACCCGGGAGGCCCAGGGGAAGTGGCCGTCGGCCTCGACGCGAACATTGTGCTTGCCGGCCAGCAGGGTCCCCGAGATGAGCGGCGTGACTCCGAGATAGGCGTTGTCGATCGAGACGCGGGCGCCGTCGGGCTGGGAGGCGACCTGGATCTTGCCCGGGTCGACGTGGGGGCGGAACAGCTCGCCCGACGCCTCCTGTACGGCCTTGATGAGATCCTCGACACCACCTTCGACCAATCGGAAGACGCGGCTCTCGACCTTTCCGTCTTCGACGTTGTCGAGGTTCAAGTTGAAGCGGAACTGCTTGCCGCGCGTGCCCACGCTGCCGGCGACGATGCGCCGGACGCCCAGCGAGACCCCGGCGCGGCCCAGGCAAGAGATGTCGTCCAGGCAGTCCTGCGCGCGCCGCTCGTTCTCGACGCCGAGCCGCGCTCGAAACTCTTCCTTCCCGGCGATCTCGAAGCCGCCGTGCTGCGCGACGTAGGCGATCAGGACCTCGGTCAGATTGTCGGCCAGCTCGGCATCCTTCTCCGAGGTCCCCAGCACGAGGACCGCGATCTTCTCGGCGGCCCGCGCCGGGCGCGGCACGGCCGTGAGGACTAGGGCCGCGAGCGCCGCGGCGACGGAGATCTGGCGACGGGCGTTCATGGCGTGGGCTCCGCACAGGTAGACGATCCCGAGGTGCCGGCCTGACAGACCTTCGACTGACACTGGTTGTCGGCCTGGCAGGGCTCCCCACCGGCCACGAGCGGGAGGCAGATCGAAGCGCTGGTCGAGCAATACGACTGGCCGGCGGTCCAGCGATCGGCGTTGCAGTCGGCGTCGGTCTGGCAGAGCGTGGTGCAGAGACCTGGCGTGGGCGGTGTCACCGTGGAATTCTCTCCGCGGCAGGTCAGATCACCGACGCAGTTGGTGTCGCCGAAGCAGGGGAGCGAGAAAAATCCCGGGTAGCAAGCGGGCTCAGACTTGCCGGTGCCGTCGACGAAGGGGATGCAGGCCTGGTTGATCCCCGCGCGCGGCAGACAGGACCCCGCGGCGCCGCACGGCCGCTGGCAGTTCCCCTTCTCCGTCGGGCTGCTTGGCGACGTCTGGAAGACACAGACCGTCCCGACGTCGAGCAGGCAGTCGTCGTTGCCGTGGTCGGCTCGGCAGGCCGTGCCCCGGTAGGCCTGGGGCATCTCGCAACGTCCATTGCCCGAGCCCGGATCTACGATGCAGACGAACATTCCCTGATCGCTGTCGAAGATCGAGCAGTCGGCGTCGCGGCTGCACGGGATGGTGCAGAGGTTGAACCCGGAGGTCGGGGTGGGATCCCCGTCGTTCAGGCACTTGCCGACCAGACAATCGATGTCGGTGGCGCAGGGAAAACCGAGCAGACCCGGGATGCAGATGGCCGGGTTGGCCGGGCCGGAGACCTTCTGGTAGCAGAAGGAGTTGGGCGGGCAGCGTCCCTGCGAGTCGCAGTTGGGGACGCAGATGTCGGGCGCGTGCGCCGCCGCGGGCACCTCCAGCGGCAGGCAGGACTGGCCCGGCAAACAGGCCGAATCGCCGCTCTGGCAGCCCTTTTGGAGGCAGTAGAGATTGTCGGCGTGCAGCGTGGTGTTCTCGGCGTAGAGCTGCTGGAGAAACGTCGCCGCGCAGGTCGAGCGCACCGGGTCCTTGCAGTCGCCGTCGACCTTGCAGGTCGTCATGTTGGTGCAGACGCCCTCTTGTGAGGTGACGTCGGTGCGTAGGCAGTCGAGCCCCTGCCCGCAGTCGGTCGAATCCATCGGCTTCGAGGGGTCGCAGAACTTGAGCTTGGCGTCGCCCTGCACGCAGACCGCATCCTCGGCGGGCAGCGACATCGGCGTGTCTCCGCAGGTCGAGGCGCAGAAGTCGGTGCCGGCCAGCACGCTGGCCGGATAACAGATCATCGGTTGTCCGGCCTGGTCGACGCCGCAGCCGGGATCCTTGGCCGAGGGATCGCAGGTAAAGACGCGGGCCTCGAAGCTGGCCTCGTCGACACGACAACCGGCGGTCGCCAGCGCGATCACGACGATGCCGATGGCGCCCCAGATCGCGGCATCGGTCCTGCCCTGCGCGCGCCTCACTTGATCATGCTCTTGACGAAGGGCGCGTCGGGCGCGTTCGGCGCCAGCTCGAGGTACTGCTTGTAGTTGTCGCTCGCGTCGTGCGCGCGACTGGCCCGCATGTAGCACTTGCCGAGGAACTTGTAGACCGCCGGCAAGCGGGGGCCCATCTTTTTGGCCTCTTCGCCGCGCGCACAGGCCTCGGCGACTTCGCCTTGGCCGAGCAGCTTGTCGGCCTCGGCCAGCACTTCGCGTGGCCCGCGTGCTACGGGCTCGGCGGCGGCCGCGGCGCCGGCGGCGGCCGCCGCGGCGGCGGTGGCGGCCGTGG
>OCTA010001755.1_pt1 | contig 19835 bp, 15 predicted proteins | sample 1538991 | NCBI WGS metagenome assembly OCTA01 (sample SAMEA3539302, study PRJEB22396) | soil metagenome | biome: tundra; feature: field; material: soil | place: USA | collected 2010-05 | depth 0.15 m | reverse complement strand
GGTCCTTCTTTGGGGCGGCTTGGAAGACTTGCAACGGTCTTCGCCTGGTTCCGACAGGAGCCAACGGCCAGCCCGCTTTCGCCGTTTATGAGCTCAGCAGCGGCCCTGATGCCCGGTCGGCCGCGCACTCTATCCACGTGACTCTCAGCCGCTGCGCATCGTTGAAATTAATCGCGAGGACGGTCTGCGCATAGACCGGAGATGAAAAGAGCGGGTTCGGTGACACTCACCCGCCAACTTATCAAGCGGTCCCATAATCAACTCACGGCGAGTTGGAATCGTAGCAGCCGGCGCAATCCGCCGCGCATGGGCAGGTCTCGCTGAACTTCCCCGTCGCGAACGAAGCCGTTCTTCCCGAGCACGCGCATGGAAGCTGTATTGCCGGGGAATACTTCAGCCGCGAATTGTGAGATTCCCCGCGCCTTCATTTCCTCAAGCAACAAGCCAACCGCTGCGGTAGCGTAACCCTTCTTGCGATGCGGTCTCCCGATCCAGTAGCCAATCTCCGGCGGTTCCGCTGCCCGAACCAGGCCGGTTACTCCGACCAGTTCATCATCGGCCAAAATAGCGTAGGTCCTTTGCGGATCGGCGGCGCTCAAGAAGCGGCGTGCGCTCTCAATCGTAAAAGGAATGAGTATGCTCGAAGTCTGCAAAGCAAGTTCAACGTCCCCCTCCAAGAGCAGCGTTATCGCTTCCGCGTCTTCCGCGCAAACAGGTCTAAGGCGTATGCGGTTCAACGACTCGCAACTCCCTGGGGTCTTCAAGAAAATCCTACTGCCGGCTGGCGGGAACCAACCGAAATCGGCCTCGACCACCTATTCGATAAGTTTCGAAATCCGCATGGTCCACTGTGAAGATCGTAGACAACCCCTCGCGTTTCGCCAAATGGACGAGAGTCGCATCCGCAAAATCCATCGGGCGATCCCAATAGCGCCCCATCAGGCTAGATAAGTTTGGAAGCTCCGAATCCTCGATTGCCGCCAGCGTGATGGCGCCGGAACGAACAAATTTCCAGGCAGCCTCCATCTCCCTGCGATTATCGCCGACGAGATGGAACAGTTCCGTCAGAACTGCTTCGGACGTCCAAAGGGGCAGCCGCAGTTGCGGAAACGCTTCGATGCAAGCTCCGTGCCATCGGTCTCTGCGATCCAGCAGAGCCAGCATCGCGCCCGTGTCGATCAGAGCGTTAGCGGACATCCCGCCGCCGCAGACGCTGACGCACCTCCTGGCGCACGTTCTCCGAGCGACGAGGGTCGCTGCCTTCGAAGGCGCCAAAGCAGTTGAATGCCTCTTTCCGCAGGCGCGCTTGCTCCTCGTCGCCGCCATGCTCCAATCCGCTTTTGCTAAGCCAGTCGCGGGCAGCCATATCGAGAACCGCCGAAAGAGAAACCTCGCGACGGCGTGCTTCCCGCTCCAGTTCGCTCTTTATCTCGGTCGAGACACGCCAGCTATAAACCTCGGTCTTCATGCATTACATTGTAGTGCATTTCGCTGGCAAGAAAAGCTGTAGATTTACATTTTCAACGCAGGGTCAACTTCCCTTAAGAAATCGCTGCGGAACTCCAAGGAATCGCGTAACCGCCTCGGCCGCCAGGTAACCGCTGCGAACCGCGCCTTCCATCGTAGCCGGCCACCCCGAACGGGTCCAGTCGCCCGCCAAAAACAAATTAGGAATCGCCGTGCCGCTCAGCGGGCGGTGGGCTTCAAGATTAGGCGCGGCCGAAAATGTAGCTCGCACTTCTTTCACTACATGCGCGTGTTCGAGCTTCGCATCGGCAACCCGCGGAAAAAACTCCCCCAACTCTTTCAAAGCCAGAGCGATAATCTCTTCCCTAGAGGTCTGGGTCAGGCTCCGCGAGGCGCTTACAACCAGCTGGATGTGCTTGCCTTCTCCCTTGTTGAACATCCATTGAATCGTCCGATCCAGCAGCGTCGCATGCGGAAGTTCCGTTATCGACCGATCGAACCACAAGTGAATCCCCGTGATGGGTGAATGTGCGAAAGGAGACAACTCGATATTCAAACCCGGGGCCACCGCCGCCACGCGTTCGAACGGGACCGCAAGCACGTACGCATCCGCCATAACCGCACCGGCCGCGGTCAGTAGTCTCGCGACGCGGTCGCCCTCTATGACGGTCCGCTGAACGCTGCTGCGCTCCAGGATCTTCACTTCCGGATATTCGGCCCACGCTTTCTCGGAATAAAGATCGCCCAGCGGAACAGCTGGTATTCCCATCTCATACGAATTGGATTGCGCCAAAAATCCAAGGTAGAAAACCTGCAATCCATGAATGGCAGCCATGCGGTCGAGTTCTTCGTTAATCGCGCTCACCAGCACCTGCCGCCAAAACCGTTCTATCGCTTGCGGCGTTTGCCTCTTCTCGCGCAGCCAGTCGAGCATCGTAATCCGTTCCAGGTCGGCTCGCTTGCCATACTCGTAACGCACCGAGAGCAGTCCGCTGGCGACACTCAGTTTGTCCGAAAACGACAGAAATTTCAGCCGTCCGAAGGACTCCGTGAAGTGCAGCGGCGCCGGCAGCAAACCGCGTTTCATCACCGAGGTACGGCCGCCCGGTTCAATCCAGTAGAACTCGCGGTGAAACCGGATCTTGTCCGCCACCCCTAGCCGTCTATAGAAGTCGATCAAGTTCGTGCAGCAGCGCAGCAGAACGTGCTGGCAATTGTCGATCGTTGTCGTGGTATCTTCCGCCGTGTTCAGCGGATAAGAGGTGGCGCGCCCTCCGAGGAACGGACGGGCTTCGAGCAGCGTGACCGAATAATCGGCCGAGCCCAGAGCCGCCGACGCCGCCAGCCCCGCCAGGCCGCCGCCCACAATCGCAACGCTAGGCTTTCGAGACAAAGTGCGCGTGTGCGTAGGCTTCGATCATGTTCTCCATCAAGCGCACTCCGCAGTCCCGCTCGAGACTGAGGATCGATTCCGGATGAAACTGTACGCCCTCAATCGGCAGCTCGCGATGGCGCACGCCCATGATGATGCCATCTTCCGATTCCGCCGTGATCTCAAGGCTCGCCGGGAAGGTTTCCCGATTGGCATACAGCGAATGATAACGGCCCACTCTGAAAGGGGAAGGCAGTCCTCGAAAGACGCCTCGGCCCTGGTGTCTTACAAGTGAACCCTTGCCGTGCATCGGATATTCCAAAACGTCCAGCGTCCCGCCAAAGGCTTCCACAATCCCTTGCAGCCCCAGACAGACGCCGAAGGTTGGAATGCCGCGGCGCGCCAGTTCCCGTACCAACGAAGGAACGCCAAAATCCTCCGGCCGGGCCGGGCCCGGTGAAATAAGAACGATGTCCGGTTTCTTCGCGTCAATCATGTCGAGCGCGACATTAGACCGGTAGGTTGAGACCGTTGCGCCGGTCTGGCGCGCGTAGTTCGCCAGCGTGTGAATGAAGCAGTCGTCGTTGTCAATCAGCAGCAGCCGCACGCCCTCGCCCACTCTGCGCGGTTGACGAACCTCCGGGCCGGTCGCCAGCGACGGATACAAGGTGCGGAAAAACGTGGTTGCCTTCAGACGGCACTCTTCGTCTTCTTCGGCCGGCTCGGAATCGTACAGCAGCGTGGCCCCAGCGGCGTAACGGGCGATACCGTCCTTCAAATGAACCGTGCGGATCAAGATTCCCGTGTTGATGTCGCCGTTCAGATTTATCATTCCAACTGCGCCGCCGTACCAGCCGCGGGCATCCTTTTCCAGATCTTCGATCGCTTGCGCCGCGGCTTTCTTCGGAGCGCCAATGATGGTGACAGCCCACATGTGCGTCAGGAAGGCGTCGAGCGAATCGAAACCTTTCAACAGGGTTCCCTTCACATGATCCACCGTGTGAAACAAACCTGCATAAGACTCGATCAGCCGGCGTCCGATCACGCGCACCGAACCAGGGACACAAACGCGGGACTTGTCGTTGCGGTCCACGTCGCTGCACATGGTTAACTCGGATTCTTCTTTCGCCGAGTTCAGCAGCGCGCGAATGCTCTCCGCGTCGCGCAACGGATCGCCCGACCGCCGCGCCGTGCCCGCAATCGGACAAGTCTCCACGCGATCGCCTTCCACGCGCACGAACATCTCCGGCGAAGCGCCGATCAGTTGTTCGTCGCCCATCTGCAATAGAAACTCGTAGGGGCTTGGGCTCGATTTCTGAATCCGTTGGAACAGCTCCGAAGGGCTGCCATCGTAGGGCGCGCTGAAGCTCTGGCGCAGCACCACTTCGTAGTAGTTGCCTTGGCGCATGCCTTCGCGCACCGTTTGGACCTTCGCGATGTACTCTTGCGCGGTGTGGTCCGATTCGATATCCGCGTTATGGACAACTCCGCGATGCTTCTTCACTTTCGGCGATGTGCAGAGGTGTCCGGCGGTGTTCAGGCCGTCAATCGAAAAATCGTACTGATATCTTTCGATGCATTCCTTCTTGCGATCCATAAAGTAAATGTCGTCGCACAAGAAGAGGTGAAGGTCCTTCTGCGACTCCCGCGGCAGCCGCAGTTTTATAGGATCGAATTGCAGCAGCAGATCGTAGCCGAAAGCCCCGATCAAGACAAGACGCGAGTCTTCCGGACTCTGGAATTCGTGAATCAGCGTGCGCAGAAGCGAGAAAGGAGAGGGCTGCTTGCTTCTCTCTTCTTCCGAAAAGCGCTCCGCGAGAGGCTTTAACTCAATGTTGAGGGAACCCGTGGTAGCTTCAAACGATTGCCGGTGGGGATGATCTTCAAACAGCGGCCGCAGTATTTCGAGCAGCACCTGGCCGCGTTCATTCAGCGCATTAAAAGCGACATTGCGCTCCCGGCCGATAATTTCAATCGGCGGAGCCAGGCTCGCCACGTCCCAGCGCGAGTAGCGTTCGGGAAACTCATAACCGGACGAAAGATAAACGCCGATTTTCGAATCAAGCTGCCGCAGTGTGTGGTGGAGACCACGCGAATACGGCACTTTCGAGCTGTTTCGAGTGACGGTTATCCCGTTCGGAGTGGTGTAACGCAACTGCGGCATAAGAAGCGAAGACTAAGGACGAGTATCTTTAGGTTACTTCATAAGCGGCAAGAGCACCCGGTCCAGTTCGTCGTCTGTAAGCGAATTCACGTGAACGCCCTGCGCCAGCGACCAGTGCTCGGTGTGCTCGGTCGATTCGCCTGGGGCAAGCTGGACCAGCGGGCCCAGCGTTTCGAGTTCAAGGAAATCGGGATTCGTGAACACCTCCAAGGAGCAGCCGAAATCGGTGTACTTGGCGGCGGGATCGGCCTGGGACCACTTGGCAAATAAATTAGTGCCAAGCAAAAAAGCGGAAAAACTACGCTCGCAAAACAGTCCCGCCTTTTGCGCGTCAACACTCTCCGGATCCTGCCGGAGCAGCATATATTTCTTTGTGAATGTCCACCGCTCGTCCGAGAAATCGGTATACGCCCACATCACAAGCGGATTGGTGGGCAGCATTTCTTTATAGTGGGGCGACCGGTCTGGCAGAGCCATAATACCCACGCCGCCCTGAGCCATCACCGTCAGCGCCCAAGGCGCAAGATCGAGCGGCTCTTTACCATTGTTCTTTAGCGTGTGCAGAACCTCGATTCGACCGTCCTCGGAGAGCGTGATGGACATCCCCTTTTGCAGCGGACCCTCCTGTACCACTGTGATCCCGCCGCTGTCGTTCAGGCGTGCTTCGACGGGCTCATTGTCAAGCGCGTAGGTGAATGGAATACGCTCCGGAGCAGTCCAGAGCCGGTGTCCGCCGCGCAGCATGAACCATGGCTCGCCCGTCCGCCCAAGATGGTCTTTGCACTCGTAGAAGAGATTCTGTCCGCCAACGAAGCCGCAGCGGATGATTCGCGGGCCAACATCGGTCGTGACTACAAGTTCAACCTTGCCATTAGTGAGGCAATAGCAATTGGGCCAACCTGCGTAGGCAGTCTTCTCAATGGTAATTGCGCTCATGCTGGTCATTTCTGAAAACTTAGCACATGGTACCCGCAAAACTAACAGGATGAGCCGTGTCACGCAAAATGATCGAAGCCCCGCGCCGCCAGTTGTTTTCCGTCCAGTCGAATCGCTCCATGTTTTCCCTTCGTGACAATGCCGATTTCCGTAATAGGAAGAGCAGGCAGTTTCCTCCCTGGCGAGGCAGTGAAAAGCAGCTCATAATCTTCGCCGCCATGCAGAGCCTGATCGAGCGTTGCGCCGCGCGCGACGGGGATGGCGGCGCTGACGAGATCGGCGCTTACCCGCGATTCCAAAAGAAGGCGCCGCAGGTCCAGCGAGAGGCCGTCGCTAAGGTCCATCCCAGCCGTGACTCGTCCCCTCAGGGCGCGCCCTTCCCGTACCCGAGGTATTACTTTCCGCCGCCACTGGCTGCGGGCCGCGCCGCCCAGCTTGCCGGTCACGAAAATTCGGTCTCCCGGCTTCGCGCCGCTGCGCAGGATCGCCTTGCCTCGCGGCACCCGTCCGCAGCACATCACATCGACGATCACCTTATCGAACTTGGAAAGATCTCCCCCCGCCAGCGTAATCTCATGTTTGTTCGCCAGCGCCAGCAGGCCTTTGTAGAAGCTGTCGATCCAGCGAGTCGGAAGCGTCCCCGGGATAGCAAGCGATACCAGACAGAACACCGGGTCGCCGCCCATCGCGGCAAGATCCGAAAGACTCCGGGCCAGCGCCTTGTGGCCAATCTCGCCAGGCTTGTGAGTGCGGAGCGCGAAGTGGCGGTCTTCCAGCACGAAATCGGTTGTGAAAACGAGGTCCTCCTTCGCTCCCGGCCGCAGAATGGCGCAATCGTCGCCAATGCCCTCGACAAGTGCGCGGTTCCGATAGCCGGCGCTTGCAAGCTTGCGTATGTGCCGGACGATTTCGGTTTCGAGCATGGCGCTACCCGGCAACCGGTTCCGCGAGCGCCAGACCGGCGGGCAGATCTTCTCCGAACACCCGGCTGGATGAAGCGAGCCCGTGGTCTTCTCCCGCTAGCTGGCGCAGTAGATCGGCCGCGCGCGCGTTGGGCTCGCAGGCGCGCCGCACTTGTTCCAAAGTCGAAGGCGGAAGATCGCGGGCTGTGTCGCCCGTGAGCTGGGCGATGTGGACCACGGCCTCAAGCAACGTGGGTGTCGCGGGCAGCCGCAGCAGGCTCTCCACCCAGCGGCCGGCTACGCTCGGAGACACCACCAGGTTGATCGGTCCGCTGAAAAGCCTGCGCGCTCCGAGGCGCGACAGGCACCACACCGCCGCCTCCGTCATTTCACCGCGCTTCAGCAGGTCCAGCAGATTGTCGCCAAGTTGCAGCTTCGTCTGTTGCGGCAGCAGTTCCAGGCTCGCTGCCGTGCGCCACATCTCTCGCAGCAGGCTGGGGTTGATGCGCTGCTTCCTCTTCTGCTTGGGGACCAATGTGGGCGATAGCCGCTGAAAAATGTCCGCCTGCTGATTGCGATTCAAACCCCCGGCAATACGGCCGCAGAAAATCCACCAATCGATTTCGTTCTGCGCCTGGTTTCCAAACGCCACACCGCTCGCGTAGATCCGGCGCGCCTGTTCGATGCGATAATCGTCCCCCGGAAAGCCAAAGCCTGGCCGCAGGCAGAAGCCAGTCAGGTTCAGCCAGCGGACCTCGTGCGGCGCGTTCTTACGCCGGCCGTCGGCATGCTCCAGAAGCTTATCTGCAAACGCGCGAATCGTCGCGAGAGGCCAGGACGTCCGCCCCAACCCAAGCGTCTGTTCGAGGCGGGCCGGCAATTGTTCGGGAGGCAAAACGGAGGGGCCGGATTTCGCGAAAACTTGGGCGATCAAAGCCTCGGCTTGCGCCTGCGTTTCGGCGCTGACAATGGCGGTCGAGCGGATTCCGGCGGCGGCTTTGGCGGGCGCGGCTTCCACACTATCGGTTGTCCTGCGAAGCTGAAACTGCAAACTCCAGCGATGCTCGCTAATCTTCGACTCCGCCCACGTTTCAAGCGTGCCGACCTCGCTCAGACGGGCTCCGAGCGTCACTGGAACGCGCCGCTCCCCGCCTTTACCGAACCGGATCACGGCGCGCAGCGGCGCATGCAGCCGCGGATCGCTGGCCGGATCGTGCATGTCTTCCGTGGGAGTAAATGTAACCACCTGACCCACCACGTCATCGGTGCGCGTGAGCGAACTATAAAGACGAAAAGCCACGGGCGTGTTCGCGAGAAGCTGCAGTTCGGGTTCGGCCAAACGGATCTCTTGCCCTTCTTCGGTGCCGCGCGGCACCAGACATACGGTCCGGATGGAAGAAGAGCCCGCGTCTTCAACTCCCAGGTAGTAAGCCCGAGGCAGACCGCCGCGCACCAGCACGCCCGCTCCCGAGGCGCGCACGTAGGAGTAATACGCTGCGCCGATCGCTACCGCCAGATCCAGATCCTGATTCTCGAAGATCAACGGGACACGCCCGAACCAATGCGCGACCACATCCCGGACGCGCTCGCGAAACATCGGCGGAATAAAGAAGCCGCCGTTGAACAGGATGGCGTCGATACCGCGCTCGGCGGCGGGCGAGGCGTGCAAGAATTCCGCCAGATGCCTGGTGATTGCCGGATCGGAAACATACGGCAGCCCGAGTTCGCGAAACACGCTCTGCTTGTCTTGTTGCGGCTTGTCGTTCAGTTCGCAAGCGGGAAGGAATCCGCCCAGCGCCAATTCAAGAATCTCGTCGCGTGTGATCGCCGTCTTGAGCGTTCCGCCGATTAGCGATGACCCCGACCCGGTGACCGTGATGTCAACCGAAGCTGGGCCGTTGTCTGCGAGCAGCGTCTCTTTCGCCGCCGAACACTGCCGACGTAAGGCGCTGCGCTGCCGCAAAGAGAGCGTCTTGCCGAGCTTCGATTCCGCCAGCCACGAAATTGTGAGATCCAGATTATCGCCGCCCAGCAAAAGATGACGCCCCACCGTCGTCCGTGTGAACTGAACGCGGTCGGATTCGCGATCGACGCGCACCAGTGTGAAATCGCTTGTCCCGCCTCCGACATCGCAGATGAGGACCGTCTGCCCATCGAACAGTTCCTTGTTCGAGCGCGCCAGATGTCCGGCAATCCAGGCGTAGAAAGCCGCCGCCGGTTCTTCCAGCAGCGTGAGTTTCTCGATACCCGCATCGTGCGCGGCTTGGACGGTCAACTCACGGGCCTCTTCGTCGAAGCTCGCCGGCACCGTTAACACCACCTCTTGCTCGGAAAGCGCGGTGCCCTTGACGTTCTGCCACGAGTCGCGCAGGTGTTTCAGGTAGCTGGTTGAAGCCTCGACAGGCGAAAGCACGCGGCCTTCCTCCTGCGAATCCCACGGCAGAATCTTCGCGGTCCTGTCCGCTTCGGAATTCGAGAGCCAGGACTTCGCCGAATGCACCGTCTTCGTTGGCACCAGCGCCCCTTGATCGCGCGCATACGCCCCCACCACGGGCGGCTCGCTCAGATAAAGAAACGATGGCAGCGTACGCAGCGAGCCCGTGCGGTTCGCATCGAGTTGTTGTTCGATGGGAAGAACGTGGATCGGCGGGAAGTCCGCTTCAGCCGCTTCGACAGGGTCGATAAACGCAACGGCGCAGTTGGTCGTCCCCAGATCGATTCCGACGTTCAACTGGCGTATCCCCTACGCCGCGCGTTCACGGACATTGAACTCAAGTTTCCAGCGCCGCCCATCCGCCGCTACGCACCACAATTCCAGCATGCCGGTTTCAGTAACGTTGCTCTCCAGCGTAACCGGCACCACCTCTTCACCGTCGCTATCGGAGTGAGCCGAAAGCAGCACTTCCATCGGCGCGAGTTCTTCAATGTCGTCGCCGATCTCTTCAATCAGCGTGCCCGGCAAATCGTTCTTGCGCGACAGCGATGAGAAGAAGCGGAACTCGGCGGGTTCGCCCACCACCAGCGCAAACTTCTTTTGCGGCAGTTCGACTTTGGAACCTTCTTCCAAACCGAACGGCACCACGGCAAGCGCCTTCATAGGCGCCGGCATACCGGGAATCGCCGGCAAGGAACTTTCGATGCCAACGTAGTAGCTGCGCGGCACACCGCCGCGAATACGGACGCCTTTGCCGGTGCGAGCGAATCCGTAATAAGCTGCGCCGCGGGCAACGGCATGCATCAGGTCCGCGCTCTTAGTCTCCGTCTTCAGTTCGACAACCGGCTTTTGCAGCCAACTATTCAATACTTCGAAGATGCGCCGCTCAATGGCTCCCGCCTGCAGCACGCCTCCATTCAAAAGCAGGTGCGTGGGCCGCGCATAGTCGTTCGATCCCGCGTTCGTTGCGGCCTGATGCAGAAACTGCGCCAAGTGCTTTGTTACGGCTGGGTCGCTGGCGTAATTCAGACCGGCCTCGATAAGGGCGGCGCGGCGTTGGCGTTGCGGTGCGGCCTCGGCGGCGACAAACGGGAAGAAGCCTTCTAATAACAGATTGCGTACTTCTTCGCGTGTGATCTTCCCGCGCAGCGTTCCGCCGACCAGGCCCGTCCCACGCCCCAGAATTGTAAGCGGATGCTCTGCGGCGGCTTCATCACTCGAAAGCAAAATCTCCTTCGCCGCCCGGCACTGCTGCCACAGGGCGTGAAACTGCATCGCATCGAGTTTCGTGCCGCGCTGGGCAAACTGCTGTTCCGCGAAACGGGCGGTCGCCAGATCCATGTTGTCGCCGCCCAGCAGCAAGTGCTGACCGACCGCGACGCGTTCCAATTGCAACTCGCCACTCTCCTCAGTGACGGAGATTAGCGTAAAGTCGGTGGTGCCGCCTCCGATGTCTACCACCAGGATGAGGTCATCGGGATTCACCTGTTCGCGCCAATTGGGATTACGTTCAATCCACGCGTAGAAAGCCGATTGCGGTTCTTCGAGAATGATCACCTCGGGATAGCCGGCAAGCTGGGCGGCCCGCTGCGTCAGCTCTCTCGCCGCGGCATCGAAGGAGGCGGGAACGGTGATCAGGACCGACTGTGCGGCGAGCTTGGCCTCGGGATGCGCCGTGTCCCAGGCTGACCTTAGATGCAGCAGGTACTGCCTGGAAGCTTCGAGCGGTGAAATCTTCTGAATGCCCTCCGGCGCCGTCAGAGGCAGCAGCGGCAGCGTCGGATCGGCGTTCTGATGCGACAGCCAGGACTTGGCGGAAGCTACCAGCCGGTTCGCGTTCTCAACGCCACGAGCGCGCGCCAGACGACCCGTTATATAGGGTGGCTGCGCGTCCCACGGCAGCGCCAGCGAGCCTTCCACGAACTCGCTTGGACCGGGGATGTACAACGACGATGGCAGCAGATCGAAATCGGCCACTTCGCCCGGATTCGCCAGCTGCGGAACTTGGAAGAGTTCAACGGCAGCCCCTTCACTCTCGCTCGCATCGGCATAAGCGAGAGCGCTGTTGGTTGTGCCAAGGTCGATCCCAATGATGTATTGCGGCATAGTTAGTTACCCGTTACTCGACTTCGATCTCGGCGGGCGCCAGCGCCGCTGGATCTTGCTTCCCGAGTGGAGGAAGATTGACGGCCGCCGCCATCCAGCCGCGATGCCGCAGCGTGCCGCCCGGAACCTTGCCGGTCGCGGGCACATTGCCCAACAGCTTAATACGGTTGGGGTCGGGCGGCTTCGTTGGATCCAGCTTTTGAAACGTGCCTTCCACTCCATCAATCACCGGAGCGAGCGTGACATGCCGCGTCAGGCTCGCTCTACAGTCGCCATGCAGTGTGCGGACGGCGGCCCCAATCTGATCGTCCGCGTAAGTTGCGATGTCTTCCATCAAAAAGTCGATCAAGCGTGAATCCCTTTGGAGTATGTGGAGAAGTTGCAAAGCGCCATCGCCGATCTTCACCTTGGGCGCTTCCGGCGGCACGGCCACGGGAATCGGTTTCTGCTTGCTATACCCGAACTCCAAGGCCACCTCCTCGGGCAGCGTGCCGGAAAAGAGAATGGAAAAAAAACTGCTGAATGCCGAGCCAATGCGGGACAATAATTGACCTCTGGAAATCAGGATATCAACGCTGGAAAGTTCCTTGCCGCGCGCTTACAGAATCAATCCTTAATTATTCGCTGTACTGAACGCAAGTTTTGCGGCATATTAGAACACAACAGTAGTTTTTTGTTTGAAGGAGAATTATTCAGATCATGGCAACAAAGAAAACCGCCGCTCCGAAGAAATCGGCGTCGGCAACCAAGACCCAAGCAGTAGCGAAGAAGACAGTGGCCGCCGCCAAGAGCACAGGCAAGAAAGTCGCGGCGAAGAAAGCCGCGGCCAAGAAGGCGGCGCCCGCCAAAAAGACAGCCGTGAAGAAAGCCGTGGCCAAGAAGGCGACCAAGAAAGCTGCGACGAAGAAAAGCTAGTCGGCACAGGGGGGGACGTTCGTGCTCCCCTGGCCCTTTCGTTTCGTCCATAGCTCGCAACGCTGAGCGCATATCGTTCCCGGGAAGTCGGACGCCTGTCACCGGTTCTAAAGGTTGCTAACCTTTGAACACATACGATGCAGTTGGTTCGGAACGGCCTGCTACCGCTTATTCTGCTCGTGTATTTATGTTTTCTCACGCAGTCGTACTTCTGGGACGGCGTGCTGTTCTCTTACAACATCGAGCAAGCGCGTGCCGGCGCTCTAAACTTTGCGGTGTTGTTGCAACCGAATCATCTTTTTTATTCGGTGTTTGGATATGTCGTTTATGCGGCGTTCGCTGGCTTGGGGCTCCAGGCCCGGGCCATCACGCTGCTGCAAGTCTGCAACTCGTTAGCCTCCGTCGCTGTTGGCTGGCTTTTGTTTCGGTGGGTCCAAGAGCAAACCAAGAATCTGAAGCCTGCCATCTTCGGCTTGCTTCTGTTCGCCTTCGGCGCCACCTGGTGGAAGTATTCGACCGATGCCGATGCCTACATCATCGCCGGCGGGCTCGTCCTGCTCGCGGTCTTGTTTGCGCTTAAGCAACGACCCGCGCTCGTCGCCGCCGCTGCCTGCCACGTGGCGGGAATGCTGCTTCATGAACTGGCGGTCTTCGCTTACGCTCCAGTGCTCATGACAATTTGGCTGACACAAAAGCCGCTAAAGACTCGCCTGCGGTCCATGGGGCTCTACGTTGCCATCACTGCCCTTGCGGTCGCGGCCATCTATTACATCTGCTATCAAAACGTCGCCGCTCAGTATGCCTCGTTTACTCACTGGATCACATCGTATGCCTCCGATACCACCATCACGCGCGGCCCGCTCCAGCTGTTGACGGAATATCCGATTAGCTGTGGAAAGCTTTTTGCCGGGGGCAAGCTCGGCGCTATTCGCGATCAGTTCTCGCCCTGGACCTTGCTCGGCCTGATCGTCTGCGCGCTAGGCCTTGGAACTTGCTTGCTGGCAGCTCGAAAACCCTCACCGCTTCCCATCCCGAGACTGGACGCCAGGACTCGGATTGTTTTATGGGCATGGATCGTTCCGCTGGCTGTGTTTCTCGCCTGGTTCGATCCTGGCAATGCCGCTCACAAACTGTTTTTATGGGCGCCCATCGTGATGCTGATCGCAACAGCTGCCTGGACCCAGCGGCGCGCGGTGGCGATCATCGCGTTGACTGTTGCACTGACTGGCTGGAACTTTGCCGCTTACGTCTACCCGCGTTCCCGAGTTGCCGGCGATCCTCTCGTCGCATTCGCATACCGGCTGGCGAACGAGTTGCCACGCAACGCAACGGTCTATTACGCCGCGTTCTCGCCCGACGATTGGTATCTCGCGTACTTCGCGCCTAAGACGAAGTGGCGTCCCTTGCCGGTCACAACCGACAGTTCGCCTTCATGCTACGAAAGCACGGCGCTATCGGCGCTGCATCCTCCATTGGCCGCGCTTGGAAAGACGTGGGCGCTCACAACGAAGGGCCGGAACGTTCGTGTCGGCTGCATGGCAACCCCATAAATAAAAATGCCCGCTTGGTAGTGCGCCAAGCGGGCATGAACAAGCCGGTCTTCAGGACCGCTGTTTTTTAGTAGTCCATCTCGGGGCCGTGGCCGCCGCCGGGACCGCCAGGCATCGCAGACTTCTTCTCCGGGATCTCGCAAATCATGGCTTCGGTCGTCAGCATCAAAGCGCTGATAGAGGAAGCATGTTGCAGGGCCGACCGGGTGACCTTCGTCGGATCGATAACGCCTGCCTTGACAAGGTCCTCGAAGTTGCCGGTCTGTGCATTGAAGCCGAAATTCGCTTCGTCGTTCAGCCGGACCTTCTCGATTACGATTGCGCCTTCGTAGCCGGCATTGCCGGCAATCTGGCGCAGCGGCTCTTCGGTCGCACGGCGAATGATGTCGATACCGATCTGTTCGTCGCCTTCCGCTTTGAGGTTGACAAGAGCCCTGCCGGCGCGGAGCAGAGCCACGCCACCGCCGGGAACGATGCCTTCTTCGACGGCCGCGCGTGTTGCGTGCAGCGCGTCTTCGACACGGGCCTTCTTTTCCTTCATCTCGGTTTCGGTTGCGGCGCCGACCTTGATAACAGCAACGCCACCGGCGAGCTTCGCCAGGCGCTCTTGCAGCTTCTCGCGATCGTAGTCCGAAGTGGTCTCGTCGATCTGCGCGCGCAGCTGTTTGATGCGGCCTTCGATGGTCTTCTGGGTGCCAGCGCCATCGATGATCGTGGTGTTGTCCTTATCCACCGTGACCCGCTTGGCGCGGCCCAGGTCTTCGAGACGCACGCCTTCGAGCTTGATGCCGGTCTCTTCCATCAGCGCCTTGCCGCCCGTCAGAACGGCGATGTCTTCCAGCATGGCCTTGCGGCGGTCGCCGAAGCCAGGAGCCTTCACGGCGCAAGCGTTCAGCGTGCCGCGCAGCTTATTGACCACGAGAGTTGCCAGCGCTTCGCCTTCAACCTCTTCGGCAATCAACAGCAGCGGCTTGCCGGAACGGGCAATCTGCTCGAGCAGCGGCAGAAGATCCTTCATGTTGCTGATCTTCTTTTCGTGGATCAGGATGTAGGGGTCTTCGAGAACCGCTTCCATCCGCTCCGGATCGCTCACAAAGTACGGCGAAAGATAGCCGCGGTCGAACTGCATACCATCAACGGTCTGCAACTCGGTGACCATGGTCTTCGACTCTTCAACGGTGATAACGCCGTCTTTGCCGACCTTCTGCATGGCTTCCGCGATGATGCGCCCGATTTCGGCGTCGCCGTTCGCGGAGATGGTGCCGACCTGGGAAATGGCGTCGCCCGAAACCGGCTTCGAGAACTTCTTGACTTCGTTGACGATAGCCTCGACCGCCTTCTCGATGCCGCGCTTCAGCGCCATCGGATTTGCGCCGGCCGCCACGTGCTTCACGCCTTCGCGGAAGATCGCCTGCGCCAGGATTGTCGCGGTGGTGGTGCCGTCTCCGGCGATGTCGGAGGTCTTAGAAGCGACCTCGCGCACCATCTGCGCGCCCATGTTCTCCAGCGGATCCTTGAGTTCGATTTCCTTGGCAACGGTCACGCCGTCCTTGGTAATCGTCGGGCCGCCAAACTTCTTCTCGAGGACCACGTTCCGGCCCTTGGGGCCGAGGGTCACTTTTACCGCGTCAGCCAGCTGATTTACGCCGCGCAGAATCGCCTGACGGGAATTTTCGCTATAAACAATCTGTTTTGCTGCCATAGTTACTAAACCTTCCTACTTCTTGGCTGCCGTAGCGCCATTGCTGAGCACGCCGAGGATCTCATCCTCACGCATGATCAGGTATTCATTGCCATCCAGCTTGATGTCGTTTCCGGAGTACTTGCCGAAAAGAATGCGGTCGCCGACTTGCACGTCAGGCGTCAGCAGCTTTCCATCGTCGGCGCGTTTGCCCTTGCCGACGGCAACTACTTCGCCCTGTTGCGGCTTTTCTTTTGCCGAATCCGGAATATAGAGACCGCCTTGCATGGTCTCTCCTTCTTCGATCCGTTTGACTACGACGCGGTCGTGTAGCGGACGAATATCCATACTGAAACCTCCACTGATTTCAACTAATTAGCAACCTGAAATGATACGTTCGGATCTGAGAGGAGCGGCTGATTAACCGCCCTCTGATGTTTTAGCACACTTCGCAAGAGAGTGACAGGATTATTTTGTAAACGCAACAAAGCACTAGGCTTATTCTTTCATCATTCGACGGGGTAATGGCGCTAGACTAAGATTATCTGCAATCTGTGCCTTTACGCTCGCCCACCGCTAGCGCCTGTTATCCTGAAGTTTTAGGTCGGACCAGTAAATCATGCGGCGTATCTCAGTTCTTCTCGCGTTTGCCGCGATTCTTCTTTCCTCCATCGTTGCTTTCACATACAAACAGCGTGCGGATCGTGTCAAGGCCCGCGGGGTGGAGTCCTCGCCGCAGATCCAGAATGGTTACGATTCGATCGCCCAAAGCGGCTGGTCCTATGTGAAGGACGATCCTCAGACGAATAAGCCGGTGGTGCGGGTCACGGCAAAATCGTTTCAAGCGACGCACAGCCCGTCCACCTTCGAGCTGCGCGATTTAGCGCTGCGCATCTACGACAAAGCCGCCGGATCGTACACGTATGTGCAAACCGCGAACGCGCTGTTTGACGAATCGACCGGGCTCATGAAATCGGAAGGCCCCGTCTCCATCGTGATGAACGTTCCGGCGGACAAGGACGCGGAGAAACCGGAGCAAGTGGCAAAGCTCGTTCAGGTCTCGACGTCCGGCGTCACCTACGAGACCAAGTCCGGCAAAGCGGACACAGATCAGCCAGCGTCCTTCAAGTTTTCGGCGGGCGATGGCCAAGCCGTGGGGGTTGCCTACGACCCCACTAGCGGAGAGCTTCACTTGAAGTCGAAGATCTCGCTCGATTGGATAGGGGATGGCCCCGCGGAAAACAAGATGCATATCGAAGCGGGCGATCTGGTGTACAAAGAACGCGAGCAGAAGATCTATCTTTCGCCCTGGTCGAAGATGCAGCGCCAGGGGACGACGATACAAGCTCTCAATTCGCTTGTCACCTTGCAGGATGGGGAGTTGCATCAGATCGATTCCGATCATGCAGTGGGAAGCGATGTCCGCGAAGGCAAAAGCACCGGGTATTCGGCGGACAAAATGACCGCGCTTTTCGACGTGGACGGCGCGCTCGTAAACATCGTCGGTGAAGGCAATGCCAAGGTGGTATCGGCTGAGCCGGCGTCGCGAACAATTCTCACGGGGGACCGCGCCGACCTCCGCTTTGCCGTCGATACAAAAGTCGTAGACGGGCAGACGCAAAGCGAGAGCAATCTCCATCTCGTGCTTGCCGACGGGCACGCGGTTGCCGAGTCCGATCCCATTCCACAACCCGGCGTCGAGCCCGCCGACACCCGCATTTTGCGGAGTGAGCACATCATGCTGCAAATGAAACCGGACGGCAAAGACGTGCAGGACATAGAAGCGCCGTCGCAGGCCGAACTGGAATTTAAACCCAATCATCCCGGCCAGCCGCACCGCATCCTGAATGCCTCGCATCTGCAAATCGCGTACGGGGAAGGCAGCTACATCGACAGCTTCCAGGCGTGGAGCGTTGCGACCCACACGGACAAGTCGGCTGCAACCGAAAAGTCGAAAGACGGCAAACCCGCGCCGCCCGCTCTTACCTGGAGCGACCGGCTGCAAGCAAAGTTCAAGCCTTCCAGCAACCAGGTGGACACTATCGAGCAGACCGGGAACTTTCGCTATCAAGAAGGCGTGCGTCAGGCCCGCGCTGCCAAGGCTTGGCTGGAGCAGACCATCAATCGCATCACGCTGACCGGCGGCGCGCGTGTCGCCGACGATGCCGGCTCCACGGTCGCCGACAACATCGTGATGAACCAGGCGAACGGCGACATGAACGCCATGGGGCACGTCGTTTCGACGCATGCTCCGGATAAGAACCAGAAGCCCGGCGATTCCATGCTCGACAACAGCAAGACCATGCAGGCCAAGGCCGACCAGATGGAGACTCGCGAAAACAACTCGGTCGTTTTCTATCAGGGTCATGTGGTCATGTGGCAAGGAGCCAATCGAGTTTCCGCGAACGCTCTGCAAGTCGATCGGGATGCCCAGTCCCTGCACGCAACGGGCGACGTCGTGAGCGAACTCGTCGATAAGTCGAACGACGATTCGCAAACCACTTCGAGCGCGGCGGTATTCACGATTGTCCATGCTCCGGAGTTGCTCTATCGGGACGATACCCGCATAGCGGACTATACCGGCGGCGTCAAGCTTACCCGCAACAAGATGACCATGGCGTCGAAGGAACTCAAGGCTTATCTAACCCCCAAGACTGAGGGTAGCGGCAACGACTCCTCGCTCGATCACGCTTTCGCCGACGGCGACGTGACCATCACCGGCGCGGTCACCGGCGGCAGGACGCGGACTGGCACCGCTCAGCATTGCGAATACTACACCAAGCTGAACAATGTTGTTCTGAATGGCGGATCTCCGCAAATGGTCGATAGCTACAAGGGCACGACGAAGGGGAAACAGCTAACCTATTTCAGCGACGACGACCGCATGATTGTGGAGGGCGAGAAGAAGGACCTCGCCTACACGCAAATGAAGAAGAAGTAAATATAGAGCGATCTTGAAGCTATAAGCGAACGATTTTAGGAGACTTGATTCCCTTCAGTGCGTTCCTGGTATCGACAACCAGCTTGCTGCGCTCCAGAACCTCGTTATAGTCGATGTTCTTGTGGTCGGTGACAATCACCACGCAATCGGCTGCCGCCACGCTTAGCATGGCATCCTGCGCTTCAAGCACCGCTCCATCGATACTGATCCGCGGTACATAGGAGTCTGAAAACGTGACGTTCGCGCCCAGCCGCCGCAGCAGCAGAATAATGTCAAGCGCCGGAGACTCGCGCACATCGTCGATGTCGCGTTTGTAGGCAGCGCCCAAGATATGAATGTGGGAACCGCGAACCGGCTTTGAGACTTCATTGAGGGCGTTCTGGATCAGTTCAATGACGAACTCCGGCATGTGCCCGTTGATGTGCCCGGCCAGCTCGATGAAACGCGCTTCCATCCCGGCCTCTTTGCTTTTCCACGATAGATAGAAGGGATCGATTGGGATGCAATGACCGCCCAGTCCCGGCCCCGGGTAGAACGGCATGAACCCAAACGGCTTGGTGGCAGCGGCGTCGATGACTTCCCAGACGTCGATCTGCATCCGCTTGCACATGATCGCAAGTTCGTTCACCAGTCCGATGTTGATCATGCGGAAGGTGTTCTCAAGCAGCTTGACCATTTCCGCCACGCGCGTCGAACTGACCGCGACCACTGTTTCGAGCGCCTGTTGATAGAACAGCGCCCCCAATTCCGTGCAGGCGGGGGTGATTCCTCCAACCACTTTGGGAATGTTTCTGGTGTGGAAATTTGGATTTCCCGGGTCCACGCGTTCGGGCGAAAAGCAAACGAAGAAATCCTCGCCCACCCGCAGTCCCGATTGTTTGAGCTTCGGCAGCACCAGTTCTTCCGTCGTGCCGGGATAGGTCGTAGACTCGAGCATCACCAGCAAGCCAGGGTGCAGGTGCTCCGCGATGGCTTCCGTAGCGGCGATGACGAAGCTCATGTCCGGGTCTTTGGTCTTGCGCAACGGCGTGGGAACGCAGATGTCGATGGTGTCGAGCTCTCCGATAACAGACACATCGGATGTGGCCCGCAGTTTGCCGCTTCGAATCAGCGGACTGAAGACATCGTCGGGAACGTCCTTAACGTAAGATTTCCCGCTGTTGAAAGCGTCGATTTTGGATCGCTGCACGTCGATGCCGACGACTTCGAATCCCGCCTGCGCGAACTCAACTGCCAGCGGCAAACCGACATATCCCAAACCAAGTACGCCCACACGGGCCGTCTTGTTGGCGAGCCGCTCTCTCAAAGTGGCCGCTGCGCTGAGATCGGAAGAGCGTCGTGTAGGGAAAGAGTGTAGATCTCGGTGG
>OCTA010001754.1_pt1 | contig 19835 bp, 15 predicted proteins | sample 1538991 | NCBI WGS metagenome assembly OCTA01 (sample SAMEA3539302, study PRJEB22396) | soil metagenome | biome: tundra; feature: field; material: soil | place: USA | collected 2010-05 | depth 0.15 m | reverse complement strand
TGAGGGCGCGCGGAGGCTCCGTCGCCGAGATCGAGGCCGAGCTCGGCGCGGTTCTTCTCTTGTTTACCGCGGGCACGCCCTTCGGCGACGACCGGACGTTCGTCCTCCTGAAGAGAACCTAGCTAGCGCGCCGCGGGCTCCGCCCGCGACCGGAGAAGGGCGCGCTAGCATCGGTCTTTTCGCAGGGAAACCCCGCCCGGGTTTCCCTGCACCCTTCCTCGCGCTGGAGACCCGCGCGATTCCGCCGCCCGAACTAGGCGCGCGACGGCGCCGCGGGCTCCGGCTGGACCGCCTCCCGGGCGTCTCTGGCGTCGCGCGGAAGCATGCCGTGGCGCTTCAACATCTCGTTCAGCGTCGTCGCCTTGAGGCCGAGAAGCTCGGCCGCGCGCTTCTGAACGCCCGACGCGCGTTGCAGGGCCGCCGAAAGGAGCGCGCGCTCGTAGGCCGCGACGGCGTCCTTGAAGGAGAGCCCCTCGGCGGGCAGCGCCGCCGCGCGCGGCACCGAGCGCCGCACGGTGTCCGGAAGCTGGTCGAGGTCTATGACCCCATGGCCGAGGACGAGGGCGCGCTCGAGGACGTTCTCGAGCTCGCGCACGTTGCCGGGCCAGTCGTGGTCGAGGAGCGCCTTCATCGTGGCGGGCGTGACGGAGGGGACGGCCTTGCCGTTCTCGGCCGCGGCTCGCGCGAGGAGCGTCTCCACGAGAAGCGGCACGTCCTCGCGGCGCTCGCGCAGCGGGGGAAGAGGAATCGTGATGACGCAGAGGCGGTAGAAGAGGTCCTCGCGGAAGCGCCCCTCGGCCACGAGCCGGGCGAGATCGGCGTTCGTGGCCGCGATGACGCGCACGTCGGCGTGCTGCGGCTCGATCGCGCCCACGGGCAGGAACTCGCGCTCCTGCAGGACGCGCAGGAGCTTCGCCTGCGTCTCGACCGGGACCGTGCCGATCTCGTCGAAGAAGATCGTGCCCTGGTCGGCCGCCTTGAACAGGCCCTTCTTGTCGGCGACCGCGCCGGTGAACGAGCCCCGGACGTGTCCGAAGAGGTTCGACTCGAGAAGGTCGGGCGGGAGCGCCCCGGAATGCACGGTGACGAACGGGCCCGACGCCCTCGGAGACAGGCGGTGGAGCGCCTTCGCGACGAGCTCCTTGCCGGTTCCGCTCTCTCCGGTGATGAGGATCGTCGAGCGCGAGGCGGCCGCCTGGCGGATCGTCTCGAAGACGCGCTCCATCGAGGCCGAGCGCCCGATGATCTCCTTGAGGCCGGGCGAAGCGTCGAGGCGCGCCTTGAGGGCGCGGTTCTCGGCCACGAGCCGGCGCTTCTCGAGCGCCTGCTTGACGACGTGGACGACCTCCTCGTTCCGGAACGGCTTGGGGAGGTAGTGAAACGCGCCTTCTCGCATCGCGGAGATCGCGCTTTCGACGGACGAGTACGCGGTCACGACGACGACCGGCACCTCGGGATGCCGCGCCTTCACCTCCGCGAGGACCTCGAGGCCCGGGCGGTCGGGGAGCATGAGGTCGAGGAGCAGGAGATCAATGGACTCCTTCGCGAGGCGTTCGAGCCCCTCGGCCGCTGACGCGGCTTCGCGCGTCACGAATCCGGCCTTCGCGAGCACGGACCCGAGGACGTCACGGATGACGGGCTCGTCGTCGAGGATGAGAACGGTGGACATTTTTCAGGTCGCTGAGGGCAGGGATACGGTGAATCGGGCGCCACGCTTTCCCGCGGCCGTCACCGTCAGCGTCCCGCCATGCGCCCGGATGATATCCCTCGCGATGGCGAGCCCGAGCCCCGTCCCTCCCTTCGCGGTCTTCGTGGAATAGAACGGCTCGAATACGCGGGCCGCCTCGGCGTCCGTCAGGCCTGGACCGTTATCCTCGACACAGAAGAGGACGTGGCCGTCGTCTGCGGCGACGCGCAGCGTGACCGCGGGTGGCGGATCGCCGGCCGCGCGCGGCGACGCGACCGCCTCGAGCCCGTTCTTGGCGAGATTCACGAGCACCTGGACGAGGGCGTCGCGATGACCGGAGACTGCCGGGAGGCCGGGCGCCGCCTCGACGTCGAGGGATGCGTGCCGCGCCGCGCTCTCGTCCGCGAGCGCCCATCCGGTCTCCTCGGCGAGGGCGGCAGGGTCGAGGCGCACGAGCTCGCGCGGCTTCCCGCGCGCGAGGTCGAGAAGGCTGCCGACGAGGCGCGAGGCCCGGAAGGCCTGGCGTTCGATCTTCTCGACGAGCGTCCGGCGGGGATCGTCGCTCGGCGTCTCGTCGAGAAGAAGGCGCGCGAACCCCGCGACGCCTGCGAGCGGCGTATTCACTTCGTGCGCGACGCCGGCCGAAAGCGTGCCGAGAGCCGCGAGTCGCTCGTGGTCGGCGAGCGCGCGTTCGAGGCGCGCGGTCTCGGTGGCGTCGTAGAGGACGAGGACGCGGGCGCGGGATCCCGGACCCGCGCCGGGGAAGGGCGAGACGGCGACGTTGAGGACGCGCGGCCCCGAGCCCAGGTCCGTCTCGAGCCGGGCGGGCGGCGTTGACGAAACGAGCGCGGCGGGCAGCACCTCCGCGGCCGGCGTGCCCACGAGGGACGCGGCGCCGCGCCCGAGGAGAGCTTCGAACGCCGGGTTGACCGACGTGAAACGGCCCGAATCGTCCGTGGCCGCGATCGCCGCGGCGGAGCCCGCGACGACGTTCTCGTGAAAGCGCTGAAGCGTCCGGTAGCGGTCGGCTTCTACGCGTAGCTCGTCGAAGAGGCGCGCGTGGTCGAGCGCGAGGGCCGCCGGCGCGAGGACGGTTTCGAGAAGCTCGGTGTCCTCGACCGACAGGGGCACGCGCCCGGCGCGGTCGGCGACCGCGAAAAGCGCGAGAAGCCGCCCGGAAACGGTCAGGGGCGCGAGCGTGCGGAACCCTGCGCGCCTGAGGCGCGAGACGGCGGCCGTCGGGCGTGCCGCGAAATCCTGGCGCGACAGGCGTGTCGTGCGCACGCGGGCTCCCGCGGGGAGCTCCGAAAGCGGGAGCGGCGGGCCGCCGTCGACGTCCCGGGCGACGAGCGCGTCCGCCGCCACGGGCAGGAGGGCCGCGCGCGACACGCCGAGACCCCGCGAAACCCGGTCCGCGAGAAGGTCTTGCAGGTCCTTGAGAGCGCGCGGCGCCGGCAGCTCGCGGACGAGCGCGAGCAAGCCCTCGCGATCCCGCCAGGCCTCGCGATACTGAAAGCGCGCGAAAGCGGTGGACAGGCCCCGGCGCACGGGCCCGAAGCTGAGCGCCATCAGAAGTCCGGCGGAGACCTGCAGCGCGGCCCTCGCGTGTGGAATTCCCACGGCGACGGGCTGCGCGAGGAGGAGCTGGGCAAGTGTGAAGAAGCCGGCTCCCACGAGAACGGCGCCGAGCACGGACGCCGTCTGGCGGCCCATGACCTCGACGTCCCAGAGGCGGTAGCGCGTGAGCGACGCGAGGAAGGCGGCTGGAACGAGCGCGAGCGGAAGCACCGAGAGCGACGAGACGATCGGGATCGAGCCGCCGAGAAGCCGGGGTACGAGGTTCAGGAGGACGAGGGGGAGCAGGCCCACGGCCGTGCCGAGCAGAAGGAAGCGGACTTGTTTTTCCGTCAGAAGGTCCGTCGGCCGCCGCGCGAGGACGACGAGTCGCGCGGCCGCCAGGGCGGCACCCGACGCCATCCAGATGATCTGCGCACGGTCGAGAGCGTTCACCGCCGCGGACGCGTCGCGGCCCGCCCTTCCGAAATACACGGCGGCCGTCGCGAAAAGAAGCAGCGCGGCGGGGACGAAGGGGAGCCACGCGGGAGCGCGACGCATGCGCCTCGGGAACGTGAAGACGAGAGCGAGGAGGAGAGCGGGGAACAGCGCGCGCGCCGCGTCCTCGAGCAAGACGGCCGCGCGGAACAGCCCGTCGACCGGCGGCACCGGCGTGAGCGTGAGGACGAGCGCGACCGTAAGCGCGAAGCCGGCGAAGACGAGCGATTCCCGCGACGGCGGGGAGGGCCGGGCCGCCGCGAAGCCCGCGGCCAGGAACGCGAGGCCCACGGCGAAGAGGAAGAGGTAGCGCCAGTCCCAGGAGGACACCGGAACGTTTCGAAATGTCCGGAGCGCGTCGCCTCTGAGGACGGTCAGCTCGGCGGAGCGCTCGGCGAGCCAGCGCGAAGGATCGCCGGACTGCCGCGCCTCTTCGCCGTCGACGAGCAGCAGCAGGTCCCCGGCCCTGAGACCCGAAGGGGCGGCGGATTCGCCGACGCGGCGCACGCGAAGGCCCTCCGGCTCGGGCGAGACCAGCACGTCGGCCCGGCCGAATGCCGAGACCTTACGCGCGAGGCAAAGTGCGGACGGCACGAGCGCGAGCGCGAAAGAGCACAGCACGAACCATCGCGCGAGGGCGCGCAAGCGGGGCGACTGAGACTCCATGCCAAGTTTTGCAGCAAGGAAGATGCCACTAATCCGATTCCTTGAATCGGCTTAACTCATTGATAAAATGAGCCTTGTTTGCCATGAAGGCGGGCGAATCAGCCGCGCCTCACGAAATCTTGAAGATAAGCTCGACTATTTGGAGGGGCGGTCCTTGAAACGGGGAAACCTAGAATGAGACCGCGAAGCCACCCGCGAGCCTGCGATCCAGTTTCTCTTCGTCCTCACCCTCGCGCCGCTTGCCGAACTCGAGGGAGAACAGAGCGCGCAGGTCCGAACCGATCGAGCGCAGCGCCTCGAGCGGGATGGACTGCCCGAGCGTGAGATCCACCGCCACCAGGTCGTTGTGCAGGAGGGCTGTCCCGCGCATGAGCGACTGCGTCACGACGCGGTAACCCATGCCGAAAGACGTGTCCGTGGCGCGGACGCGGATCGCGGCCTGCGCGACGCCCCACGTCGCGTCGTCGGACTGGATCACGCCCTCGCGTTGTCCCGAGAGCTTTCCCGCGCGCATCGAGACGCGCCCGTCGAGCGCCTTGCCGAGCCGCGCGATGGCGCCGAACGAGACGTCCGTCGCGACGTCGTTCGCGAAGAAATAGAGCGAGTCGAGGTGGTCGAGAAAGTCCGGATCGAAAAGCAGGCGGTAGGTGCCCGTCAGCTCGCGCCGCGATGCCTCGATGGAGACGTTCTCGCCTTCGCCGCTCTGCCACCTCAGGCCGGCCTTGTAAAGCGCGCGCGAACGGCGTGTGAGATCGGCCTCGTCCGTGCCCGCCTCTCCCGGCAGGGCCACGTCGCCCTCGAGAAGCTGCTCGAAGCGGCGCGCGGCGAACCCGTAGAGCTTCCAGCCGTCGCGCGTCGCGATCGCGAGCGTGAGCTCGGGCGTGACGCCGCGCGAGCGCTCCGACACGTCGCCCGTCCCGCCCGCCTCGATCACGAAGACGTCGAAAAAGCGAACGCCCGCGACGGCGCCCACTCGCGTCTCCCGGTCGAAGGGCGACGTCTGGCCGGCGAACTCGTTCATGGCGCTCCGGTAGGAGACGGAGACGCGCGCGAACGTCGAGGAGGAGAGCTCGGTCTGATAGCGGGCGGCGACATCGACGGCATTCGAATCGCGCGCGAACAAGTCCGCCACGGGCCCGGCCGAAAGGAGCCGGGACTGCGACATGAGACGGGCGGTGACCGACGCCTGCGAGCGCTCCGAGACGGCGCCGTTCCAATCGAGGGATTGCGCGGCGAAGCGCGCGCCGTCCGCGTCGTCGGCCACGATCTGCTGGCGGGTCGAGAGGTGAATCGTCTGGCCCGAGCCCATCGAGCCCGAAGCCAGATCGAGCGCCACGCGCGACGCATCGCCCGTCTTCTCGCCCGACATCGCCGCGAGCCGCGTGTAGGCCCCCGAAGCTCCCCATCTCAGCCTGTCTCCGGCTGTCCCGCTCACGTCGAGCGAGGCCTGCGACAGCGAGGACGCGCCCGCGGCGCCGAATCCCGCGGTGGACGCCACCGACGCGCGGACGGGAAGTGTGGCAGTACTCCCGTTACGGCCCGCGATCGAGACGGGAAGCGCCGCTTGCTCAGGCCCTTCCTCGAGAGCTGCCAGCATCGCGGGCACGTCGCGCAGCACGTCGCCGGGCGCCACGGCCCGTGCGATCCACACGTCGAGGGGCCCGCCCGTCGCCTCGGGGAGGATGCCCGCCGGCGCCTCGAGATCGAGCCGCACGAAGGAGAGAGAGCCGTCGGGAACCGCCCGGTGCAGCAGGCGTGCGAGCGCGGGGCGGAAGCCCGGCACGACGGAAAGGACCGTGTAGAGGCCTTCGGCCGCGTCGCTTAGGACGAACGTGCCGTCCGCGTCGCTCTTCAGGAGCTTCACGACGTTCGCCCCGCCGGCCGTCACGCCGCGCACGACGAGGGTTGCGCCCGGGACGGGCACGCCGCCGACGCGCACGATGCCGGACAAAGGGGACCGGCGCGCCTCGGCTTCGCCCGCGGCCGCGGGCCGCGCAAGAAGCGCTGCAGCGGCCACGCCGGCGAGCAGGCGTCGTGTCGAGCGGCTCGAAAGGGTCACGGACCCCCCCTTTCGACTCATCATCCGCCCGCTTTCGGCGCCGCGTCAATCGGAGTTTGAAGAGAGACAGTCACAGATTCAGGCGGCCGGTCCCAGACCGAGGGTGGCGCGGATCACGTGCCGGGCGATCGAGGGGTTCTCCTTGAGCCGCCGCGTCGAGTAGGCGTACCAGTCTCCTCCGAACGGAACGTACACGCGCAGGCGGTGGCCGGCGTCGAGCAGGCTTCGCCTGAGAACGGGGTCGACGCCGAGGAGCATCTGGAACTCGTAGCGGTCGGGTCCGAGAGAGAGGCGGTCGATCGTGGCCAGCGCGCGCTGCACGCAGGCCTCGTCGTGCGTCGCGATGCTCGCGTAGCAGCCCGCGGACAGGTGCTTCTCGACGAGCGCGCCGAAGCTGTCGTTGACCGTCGCATGCTCCTTCCAGGCGATCGTGCGGGGCTCCACGTAAATGCCCTTGCAGAACCTCACGTTCATGCGTGCCGCGATGAGGCGGTCGAGGTCGTGCAGGCTGCGTTTGAGGTAGGCCTGGATCGCGACGCCCACGGCGGGGAACGTCGCCTTGAGCTCGAGCGCGAGCCGGAGCGTCGACTCGGTGTAGGGGCTGTCCTCCATGTCGAGGCGGACGAACATGCCGTGCGAGGCGGCGCGCGCGCAGATGTCCGTGCAGTTGCGCAGGGCAAGGGTCGGGTCGATCGCGAGGCCCACGGCGGTCGGCTTCACGGAGACATTCGCGTCGAGGCCGCTCGAAGCGATCGCGTCGATGGCGCGCAGGTACTGGTCCCGCGTGGCCTCCGTCTGTTCCTCTCGGGTCACGCTCTCCCCGAGGATGTCGAGCGTCGCCATCGCGCCTTCCGCGGCGAGCGCGCGCACGGTGGCGAGAGCGTCGTCGAGCGTCTCGCCCGCCACGTACCGCGAGGCCACGCGCTTCACGAGCGCGCGCGGAACGAGCGGCAGCGTGCCGACGACGAGGCGGTCGAACAAGGGCGTCATGCGCTCTCCGGCGTTCGGGCGAGAACGAGGGCGCGCACCTCCGCGGCTCCCTCCGCGCACAGCGCGTCCGCCGCGGCGAAAAGCGTCGCGCCCGTCGTGACGACATCGTCGACCAGAACGAGAACGCGCCCGCGCGCCCGGGGGGACGCGACAAACGCGCCTTTGACATTCGCGCGCCGGCCCGGCGCGGAAAGCGAGGACTGCGGAGGCGTGTCGCGCCTGCGAGAGAGAAGGGCCCGACGCGGCGTGTCGAGGTGGCGGCTCGTTTCGTCTGCGAGGAGCATGGCCGGATCGTACCCGCGTTCGCGATTGCGCCGCCCGGTGGACGGCACGCTCACGAGCGCGTGGGCTCCGTCCGTGATTCCGGTGGCGAGCGCGAGAGCGGCAAGGCGCCCGCCGAGAGGGGCCGCAAGGAGGTCCCAGCCGGAGAACTTGAACGCGTGGTGGAGCGTGCGCAGGCCGCCCGCGTAGAGCCCGAATGCCGCGGTGCGCGTCACCGCCGGGGGCGTGAGACGGCAGCTCGCGCAGGGAGAACCGTTGCCCGGCAGAGCGCAGCGCGGGCACGCGGCGTTGGCGTCGAGGACCGGGAGCGACGCCCAGCAGGCGCGGCACACTCCGCCGCCGCCGAGATCGGCGCGCGGGGCGTCACAGACGCCGCAGCGCGACGGAGCCAGGAGCTCGAGGAGGGGCGCGAAAAACGCGGGGCGCCCCGTCCTGGTTGTCGCTGTCTCGGCGCCCCGCACGGCCCGGGATTCTAGACGAGGGGATGCCGGCCTCCGTATTCGCAGCATGCATGTCTTCCGTCGGGCCCGCCCTGACGTATCCTCGCCGGCGATGACACGTCGAATCACGCGCGCCTCCGCCCTCGCCGCCCTTCTCGTTTTTCTGTGCTGTTCCGCCTCGGCGCAGACGACGCGGCTTCAGGAGTTCCCGTTCGCCGTCGGGGCCGGCGGCTTCGCCGTGAGCGACACGGGGAACGGCAGCGACGTGAAGGCGTTTTCGACGGGGGGCTACCAGCTCTTCGGGGAAATGGTCCTGGATTCGGGGGTCCTGCTCCAGATGCGCTACCAGAGTTTCATGCTGCCCGGTACGCCGCCCACGGCGCCGGCCTTTACCGCTCCGGCGCCCCGAGGCGCGCCCCGCGTGAGCGTCGAGGCGGGCCAGATCTCCTTCGGGTACCTCTTCCGCGAGAACTGGTGGGATGCCGGATTCGTCGGCGGCGTGGGCATCTATCGCCTCAAACCGGATCCTCCCGGCGTGGACCAAGTGTCGACCGACTCGAAGGAGACCGTGGTCGGATGGCACGGCGGAGCGGTGGTCATCTTCCTGCTCGCGCCGAGACTCGATCTCCGGCTCGAGGCGACGGGCTACCTCCTGCAGTCGAACGCCTCCCACAAGCCGATCGAGCTTGGCGCCATGCTGGCCTACCACTTCTGACCGGCTGATCCGGGAAGGGGCCGCCGTCGAGCGGCCCGAACTGTCCTTCGGGGGGCAGTTCAAAAGCGTCACCCCGATCACATGGGGGGCCCGAAATGGTGGGCTCCCACCCGACCTTGCGGTCGGGCGGGGATTGCGGCGGTGGGATTGACTAACTGAGGGTCTGGATGGAGGGAAGAAAGTGGAGGGCCCGGCGGCCGGATGGCCGGCGGGACTGGGGGATGGAAATGAAGATCGTCGTATCCATCTTGATATTTGTCGAAATGTCCGTTTCGATCTCCTGTCCACTCATACGCAAGCCCGATGCCTCCGGTTTCTCCAACCGTGAAAAAACCTGCAAGCTAATTGAAACAAATCGTTTACGCGGGATGCAGCCCCTGAGGCAAAGCGGGAAATAAGTGCGCGAGAGATCGAAAATGGACACTCGCGATGCGAAAACGACACTTTCGCCCGTGTCAGGCTCCCTCCATGAGGGGCAGCAGCGTGGAATCTTTCTTGATGGAAAGCGAGAGCTCGACACGGGTTCTCACGACGCCTCGAAGCGTCTGGACCTTCTCCCTCAGGATCGCCTCCAGGTGCTCCACGTCGCGGGCGCGGATCTTGAGGCGGTAGCCGAAATCGCCCGAGATGGCGTAGCACTCCTGGACGTCGAGCAGGGCCTCGATCTCTTCGAGAAACGGACGCTCGAAACGCGGGTGCTCGAGCAGCACGTCCACGTGCGCCACGAGGGGTATTCCGACGAGGCGCGGATCGAGGAGAGCCGTGAAGCGCCGGATGAATCCACGCGTCTCCAGCTTCTTGATCCGCTCGTTGACCGAAGGCGTCGTGAGCCCGACCGTTTCCGCGATTCTCGCCTGCGAGATCTTCGCGTCTCGCTGGAGAATATCGAGGATCCGGCGATCGATGTCGTCCATATAAAATTCGGCCTGGAGGTTCGAAACCCGAACTTTATATGGTTGCGGGGCCCGAAGCAACCGGGCCGCCACCCTCAAGGTCAATCGGCGGACCGGAAACCTCGGCTCCTTTCGGGATCACGACGACGCCTCCCTCCGAGACGTGGAAGCGCTTGCGGTCTTCCTCCTCGTCGAAGCCGATCTCGGTGTGGGGCGGGATCTTCACGCCGCGGTCGACGATGACCCGGCGCAGGCGCGCGTAGCGCCCCACGTCGACGCCGTCCATGAGCACGCATTCCTCGACGTGGGAGAACGAGTTGATCCTCACGCGCGGGAACAGGATCGAGCGGTGAATCGTGCCGCCCGAGATGATGCAGCCCGACGCGACGGTCGAGTCGGTCGCGATGCCTATGCGCTGGGAAACCGCGTCCGCGAAGACGAACTTCGCGGGCGGCTGCTGCGAGGCGTGGCTCTTCAGCGGCCACTTGTGGTTGTAGAGGTTGAGCGGCGGCGTGACGGAGATGAGGTCCATCGAAGCATCCCAGTAGGAGTCGATCGTGCCCACGTCCCGCCAGTAAGGTGCGAGATCCTCGTCTCCCGGGACGCGGTTCGTCGAGAAGTCGTACGTATAGAGGCGCCCGCCTCCCGCCAGGAGCGCAGGGATGATCGTCTTGCCGAAATCATGGGAGGTGTCCTGAAGCGCGTCGTGCTCGAGAACGTCGATCAGGACGCCCGCGCGGAAGATGTAATTGCCCATAGACGCGAGCGCGAGCTCGGGCTGTCCGGGCATGGGGCTGGGCACGGTGGGCTTCTCGTGGAAGTTGACGATCCGCCCGTCCGCGGCGACCTCGAGAATGCCGAACCGCGAGGCCTCGGCGATCGGCACGGGAATCGCCGCGATCGTGAGATCGTGCCCACCCTCCTCGTGGGCGAGGAGCATCGGGTTCACGTCCATCATGTAGATGTGGTCGCCGCCGAACACGCAGACGTGATCGGGCTCCTCGTCGAAAATCAGGTCGAGATTCTGGTAGACCGCGTCCGCCGTCCCCCGAAACCAGTGAGGTCCGCGGCGCATCTGGGCCGGCACGGGGTCCACGAACTGGCCGATGTCGGAGCTGAGGCGCCAGGTGCGGATGATGTGCTCGATGAGCGAGTTCGACTTGAACTGCGTCATGACCTTGATCTTCGTGAGGCCGGAGTTGATGCAGTTGTTGAGCGCGAAATCGATGATGCGGTAGCGGCCGCCGAACGGGACGGCGGGTTTCGCGCGATCCCGCGTGAGCGGAAACAGGCGCTCGCCCATCCCGCCGGCGAGGATGATCGAGAGGACGTCGCGATGCTGCAGGATCTTCACGCGGCTCCCGCCTTGAGGTGCCCGGCGATCGTACCGCGTTCCACGTCCCTTTCGTGCGGCGGCGCGCGTCGGGTATCGTAGCGGCGCGGATGGCCACGAAGGATCCCTACGAGGTTCTCGGTGTCGATCGCAAGGCGAGCGAGGCCGAGATCAAGAAGGCGTACCGCCGCCTTGCGCGCAAGCACCATCCGGATGTGAACGCGTCCGACGCGGCCGCGAAGAGAAAGTTCCAGGAGATCGCCGCGGCCTACGAGGTTCTCAAGGATCCGAAGCGCCGGAAGCACTTCGACACGACCGGTGACACCGGAGGCGCGCCCGAAGGCGGCGCTCCGCGTCCCTCCGGCGCCGGACCGTTCGGCGGAGGCAGCCCGTTCGGCGGGACGGCCCGCGGGCCCTCGAGCTTTCGCTGGTCGGGCGATTTCGGCGACCTCTTCTCCGATCTCTTCTCGGGCGCCCGCGCGGGAGGCCCCCGCGGCACCGAGGAAGAGGACGACGACGCCGCGGCCGAGCTCACGATCTCGTTCCGCGATGCCGTCCTCGGCGGGACGATCACGTTGCAGGTGCGATACCCGCGCCGCTGCGCGCGATGCGGCGGGTCGGGCCGGGTGGGCGCCTCGGCCTGTCCCTCGTGTCACGGTGCGGGAGAGGTGGTGTCCAAAGAGCGCCTCTCCGTGCGCATTCCCGCGGGCGTCGCGACCGGCTCGAAAGTGCGCGTGCCGGGCAAGGGCCGGAGCGAAAAGGGCGATCTGTACGTCGCCCTCACCGTCGTCCCGCACCAGTACTTCTCGCGCGAGGGCGACGACATCCTCGCCGAGGTGCCGGTGACCGTCTCCGAGGCGTATCTCGGCGCGGAGATCGACGTCCCGACGATTCACGGGCCCGTGCGGGCGCGCATCCCGCCCGGCACCGCCGGAGGCCAGCGTTTCCGGCTCAAGGGCTACGGCGTGAGGAGCGGGCGCGGGGCGGACGGGGACCACACCTACCGCGTCTCGATCGCGATGCCGGGGCGGCCCACGGAAGAGGGCCGAGCGCTTGCCGCGAAGTTCGCCGGGCTCTACGAGAGGGACCCGCGCGCGAACCTTCCGTCAGGCCTCTAGCCGGGGCGCAGGCCCGCAGGGCCGAGCGGAAGGGAGCGAGCGCAGCGAGCGTGGGAAACCCGCCTGACGGGTTTCCCGGTTACTACTACTGCTTGTCGGACATGTCCCTCACGACCGCGAGCGCCCGGTCGACGGGGAAGTCCGGGCGGGACGGGATCGTGACGACCGTGCTCGATCCGCCGGGGAGGTAAGAGAGGCTCGCGCCCGAGGTCCAGTAGAACGTCGGGATGCCCGCCGGCGAGATGAAGGTGCCCACCTGCGTCTGGAGCGCCAGGTCGATCTGGGTCGGGAGCTGCGTCTCGGCGAACGACCGGCCGATGGGCGTGTGGCCGCGCGCGAACGACGTCCGTTGAGCGGGCGTGAGGCCGTCGGGCGGCACGAGCTTCGGGAGGTTGTCGGGAAACGCGAGGTGGATGACCTGCTGCGTGCGCGTGGCGAGGTTCGCGAAGGACGCGAGCACGCCGCCGTTCGTGCCGGCGTCGCGCTGCAGACCGGGGTGCACGTACGACGACAAGGGGAGGCCCGAGTGGTCGGTCGGGCCGGCGGCGCCGTTCAGCTCGTTGAGATTCCACGCCGTGACGTCGTCGAGACTGAGGCTGCCGTCCTCGATGAAGACCGCGGCGTAACGGGCTTGCGAGGCGCCGGTCTCTTCCCACCACACGATCGAGAGGATCGAACGGCTTTTCGAGACGGTATTGCCTCCGGCGTCGACGTCCGTGTACGTCTGCCGCGTCACGAGAAGCTGCGGGCTCAGCGAAATGTAGTAACCGGGATTCGGCAGGAAGCTGCCTTCGGCCCACGTCCCGTCCCGGCGGATCGCCACGCGCACGTCGCTGAAGAAGCCCTGCTGCCGGGTGTAGACGACGAACACGGTCTGCGTGATGTCTTCGAATTCGATGGACTCTCCGAACTTGTCGTATTTGTCGGTGGTTCCGCTGACGATCTCGGTCTCGGCATTTCCTCCCGGCGGGGTGACGCGCAGCGCGAGGACGGGCTGCGAAGCCAAGGCGGCATCCGTCGTTCCGGCGATGCTGCCGTACGTGGTCTCGTAGACTTCGTAAAGGGTCCCGGTCTTCGCGAGGACGGCCGTCGCGGCGTGGGCGGGTCGCGCGGCCGCGAGCGCGCCCACGGAGAGCACCAAGCCGAGAAGGGCGGCGCGGGCGGCGGCAGACGGGAGTCTCGTGGGCTGGATCACGTCAGCTCCGGAGATTGATGACGTTGCGGAAGTCGAAGACCTCGAGGTACGCGCGGAGGTTCTTGAATTCCGGGTAGAGGTTCGCGAGTCGGTCGAAGTAGCCGCGCGCGGCGTCGTCGTCGCCCGCGAGGTGGCACGTCTCACCGAGGAGGTAGAGGAAGCTCTTCTCCACGGCGGGCTCCCCGCACAGGGGCACGCGCTCGAGGCCGGACTCGCCGAAAAAGCGGGCCTCGGCGTGGCGGTCGCTTTTCAGGTACCCGAAGCACAGGTCGAGGAGCGGGTAGACCGTGTAGCTTCGGGCCTCTTCCCTCTCGAGCGCCTCGAACGCCTCGTGCACGAGGGCGAGGCCCTCGGGAACGCGGTCGAGGGCGATGAGGCAATAGCCGAGGTTGTCGCGCCAGACGGAACGAAAGATGGAGGACACGCCCTCTTGTCCCTCGGTCCTCTCGAGCGCGCGGCGGTAGACCGCGGCTGCTTCCTCGAAGCGGCTGTCGACCGTCAGCAGCATGCCCGACTGGTTGTCGCAGTGCGCGAGGATCGTCTCGTCGCCGAGCGTCTCCGCGTGGCGGCGGGCGATGCGGTTGTAGAAGAGCGCCTTCTCGAAATCGCGGCGCAGCTCGTAGACGCGCGCCGAAGCATGCGCGGCGCGCACGGCCGTCGCGGGACTCGCCGACCGGAGCAGGACGCGCTTGAGCTCGACGAGGACGTCGTCGGCCGGGCCCGCCTCGATCGCGGCGGCGGCGCGACACACGTACATCCAGTCCCCGAAGGCAGGGTCGTCGGTCGCGCGCGCGGCCTCGAGGGCCCGGTCGTAGGCCGAAAGCGCGGCGGGAAACTCGCCCTTCTCGAGCAGGGCGGCCGCTTCCTGGCGGGCAGCTTCGGCGGCGGCGCGGAGGACTTCAGTCATCTCCGTCACCGTCATCGCCGTCGGGCGGCGTCTTGTCGGCCTGCATCCTCTTGAACGCGACGAACGCGCGGACTTCTCGGCGCGAGTCCTCCGGGAGAGCCGCCCAGTCTCGCGCGAGCGGCGCATCGTCGAACAGAGCCGACGGGGCCGACCGCTCGTCGGGTGACTGCGCGCCGGAAGGCCCGGCCTCGGCGGAAGGCTCCTCGAAGAAGTGGCTCATGGACAGCTCGAACACCTGAAGGATCCGGAAGAGAGTGTCGAGTCCGACCTTGTACTCACCGTTTTCCATGCGCGACAGGTCGGATTGCGTCACCCCGATGCGCGCGGCGAGATCCGCCTGGGTCAGATGCCGGCTCTTCCGGATCTGACGGATCTTCTGCCCCACGAGGAGGATCTGGGACGCGCGCGGCACAGCGCTCATGACGGTTCGTCGTCTAAGATAGACCCTCCCGCCCGGGTGTCAAGCGGTTTCGGGCAGGTTTGGAGAACGGCTACCTCGTTGAAGAACAAGCTCTTCCTGCTCTCGGAGCTGCTCCGCAGGGACCTCGCTGCCCGGTACGCCGGAAGCTTCGCGGGCCCCTTCTGGGCGGTCTTGAACCCGGCCATCATCTGCGCCCTGAATGCTTTCGTCTTCGCATACGTCATCCGCCTGAGGCCCCCGGAGGGTTTCGGCGGGACATACGTCGAATTCCTGCTCGCGGGAATCCTGCCGTGGCTCGGCGTGCAAGAGGCCCTGGTGCGGGGGACCACCTCGGTCACCGACCAGGCCCATCTCGTCAAGAAGCTCCGTTTTCCGGTCGCCCTCCTGACGCTCTCCTCGGTCGGGGCGGCCCTCGTGATCCAGACGATCGGCATCGGGCTCCTGACGGGGTTCCTCCTCGTGACGGGCCGCGGCGCGATCCATCCCCTGCTCCTCGTCGCGGCGTTCGCGTTCGAGCTCCTGCTCCTCGCGGGTCCGGCGCTCATCCTGGCGTCGCTCAACCCGTTCTTCCGCGACCTCGCGCAGATCCTCCCGCCGTTCCTCATGATCGCCTTCTACGTCACGCCGATCCTCTACCCCGAGTCGCTCATCCCGGCGTGGGCGGCGCCGGTCCTCGCCGTGAACCCGCTGCGCGACGCCGTCGCGCTCTTTCGCGCGGCCCTCTTCGGGATGCCGCTGCCTCCCTGGCGCCGTCTGGGCGCCGAATCCGCGGCATTCATCGTGCTAGGCTTCGCGGGACGTCAGCTGTACCGCCGGTTGCGGCCGGCGTTCGCCGACCTTCTCTGACCCGAATGCCAGCTCGCCCGCCGGCCGAAGGCCGCCAGGTTCCATGCGTCAATCAGGAGATTCAGGTGAAACCACTCGTTTCCAGTCTCGCGGCCGCCGCTCTCTTCATCGCGACCGGCTGCTCCTCGTCCCAGTCCGCGGGCCCGGCCTCTTCCGCGACGCCGCCTGCCCCCGCGGCCGCTGATTCGAAGGCCGCGGCCATCGAAAAGCTCATGAGTAAGCACCAGCCGGCGGAGGTGCCGGATGACGGCGCCGCGGTCGAGGCAGGGGCGACCATTGTGACGGACCCCGAGTCCGGAGCGAAGCTCATGCGTATCCCGAAGCGTGCGCCGAACTATGCGAAGAACGGCCGACTCTACAGCTCGATCGTTCCGTTCGATGCCGGGTTGATCCTCCGCGAGGACGCGGAGGCGTGGTACATCGCGGCGCCGCCTCCGATGAAGATCAGGTCGGCCGCCGCCTCGGCGCCCGAAGACCTCCCTGCCATCTATGAAATGCCCGCCGGGGAAGCCGAGACGGTGACGCCCGCGGTCTCCGCGGACACGTTCAGGTTCGAGGAGATCTCGACCGGGCTGCCTCGTTCCGGGATGTGGCGCGACAACTTCACCCTCGCGGACGTGCTCGGGCTGGGACGGCCGCAGATCATCGCCCCGCCGCCTCGTCTCACCGCGGGGTTCCTCCGCATCTACCAGATGGACCGCACCGAAGCCGGGGGCTGGCGCTGGAAGGCGGCGAAGGTCGAGTGGGAGAACCCCGGCCAGATCGCGGCCGCTTACGGCGCGACATCGGTCGCCGATTTCGACGGCGACGGCCGCCTCGACATCGCGTTCGCCGGCCACGGCGTCGGGCCCGCGATCGCCTTCAACAAGGGGGACGGGAAATTCGTGGTCGATCGCCCGCAGGGCCTGCCCCGCCAGATGTCTTCGAGGACCCTCGACGTGGGCGATGTGAACGGGGACGGCCGGCCGGACATCCTCGCGATCTCCGACGAGGGTGAGGACGGTGCGACCGACAGCAAGCCGCGCCAGGAAGGCGATTACCTGCGCGGATTCGACGCCCGGCTCTTCCTCAACGAGAAGGGGTACTTCCGCGAGGTGCACGCGGGCCTTGCGGGCGCGTGCTTCGCCTATACGATGGCCTTGGCCGTGCCGAAAGACGGGCGTCCCTTCTACACGTCGGGCTGCCGCTATTTCGGAAGCCGGGCGAACCTCTACGAGTTCGATCCCGTGAAGGAAGAGTTCTCTTATGTGGGCGGGAAGGTCCTCGAGCTCTTCGCCTATCAGACGGGTGCCGCGGTCGGAACCTACCGCGGAAGGCCGGCCGCGTATTCCTCCTACTTCAAGCGAACGCCCGCGGGCAGCTCGAAGAAGATCGACGGGCAGGGGGTTACGATCTACTACCGTGAAGCGGACGGCACCTGGAAGGCGAAGCGCATCGTGAAGACGCTCCAGTACGACAAGGAATCCCAGGCGATCGCGGTGGCCGACCTCAATGGAGACGGCCTCGACGACGTGGTCTGGGGCGACGAAACCACCAAACGCCTGCGCGTCTTCTTCCAGACGCCGGCGGGCGAGTTCGAAGAGCTCGCGGCCAGCCGCGAGCCGTCGTTCGAGAATCACCCGACGTCCATCCGCATTGCGGACGTCGACGGCGACGGCAAGCCCGACGTCGTCATGATGTACACCTACTTCACGCCCGACGAGACCAAGCTGGGGGGCTTCCGCGTGTTCCGGGGGCTCGCGAAGTGAGCCTGTGAGGTGGACGCGGGACCCGACACCTCCGTATACCGATATGACGCCAACTCATAATTTTCTGGAAAGCCCTTGACATCGAGGAATTTTGTTCCTATCGTTTGCTCAATGTCCGGGAAGGTATCGTGATCTTCAGCCCATTCACTCGCCCTCAGGGCATGACATCTCGATTTCAAATTAATTTCGGGAGGTGATTCAATATCGCGCGCGGCAGGAGCCGAATGTCCCTTTCGAAAAAACTCTGCAATGGCACTCACTCGGATCTAACTGAACGATCGCAATTCTCGGTAGGAGTAAAAATGAAAAAGTTTTCCGTCCTCATCGCCTTGGTGTTGCTCGCGGTAGCGGGCACGGGCTATGCGGTCACCTGCGCGTATGACAACGTGCCGGCGGCGACGCTGCTCGTCCCGTACTGGAAGGTCTCGATGAACGGCGTGAACCCCACGCTTCCGTCGGTGCCCCAGACCGACACGCTCGTGGGGATCGTCAACGTCTCGACGCCGGGCGTCATCGCGCACGTCACGGTGTGGAACAAGTACTCGAGGGCCGTCCTCGACTTCAACGTTCCGCTCACCGGCAAGGACGTCGCGTACTTCAGGATGAGCCAGATCCTCAATGGCAACCTGAACGTGAACGGAAGCCAGCAGACAATTCCGGCCATCTCGCCCGACCCGTGCGGCATCGACCTCTCGGTCCCCGCCTCGCCCGTCTACGCGCCGAGTCTCGGCTTTGGCTCGAACCAGTTCATCCGCTTCTCGAACCCTGAGGCTAACCAAGCGGCCAGCCGCACGGGTGACGCCTGGGCGTCCATCTCGCAGTACGCGAATCCGGCGTACCCTGGCTTCTCGGCGAGGGTGTGGGACTCGCTGGACGAGTCCGGCGACATCACGTTCTCTGACGGAACGACGAATGTCATCGACAGTGACAACCCGGCCTGCGTCAAGCCATCCTCGAGCTCCGACGGAGTATTTTCGGGCAACTTCTCGGGCTACCTGACGATCGACGTCGTCAACTTCTGCACGAACTTCTTCCCGTCCGACCCGCAGACCTACACGTACGACGCGATCGCGACGGCGGGCTGGGGTCCGACGTACACGCCGAACGTCCTCATCGGCGACGTGTTCTTCATCGACAACGCGGCGACCGCCGGCAACATCTCGGGTGACCCGGCCGTTCCGCTCGAGTTCGACTCGCGCCTCATCAGCAACACGGGCGTGAAGACGTTCTACGGCAAATACGTGAACGCGGTGCCGGTTTCGGGCGCCCTCTCGTGCAATGGTGGGCCAAGCGAGTGGAACGGGACACCATGCCCCTTCTATAACAACACCGCCCTGGGCGCTCCGTTCCTGTTCGCGGGCGACGGCCGCGAGCCGCTCGGCGACCGCTACGGCTTCCGCTACTTCTCGAACTCGGTCAGCCAGCTCCAGACCTGGATCACCGTTTGGCGGTCCGACCATTACGCGGACGGCACCAACGACCTTTGCGGGTGGCTGAACGCGACGGCGGCCAACAAGCTCCTTACCGGCTTCAACGACCCCAACCACCAGCTCAACGCGTTCGTGTACGACGACGACGAGAAATCGTACCAGTCGTCGGGCTGCGGCGGCCCCTCGGGCTGCCAGCCCGGTCCCCCGTCGGTGCTGTACGCCTACCTCGAGACGCAGCGCATCAACCTTTCGGCCGGCGCCCTGGCGTTCAACCCCGCGGGTTACGTCGGTGGCTGGGCTGACGTCCAGTTCCGTGCCAAGGGGACTGATCCCACCTCGGCAGCTCTCCTCTACAACCAGGCATGGGTCGGCGTTGAGCACACGTCCCCCGGTGCGTTCGTCAGCGTCGGCTACTCCGCCGCGAACCTGAACAACCAGTTCAACTGCATCCCGGTGACCACTCCGTTCGCGGAAGTGGGCAACAGGCCGTAGCGTAACTTCCGGTAACTCTTTGGAAAGGCGGGTGGTTTCGGCCACCCGCCTTTTTCTTTTTTCCGGAAAGGTCCTCCGGCCGTCAGTCACTACGCAGCAGGGCTTGGCGTGTACGGTGCCAGATGGTTTTCGCGAGCCTTGATTCGGAGCGTAAGCTCAAGCTGGTCAACGTCAAAACCCACCCCTCGGGGTTCCAGATCGGGAAGTAGGGAACACATGAAACACCTGACGGCTCAGAAGGCGAGGCCGCGACAGAGGCCGCTCTTTGCCATTGCCCTCGCCGCGCTCTGTCTTGGGGCGCTGCGGCCTTGGCCGGCCGCGGGTCAGTGCACGCTTCCGGGAGGTCCGACGAGCATCTCGCAGTTCGTGCCGTATCCGCCCGGCGCGCCGCAACCCCTCTCGATCACGATCGGCGGGTTCTTTCCGTACCAGCCGCCCGGCTCGGGTCCGCGGCTCCTCGTGGCCGAACCCTTCGGGTACCAGGTCCTCGACGTCACGAACAGGAGTAACCCGCAGTCGCTCGGTTTCGAGGACTACCGGGTCTCGCCGATCTATCCGGGG
>OCTA010001753.1_pt1 | contig 19856 bp, 15 predicted proteins | sample 1538991 | NCBI WGS metagenome assembly OCTA01 (sample SAMEA3539302, study PRJEB22396) | soil metagenome | biome: tundra; feature: field; material: soil | place: USA | collected 2010-05 | depth 0.15 m | reverse complement strand
GAGGGGAAGGCGCGCCGGGCGTCCGTCGGCTCGAACTGGGTGACGGCGTAGTTGCGGCGGCCGGTCTTGGAGAGATAGAAGCCGCGAAGTTCGTTATTGAGGATGCCGGTGTAGGTGATGGAGAGGGTTGCTTTGCCGGCATACAGCTTGTCGGGGACGGTGAAGGTGGCTTGCTCCTTGCCTTTGTCCAGGGAGACGGTGGCCGTCTGCTGCTTGCCGTTGGCGGTCACGGAAACGCTCTGAAAGGCGATCTCGGCAGAGTTGAGTGTGATTGCGCTGACCGGCTCGGCGAGGGTGACGTCGATGGTCTCGATGCCGGAGAAAGTCGCGGCTTTGAGGTCGGGCGTAAGGGTGAGCGTGTAGTGCTCGGGGCGGACGGTATCGGGGAGGCGCTGGGCGTTTGCGGGGCGGGCGGGGGCCAGGATGAGGCAAAAAAGCGTGGTGGCGGACGCTAGAGCGGCGCGAAACGATGGGGCTAAAGAGCGAATTTTCATGCAATCCTCATGGGGCTAAGCGGAGTATTCAAATTATCGACGAGACGACCACCGTTGAGAAACGGAATTTTACGCACGCCATGGCTTGACTACTGGATCGGGGATCTGCGGATCAATAGTTTTCGAAGACTTCCCCATGGGTGCCAGTCCGCTCCACTTTGGCCCGAGGAGGCATCTGCGGCCCTTTCTATTCAGGCGCGGGCAAAACCCATCTTTCCGAGTACGTTCTTCTCGTTACCGGTTTTTCCCGCTTGAATGAACTTCATTCGATTGCCCAGCGGAGTGCGCGGGGTTGCTACAATCGGGGTTGGAGCTTCAATTTCCCCGCAAATGAAGCCCGCTTTTTTGAGGAGTGAAGGGAATGGAACTGGCAGTGCCTAGCGCTGGCGCGTTCGGGACGGCTGTCGCCTCCGGCGGCCTGAGCCCTCAACAGATGGTCCAAATCTACCGGCTGATGTTTCTGTCGCGCTGCGTGGACGACCGTGAAATCCTGCTCAAGCGGCAACAGAAGATCTACTTCCAGATTTCGGCGGCTGGCCACGAGGCGCTACAGGTGGGCGCGGCATTGGCGCTGCGTCCGGGCTACGACTGGTTTTTCCCCTACTATCGCGACCGGGCACTGTGCCTTGCGCTGGGCGTGACGCCCGACGAGATGATGCTGCAGGCCGTGGGCGCGGCCACCGATCCGGCCAGCGGCGGGCGGCAGATGCCGACCCACTGGAGCAGCCGCTCGCTGCATATCGTGAGCACCTCCTCCTGCACCACGACCCAATTGCTGCACGCCGTGGGCTGCGCCGAGGCTGGGCGGTACTTCAGCCGGCATCCCGAGGCAGCGGCTAAGCCAGAGACCGCCGGTGTTGCAGGCGACTATCGCGCCTTTCATGACGTGGAGTTTCATGGCGACGAGGTCGTGTTCACCTCGCTGGGCGAAGGTTCCACCTCCCAGGGCGAGTTCTGGGAGGCGCTCAACACCGCGTCGAATCAGAAGCTGCCGGTGATCTTTTGCGTCGAGGATAACGGCTACGCCATCAGCACCCCGGTCGAGGTCAATACGCCGGGCGGGAACATCTCGAAGCTGGTGGCCAACTTCCCCAACTTCCACTTTGCTGAGGTGGACGGCACCGATGCGGAGGCCTGCCTGCGGGCGTTTGAGGCTGCGGCGGCGCACTGCCGTGCGGGACTCGGACCTGCCTTTGTGCATGGCCACTGCGTGCGGCCTTACTCGCACTCGCTCTCCGACGACGACCGGCTCTACCGCTCGGCGGCCGAACGCGAAGCCGATGCCATGCGCGATCCGCTCGCCAAGATGCAGATGCGCCTCTTGCGGGAGGGAATTCTCACCGCGGACGAAATCAACACGTTAGAGTACCAACTGGACCGCGAGGCCGCCGAGGCCGCCGAGCGCGCCCTGGTTGCCCCGCTGCCCACCGTGGCGGGAATTACCGAGCACGTCTACTCCGAGGATCTGGACCCCACCAGTTCGGCGTTCGCTCAGGAGCGGGTGGAGGCGCCGGGCTCGGCTGGCGGAGGGAAGGCTGGCGGCGAGAAGGGAAGCGATCCACGCACCATGGCCGACCTGATCAACGCCTGCCTCCACGACGAGATGCGGCGCGATCCGCGCATCGTGGTTTATGGCGAGGACGTGGCCGACGTCAGCCGCGCCGAGGCGCTGGCCGAGGTCAAGGGCAAAGGCGGCGTTTTCAAGCTGACAGCGGGCCTGCAGAGAGAATTTGGATCGGAGCGGGTCTTCAACTCGCCGCTGGCCGAGGCCAATATCGTGGGCCGCGCCATCGGCTACGGCCTCCGCGGCATGAAGCCGGTGGTCGAGATCCAGTTCTTCGACTACATCTGGCCGGCCATGCACCAGATTCACAACGAACTCGCCGTCATGCGCTGGCGGTCAAACGGCACCTGGGCCTCGCCGATCGTGCTGCGCGCGCCCATCGGCGGCTATCTCACCGGCGGCTCCATCTACCACTCGCAGTCGGGCGAGAGCATCTTTACGCACATTCCAGGGCTGCGCGTGGTTTTTCCGTCCAACGCGCTTGACGCCAACGGGTTGCTGCGCACGGCCATCCGCTGCGACGATCCGGTGCTATTTCTGGAGCACAAGCGGCTCTACCGCGAAACCCATGACCGCGCGCCCTATCCGGGGCCGGAGTTTGCGATTCCGTTTGGGAAGGCCAAAATCGTCCGGCCCGGCACCGACATCACCCTGGTCACCTACGGCGCCATTGTGCCCAGGGCGTTGCAGGCCGCGCAACGGGCCCAGCGGCTGCATGGCATCGAGGTCGAGATCGTTGACCTGCGCACCCTGAACCCCTACGACTGGGAGGCGATCGCTACCTCGGTTCGCAAGACCAGCCGTGTGATCGTGGCTCACGAGGACATGCTCAGTTGGGGCTACGGCGCTGAGATCGCGGCGCGCATTGGCGATGAGCTTTTTGACGATCTCGACGCGCCGGTCCGGCGGGTCGGCTCCATGGATACCTTTGTGGCCTACCAGCCGGTGCTGGAGGAGGCAATCCTGCCCCAGCCGGAGAGCATTCTGAAGTCTATCGTGGATCTGAAAGCCTATTGATCCGGACTGCCGGTACTGGCCGCAGTTTCCGAGCAGCGCCAAAACCAGAAGCTACGCTGGTTTCGGGCCACAACGGCGTTTCAGGGGAGTAATCCGACCTGTCGGACTGAAAATGGATGATTCTGGGGTGTCGGGAGGTCGAAGACCTGGCCATGATGGTCTTTCGGTCTTCCCGATTCACGGCAAGTGTTGACTACAGAGTAATTGCCGATTACGCGAAAATCCAGGAAACCCATCGATCCTCATATTGCTGGCAATATCTTTGAGGGGGTACTTCGTTGTGCGCTCAAGAAAATGCATCGTTGCTCAAGTCTTTCGGCAAGAGGTTGGTGAGCAACCTCTCAAAATCGAATCTTTGAGTATTTGACGCACTGAGTTTACGACCGCTGGAATCTCGTGCCCTCTGGAGACTGGACCATGTCCGGCGACAACGAACTCGGGCTTGAGAAGCTCGATCCGTTCAAGGGAATTGAGCCAAAGTTGCCAATCTTCCTTTATCCCTGCGTCCAGATTGGGAAGATATTCGCGAATCAAACAGTCTCCTGTGAACAAGACACCGTCGTCTGGAACCCATACAGAGATATTTGTCGGTGTATGCCCAGGCGTCAGTAGGATATCTACGTTCAGGTCACCAAGATTGAAAGTGAGGTCGTCTTGAATCGGACAATTTGGCTGCGACAGACTGGTTCCATAGAAAAAGGCTTGTGCTTCGAAATGGGCACGGCGTGCGGGGTTAGCAATCGTGTCGTTGAACTCGACAATCTCTGCTTGAAATTCCTCGGGCGTTCGCATGATCCCGTTATGACCCCACACGTCAATCCCAAGCGCACGAAAATAACCGTTCCCGCCGATATGGTCGAAATGCTTTTCTGTGTTGATGACTCGCAGCTTGTTGGCCGGCCTCGCAATCGATGCATAGCCGTGAATTGTTTGAGCGGCCATCGTATTTCCGCCCGTGTCAACCACCAAAGTCATCTCATTGCCGACAATGAATCCAGAGTTGACGCACCAGGGTGACACATATCCAAGCCCCGTAACCGCGAAGCAATGATCGGAAATCTGCATACCGTCAATTATTACCGATTCCTCGTCGCCAGAGTCACCGCCTATCCGGACATTGGGCCTTGTTGGAGTGAGCGCGCCATCGCTACTGTCGAGGATTCGTAAAGGGCAGAAAACGGCTAAATATCAATCCAAGTGATTGATATTTTGTGGCTTAGGCATGTCAACGAAAGATCACTTCCCGAAAGTCGGCATCTCGCCCGTTTTTCCCGACGATTTGCCGTCTGTTCCCTGCGAGCGCGCGGCAAACCGGATACTGTACCGCTGCCGGATCGCCGTTCCGGGGCCAACGAATGCCCTAATGCGTTGGCGTCCCTCCTTCTGCTCCGTGGGATCGCGCCAGTCCGCTCTCTTTCCCGCACCCCGCCATGGGACAGCAATGCTGAGCGCCTGCCGACAAGGCCAGCCAGTATTGCCAACATGACGAAGGGCATCTGCAAGGTCCTGCAAGACATACTTGCGCAATTTGCTCTGTTCAAAATTGCTCACACGACACTGGCAGCTCTCAGCACAAATTCATCCAGAAGTAACACTTTTAGGCCATTCGCTGGTGAAATGGGTTGACTGACAGTAGATTTCTGATAACTTGACCTTACCGGCACTCCGGCGCTGCATCGAAACGAGTCAATCTGCAGAATGAGAGTGCTTGCTTTCATCCAGCAAGAGGCCGCTGTCCTGAATGCATATTTTGTCCTCGAAACGGTCTTGTGGAAATCCCCACCCGAGTGAGGAGGGCGAAGCCTCGCGAAAAAGCCGCTCCCAGACGCCCGCTTAGGCATCTTCAACCCCTCGCTCCTTGCTGAGAATAACCTCCCGAAGGCGCACAATTTAGAAGGTAGAGAAACATCTGGGTGCGAGCGTTCCGCCCGGCCAACCCGGCTTCCCCAAACCCGAGAGCCGCCCTGCAAAAAAGAAAGACAGCGTTTTTGACTGTGAAACTGTGAAACCGCACCTAACCCATTCAAACTAAACGGTCTTTTCGCCCAATCTCACAAGTACACAGTATGTGTGAAACTGTGAACTTTCCGCCCGGCTGCCTCCAGCGATCAGGCCCATTCGCCGCAAAAAGATCGATATCCATCAGAGAGTATTGCCGTGGAAATCGGCTCTCCACCCCAGCGACCAAGACCTGTCGCTGGGGACCCCGGCTCTCCACCCCAGCGACCAAGACCTGTCGCTGGGAACCCGGCTTGGACGATCCGGAACCATTGGAACCTGGCTCTTGGTTATAGCTGAGCTCGAGAGCCAAAGTTTGGCGATCACGCAGCAGAAGGAAAACCATGACAGGAATAGCGAATCCAGGACGTGGCGGCGCGGAGGAGCGCATTCTGCTCAGCGCCGCGGGGCTGTTTGCCAATTTTGGCTACAACGGCGTCAGCACGCGCGACATCGCTGCCGGGGCAGGCGTGAATGAGGTTACGATCTACCGCCATTATCCGCGCAAGCGCGACCTCTATCTCGCCGTGCTCGATGCGGAGCTGCAGCAGGTGAAGTTGCGCGGCGATCTGTTGGGCCGCCTTGCGGAAGCCACGGATGGGCGGACTGCGCTTGAGCGTGCGCTGGAGCTGATTGCCGCCACCCTGATACAGAAGCCCGAGCTTCTGCGCCTTATGCAATACAGCACGCTCGAGCTGGGTGAGGATATCGATCCGATGCTGCGCAAGCACCTGGGCCAGTTGGTCGAGGTGCTTGCCCACTATCTGGAGCCATGGGCCAGAAAAGGAGAGCTTCGCAATACAAATACCAAGGCCGTTGTTCTTGCCCTCATCGCAATCGTTGTGAACTATCGCTCCCTTCATCGGCTGTTCTTGAGCAGCGGTTCAGGCCAGGAAGCGATGTTCAAGGCTTACGCGGACTTTTGCAGCATTTCAAGCGATCGAGCCGCCTCGACAGGTAAACCTGACAATGAACCGGCGGCAAGACCTTGGATGGACTAGGCCAGGAGCCGCACCCCGAAGCCCTTGTCTATGGAGGAAGGGTGGATACGGCTTCCAACGATCCGGTGGATCGGGTTCGTGATTTACCATGAAGTTGTTCATCTCAAATTCACTTAGGGCATCGCGGTCTTCTCTGCATATACTTCACGTGATCGGTAGTCTCTCCCCAGCGGCTGGCGGTCCGCCCGAGGCAGTGCGCCAGCTTGTAGAAGCCTATATCGAAGTCGGCGACGGCATCGAGGTCGTTTGCCTGGACAATCCGGATGAGGCCTTCCTGGAAGGCATTGCTTGCCCCGTGCATGCGCTCGGTCAGTCTTTTCTGGGCAACTATGGATTCTCGCCGCGACTCTGGCGCTGGCTTGTTGAGAATGCCCATCGCTTCGACGGCATCGTGATGAACGGGATATGGACTTTTGCCGGTGTTGCCGTTCGTTTCGCGGCGCGCCGTGCTCAAATACCCTACGGGGTATTTACCCATGGCGCCCTTGATCCCTGGTTTAACCGAACGTATCCGCTCAAGCACCTCAAGAAGTTTGTTTACTGGCCCTTGCAGTATGCGGTCCTCCGTGATGCACAGGCGGTTTTCTTTACGACCGAAACGGAGCGAGATCTGGCCAAGACCAGCTTTCGTCCGAGCAAGTGGCACAGCGTGGTCGTTCCGTATGGGATCAACGACCCAGAGGAGCGCAGAAGAAATGCCGAGGAGCGGAAGGCAGATGGTGAGGAGCGCAGAAAGGCGCGCAGGGGAGCTCCCGCTGAGCAGATCGAGGCGTTTTACCGCAGGTTGCCGAAACTTCGCGGTCGCCGTTATCTGTTGTTCCTTGGCCGGATCCAGGAGAAGAAGGGCTGCGACCTCCTCCTCATGGCATTTGCGAAGACAGCGGTCTCGGTTCCGGAAGCGGACCTGGTAATAGCCGGTCCGGATCAGGCGGGAATGCAGGCAAAGCTGCAACGGCTGGCCGAAAAGCTGGGAATTGCCGGCAGAGTGCATTGGCCTGGCCTCGTTGGCGGCGATATCAAATGGGGTGCGCTGCGGGCCTCCGACGCCTTCGTCCTGCCGTCTCACCAGGAGAACTTTGGCATAGCGGTGATTGAATCTCTCGCCGTCGGACAACCAGTGCTCATCAGCAATCAGGTGAACATCTGGGCGGATATCGAGGCAGACGGCGTGGGCCTGGTGGATGAAGATACGCTCGAAGGCACGGAGCGCCTGCTGCGCCGCTGGTTCGTTCTGCCAACGGCGGAACGCGACGCCATGGCCTTCCGCGCGCGGGCCTGTTTTATCAGGCGGTTCTCCATGAGCCGGGCGGCGGTGGCCATCAACCGGATATTCCGTTTCTCAGAGCAGGGGACAGAGACGCAGTAGAGCACCGGTGACCCTCATGCGCCGTGCCGGAGACGATCTCCCCGGTTGGATGTCGGGTGGCCGCGTCTCCCGCTGTGGGGACTGGCTACTTGGAAAGATACTTGTCCGGCTTGCTCTGAATCGCCGTTCCGCCCGGCCGGCTTGAGCGGGTCCAACCTATTGTGCTTCAATCCAGAGTCAGGCGGTCGGCTGGAAGTCAGGGATTAGTTTTGGCCGTCTTTGTATGCAAGCATTCGCTTGCGCAAAGGACGGCGGATGAGGGAGCTGAATTGCTCAGGCAGCGCCAGTGGACGATCGCGGCAAAGTCACAATCGCGGGATACCCCCATCCCAATGGATTCCCAAAGTAATCAGCTTCCGGGGGAGCCGGAGGCTCGACCATCGCCGACACCTCCAAGAGGCCTTAATCGCAATTGTTTGAAACTACAAAGGAAGCCAAGCACGGTATCGCACCTACCCCCGAGAGCTATCGAACTTGCAGTCTTTTCCCTTCGGGAATCAGGGATATCTTGTTTGCATCGCAAGTTGACTACCCGGCGATCGCTGGTATAGATTAGGAAGAACTCCACCCTGTTGGTGCGGGATCGCAGTAAGGACAAAATGCGTGAAAGCGCATGCTTTCGTGTGAGGCACATGCAATGCTGTTCCAGTGCGCGTTTTCCGTTCGGTTGGGAGCCTGGAAGCGTAGACTCTATCTGTGCTGTCGAAGACCTTACCCAAGTGAGGAAAGCGAAGCTTTGCCCAAAATGAAAATCCACGATGCGCTCTTGACCGGGGATGTAGCCGCTCATTAACATCGGTACAAGCTGAAATCGGCCATTTTTCGATAGATCCAGATGGGTCTGCCGGTGTTGTAATTTGGCGGCGAACGGGTCTTGGATACTTGATGGCTGGATGCCAGACTGGGGAAGGTTCCGAACCTAGGGCTGAGTCCTATACTGGGATGGGCGGCAAGAACGAGTCTGAAAAAGGGAATTCGTCCAACCTGGGAATCTTTCCGGTAGCGAGTGCCCGCGATGGGCCAATAGACGAGCTACTGGCCGCTAAACCGGCAATCTAGTCCGGCAATGAGGCGAGCCGTGCGGCGGCAATGCGAAGTGGTAGTCATGGGGGACTGTTCGTTGAGGCTGCTCCAAGTCGTGCTGTGTTCTTCGCGTCCTTCCCGGCATCGCGGCTCAGGTGCTCTAGATCGTCGATCAGCCGAATCGAGGCGGAGTGTTGTACGTGAAGCTCGTCTTTCATTGCTGCAATTTCGCTGTCCTTTCCTATCCCCTCAACATTCCATAGCCCCTCCCCCGCGTAGGCGCATTGCGGAGGGTCAATTCCGTCCGGTCCGCAGCATATGCGTCGGTTGGCGCAGCGATGACAATAAGAACCGGTTGCAAGCAAGTTCAGGAGTGTAAATGTCCCTTGATCCCCAGCCCGAGTCGCAAACCGGCCAGATAGCTCGTACCCGGGCGATGATCGTTCCGTCCGAAGACCGGCTCTCCCTGATGGATGTGTGGCGCGTCCTGATGAAACGGAGTTTCATCATCCTGACGGTGACGGCCGTATTCCTGGCCGTGGCCGCTCTATATGCGTTCCGGACCAAGCCGGTCTATGAGAGCGTTTCGCGCATTGAAATCAAACCGAACACTACGCCCAACGTTGGGTTGCAGAGTTTGACCGATGAAGAGGGGCGCGGCGGGGAATCCGGCGGCGCCTTGCAGACGGAGATACTTGTTCTGCAGAGCAACTCGGTGATGCTTCAAACGGCGCAGAGCCTGGATCTCATCGGCAGGGTGCGTGCTGCCGAACCTAAAGGGGCCAGCGGGTCCGCGTCTTCAGTTGAGATGACGCCAGGGGAGCGTCTTACCCTGATCGGGCTGATCAGGGGCGGATTGCATGTTCAAGTCGTACCGTCTACGCAGATGGTCGACATTCGCTACCGCAGCAACGATCCGAAGCTGGCGACCGAAGTGGTGAACAAGCTGGTGGATACGTATATCGATGAGGATCTCCGGTCGAAATTCGATCGTACGATGCACGTGTCGATCTGGCTTCAGAAGCAGCTCGAGGGACTCAAGCAATCGGCGGAGGACGCGCAACGCCAGCTTGCGGGCTATCAGAAGGAGCACAACATCGTAGGTACGGACGAGACCTCGAATCTTACGATGAAAAATCTGGGGCAGACCAGCTCAGACCTGGAGATCGCCGAGGCAGGCCGAATCACGAAGGAAGCGCGGATGCGCGAGTTTGAATCTCATGATCCGGATCTGGTGGCGCTGATGGGCGACGATGTTGAGCTGGGAGTTCTCCGCAGCCAGCTCGGCAGCCTGCAAACGCAGCGCGGGGAACTCGCTTCAAAATTTGGCGAACATCATCCCAAGATGCAGGAGCTCCAGGCGCAGATCGACAAGGTTCAGGCCAGGATCAATAGCGAAGTTGTTCTTGCGAGGCGCCAGGTGAGCAATGAATACGCCGGCTCGCTTCGCTTGGAAGGGATGCTGCACAAGCGCCTGGACGCGCAAAAGGAAGACGCCTACCGCCTGAATGAAGATGAGGCTCAATTTGCAATTCTCCGCCACGAAGCATTGCTGAATCGCGATCTCTACGATGCTTTGCAGATGAGGCTGAAGGAAGCTAGCGTGACGGCAGGCCTGTCGGCGACGAACATCACGGTTGTGGATCGGGCCAGTATTCCTGTTTTTCCCGTGGCGCCGAGGAAATCGCTGAGTCTGATGCTAGGGCTGATTGGCGGGCTGCTTTGCGGTACCGTGGTTGCCTTCATGATCGAATCGATCGACGACACGCTTCAGACGTCGGAAGAGGTGGAAAGCGTGTCGATGCTGGCATCGCTGGCGACCATTCCTCACATATTGACGGAGGCGGGAAAGCGCAAACGCAAAGGGCCAGAAGAACTCGCGCCCACCGGTCCCCACATGCAGCAGCTCGTCACGCTGTACAGTCCTAAATCTCATGCGGCCGAGGCCTATCGCGGGCTGCGCAGTTCTCTGTTGCTCTCTTCTATCGACAGACCGCCGCGCGTTATCGTCGTGACCAGCGCATTTCCAGGGGAGGGGAAGACGACCACCACCGTCAACACCGCGATCGCATTCGCACAGCGGGGCGAGCGCGTGCTGCTGGTGGACGCGGACCTTCGTCGCGGAAGCCTTGACCGGGTGTTCAACCTGGACGACAAGAGTTTCGGTTTGTCCACGGTGCTCACGCAGCCGGCAGCCCACAGGGAACTGGCGAGTCCATTGCCTGAACTGCCGATGCTGCGGGTGTTGCCGACCGGTCCCCGGCCTCCCAATCCAGCCGAGATGCTCTCTTCAAATCGGATGGAAGAGCAGTTGCGGCAGTGGGCACTGGAGTTTGACCGGGTGGTCATAGACACTGCCCCGGTGCTTGCGGTGAGCGACACACAGGCGATGGCGGCACTTGCCGATACGGTCATCCTTGTGGCCCGCGCGGGCATGACTCGCAAGCGCGCATTGATCCGCGCGCGCGATTTGCTGTGGCGGATCAATGCGCCTATCGCCGGGGTAGTCGTGAACGATGTGGACATGCGGCTTGAGAACTTCTACACCTATCGCTATGGCATGTACGGCTACAACTACGGGTATGGATACCGAAATCCGCGTGCCGACTCGGATATCGCCTACGGACATGAGGATGAGGAAAAAGGTGAGTAATATGGCGAAGACAATCGCGTTCGCGGCGGCCATAACGGCATTTTTTTTGGTGCAGGCAAGTGCCGGCCCTGCCCAGCAATCCGGCAATCCGATGCAGGGTTCGGCGGCGCCACTCAGGATTGGTTCAGGCGATCTGATTGACATCATTGTGTTCGACAGCCCGGATCTGTCGGGCCACTTTCGGGTCGATGAGAAGGGAGACATCGTCGTTCCGTTGCTTGGCCCGGTGCATGTGGAGGGTGAAACCGCAGAAGAGGCAGGGACAACTGTCGAGCAGCGCTACGTGGATGCCGATATTCTGAAGCCGACCAGAGCACACGCCACCGTTTTCATCGCGCAGTACGCGACGCAGGGAATCCTGGTCACCGGAGAGGTGAAATCCGGCGGATTATTTCCCGCCCTGGGCGTTCGCATGTTCAATGACGTGATGATTGCAGCCGGCGGTGTGACCCCGACTGCATCCTCGAAAGTGGTGATCACCCGCAGAGGCGACCCGGACCATCCGATCACGGTCGACTACAACCCCGCGGCTCTCACTCCGGTTGTACCGCGAGTTCAACTATTTCCAGGCGATACGATTACGGTTCCCAGAGCCGGCATCATTTATGTGCTTGGCAACGTCAATCGTTCTGGAGGGTACGTTCTCGATGGCCGCCGAACCCTTTCAGTGGAGACAGCGATGGCGCTGGCCGGGGGCGGCGGTCATGCCGCTGCCATGAACAACGTACACCTTGTGCGTACCCTTGAGGGTGGCCGGAAGGAAGACATTATCGTTGCTGTGAAGCGGATCTATCAAGGTAAAGCGCCGGATGTGGCCCTGAAAGACGGAGATATCCTGTACGTTCCCACGAGCAATGTCAAGCTTGTGACCGAACAGGCGATAAACTCCGCCCTTGGTATCGGCACCAGCGCCGTGATCTATAAGACCGCATACTAGTGAGTACGCCGGGGGCCTCGCCATGGGGAAGATCGAGGAGAAGAAAGCCGGCCGGGGCGCGGCCCGACCTGGCGGCAACCGCTGCCGCCGTGAACACGCCTATTTTGCAGGCAATTCAGCCATCCGGCTCCGAAGCCGAGTTGAAATAATTTTGCAAACACTTGATTCTATTTTACTTCTAACCGAAAAGCAGTGACCTGTATTCATGGGGTCTTGGGGACCGAAACGCTCCTAAGGAGGCATGCTCCCTGCGGACAAGACCCCAAAATGACAGGTAAATTCATTTGAGGATCGACTATGCAACAGTTTGTGCGGCATTTCATTATCCCCCTTGCACGAAAGAGAGGTTGGAAGAGTTTTTGCGAGATTGGAGCCAGCACTGGTCTTAGCACGGATGAACTTCTGAAGCTGCCAATTACCTCGTATACGATCATTGACCCCTGCTTCGACGCAGATCTTTCGCTCAAGTACGCCGGCGACGCACGGGTGACGGTCCAAAAAAGCAACAGCCTCGATGCGCTCCCGAATCTTGCCGGCACGTACGACTGTATCCTTATCGACGGAGATCACAATTGGTATACAGTAATCAATGAATTGCGCCTGATCCAGCAGCGGGGCCTGCTGCGTCCGGGAGGAATGATCTTCTTCCATGACGTCGAATGGCCCTACGGGCGACGAGATTTGTATTACCAGCCAGATACCATTCCGACCGAATACAGACAGGAATACGAGCACAAAGGAATCGTTCGAGGAAGAAGCCAACTAGCGGACCATGGAGGCGCGGCCCGGCATCTCTGCAACGCTGTTCGCGAAGGCGGATCGAGGAATGGAGTGCTAACGGCAGTCGAGGATTTTGTTGCGGAACACGCCTCGGAGTACAACTTCTGCCGAGTCAGGCTCCAGTTTGGATTGGGCATCCTGCAATACCGACGCAAGCGGCTATCCGAAGATCTTTCTTTCTTCCTACTTCGAATCAAGGCAGGCATGTACAGCCTCTACGGGCCTCTGCACAGACTGAAAAAGTTGACCTTAAAGGAGTTTCCCCGGGACTTAGAGTACCCTTTACGCTGGACGGCGGCCGGAAGGAAGATATCATCCTCAGCGTCAAGAAAATCTGGAACTCCAAGGCTCCAGACGTCGCCATGAAGGACGGAGATATTCTGTACGTTCCCACGAGCAATGGCAAGCTTGTCACAGAACAGGCGATAAACTCCGCTGGTGGCCTCGACACCAGCATTGCGCTCTATCGGACCGCATACTAGTGAACGCCTCGGGCGTGCGTTTGTCTCAGAACATTTAAGACCACCACGACCTGCCAGCCTGATTTCGACTGATTGGGGTGAGGCAATACGGAGGATATTCCCGTGATTCCAGGCAGCGATCCTTCCATGTATCAGCGACCGCTTTCAGTTGGCGTTCTGGTGCTGAACTATAACACCTGGGATCTTGCGCTCCGAGCACTCAACGCCGCCATCGCCATCGAGTCCGACAGGATAGCGGAATACGTTCTGTTCGACGATGGATCCCAGGTTCCCCCGCCTGATGAAATAGACCCGCGGGTTCGTTTAATTCGCGGCGATTTAAATCGCGGATTCTCCAGTGCTTTAGTGGTGGCGTTCGCTAGCATGAAGAGCGATATTGTTGTGCTCTTCGATTCCGATGCGTATCCGCTAACGGAATTCTCCGTCCGAGTTCGAGAGCGTTTTGAGCAGGATGAACGCCTGGGACAATTGGGTTTCATGGCGCAGGACGAGACCGGTTTGCAGACCGAGTCATACCTCAGCGAGCCTAATCAGTGGAGCCTGATTCTCGGACAAGCGATTTTTGCGCGACTTCCGCGGAGAGCGCCTCGGTCCTCCAATCTTTATGTGATTACAGGTTGTATGGCAACACGGATGGAGTCCTACATCCAGGTGGGTGGCGTTGACGAGAAGCTCGGCTTCGTGGATGTCGACGCGGACTACAGTATGAGGCTACGCGGGTGCGGGTGGAAAGTGGCAACGGACACCTCGATCAAAGTCTTCCATGTTGGAGGAGGGACGCCCTTGCTTCAGAGGCATCGAGTACTTCATTTCTACAAGAGCCGATGGTATCTTCTTCGCAAGCATGGGCTTATATGGAATGCAGGCTTGGCGCGCGCTCTTATTCTAGCGAGACTTCTGCTTGAGAAAAGCGTTTTGCGGGTTTTCGGCGCGTACTTATTCAAGAACCCGGAAGTCCTGGAAGACAAGATATTAGGGCGCCAAGCGTTGATCTCCTATTGCCGTGATAACTATCGATAGGCAGATCGTTTTTATCCCGCACGACTACGGCTTCCCCGGAGACGGTTTCAGCCGCTGGACTCCGAACTGAAGCTCTGTTTGCTTCTCCTGCCGCGTTCTGGAGTTCATTGCAGGCGGATGCACTTCCAACTTGCGACGCAATTGCATTTTCAGCAGCAGGCAGGATAGGGACAGACCCAATGCAGGATCAGGAAAGTGGCAGCCTGGAACGGCGGGACAGCGCCGCCGATCCGGTCAGGCTTGTCGGAGTTGAATTCAGCAGCAATCTAAAGGACTATGTGCCGATAGAACCTGCCATTGATCCGGCGTCAAATGCTTCATTGTCGAATCAGATTCGTGCGCCGCGACGCTTCTACCCGCAACTCGACGGGTTACGGGCAGTTGCCGTCTTCTTCGTCCTTTTGAATCACATGGGCGATTTGAACCTTCCGGCCCCTTTGGCATACATGTCTTCACTTGGCTGGATCGGCGTAGACGCATTCTTCGTTCTCTCCGGGTTTCTCATTACCACGATCCTGCTGACGTGCAGGCCGGAGCCGCGAGCATTCGGCCTGTTTGTACTGCGCCGGACCTTGCGAACCTGGCCACTTTACTTTGCAGTCCTCCTTGCTGCATTCGCAACCATTCGGCTTGATGTCGCTGGAACGCAAATCAATTGGCTCCAGCATGTGTTTTTCCTCCAGAACTATTCTGCTCAGTTCGTCGCGCGATCCTTGGGTCCGACATGGTCCCTGTGTATCGAGGAGCACTTCTATATAGTGTGGCCGCTCTTTGTCTTCCTGCTCCCACGACGCGTGCTTGTCTGGGTGCTGCCTTCAATCTTTGTAGCCCTTCCGGCTCTCCGCTTTTGGGGACTCCATCACGCTTTTACCTACAAACAGCTGTATACGGAAACACAGTTTCACCTGGACGGCCTGACTGCGGGCAGTTTTGTTGCCCTGCTTGTCTGCTGGTATTCAATTCGGCCACGAACGATTCTGTGGACCGGATACGCCTGCCTGATCGCGGGAATCGGAACATCTCTCCTGGGTTTTTGGCGCAGTTGGAACGTCCTAGGCGGTCAAAACGTCGTGTTCGGCTTTACGTCGCTGGCTGTCACTTTCGCAGGCTTGCTTCTTTTCCTTCTCGTTGGTGAAAAATCAGTTCTCGGCAGAATCTTCAGTCTCGGGCCTGTGCGATACATCGGCAAGATCAGTTATGGAATCTATCTTCTTCACGACGGAATAATCTCGCTCTTAGGGCGCCTGGTCAAGCACGGTTTTTGGGGAGCGATTGCAGAGTCCTGGATATTTGCAATTCCCCTTCGTATAGGCATAACAATCTGCATTGCTGCTCTTTCGTACCGGTTTTTTGAGTCGCCGATACTTCGGATCAAAGACCGCCTGAGGTGATGGCGACCTATATGATCCGCCACCGGGCAGTCGAATGCGCTTCCCACTTATCGCGTGATGATCTTCAGCCGCAGGCAGGAAAGGGACAGGCACGATGAACGATGAGCGAAATGACCTCGCTGAACAGCGGTATGGCGTCATCGATCCGGTCAGGCTTGTCGCGGTCGTGAATTCCTTCAACAGGCAAGCCCTGCTTGAGGCTTCGTTGTCCTCTCTGACCTCTGTATTGAGGCAACTTCCGTTTGGCACTGCGATCGTAGTGTTTGACGCGGGATCGACCGATGGCAGCGTCGAGTGGCTGAGAGAGTATCAATCTTCCTCTACGGCCCTCGAAGTTTGCATTTTAGCCCCGGCTCCCGGCGAAGACACTTCTTTCGCCGCCGGCGTGAACGCAGGCTGTCGTCATGCCATCCGCAGGTACCCGGAGTTGCAATGGTTGTTTCTGTTCGAGACGGACAACAGCATTGCAGGAAGCGAGCCGATCGCTTTGGCCGCGAGGCTGCTGAATTCCCATACTCAGGTCGGCGCAGCGGGGTTCACCGTGACACGGCTTTCAGGCGAGCCAACGGGTTTCGGCTGTTCGTTTCCCACGGCTGCGCAGTTTCTCATGGGCCAGCAGTTGGCCGCAATGCTCCGCCTCGACCGGCCGCGCATGAGCGTAGAGCCACTCTTCGACGGCTATCGTTGGGGAACATGCGATGTGGTTTTTACCAGCCCCCTGCTCATCAAGCGAACCGCCTGGGAAGAGACCAACGGAATGGATGCCGCGATGTTTCCTTTCGCGGACTGCGATCTGGACTGGTGCCGGCGAGCACAGCATAAAGGCTGGAAGATGGCAGTCATTGAATTGAAGGGCGTTATCCACGACAACGAAGACCAGGCCTCGGCATGGTCCTCCAAGCGCGTACTGTCTTTTCATCGCGCTAGGCTTCGCCTTCTGCAAAGACACCTGCGGGCGCGGGCATACCTGTTGAAGCCGGGATTGCTGGCCCGTCACGTTCTGGAGTTCGTGGCTTTGGCTCTGGCCAGCCCGTTGCTCTCACATCCTGGCGGATCGCTCAGAAAACGATGGCTCCTCATCACTTCTGTGATGCAAGGCTACCGGGACTGAGCCGGAAACTGACTGACTCTTTTATCCCACAATTCTCGGAAGTTCTCATGCCCTCTGCTGATCGACTCCTAATTCAGGTTGTTCCCCAGCTAAAACCTGCGGCTTGCGGCGTCAGCGATCATGCCATATCGCTGGCGCAGGAGCTCGAAGCCGGATTTGGGATAAACACTGCATTTGTCGTGTTGAATTCTGTCGAGCCTTGCGATTCCCCGTTTCCAAGGGTCTATTGCAAGCCGCCCCAGCTTGTTGAGGCCTGCATTTCCCTCAGCAACGGGCAACCGGGAGCGCTCCTCGTCCACTACAGCGGATATGGTTACTCGGCGGATGGAGCGCCGTTTCTCCTTGCCGAAGCGCTTCATCGCGTCAGAGAAAACGGGCAATTCCGCATTGGGGTTTACTTCCATGAGTTGTCGGCAACCGGAATGCCATGGACATCCGCCTTTTGGTACACGCATCGCCAGAGGCAAGTGGCTCGCAGGATTGCGAGGGAATGCGATCTGATTGCAACCAATCTCAGTTCTCATTTCGACTGGCTCGAACGCGAAGCCATCCAAGGCGCAGTTAACCCTATTCAGCGGCTGCCTGTGTTTTCCAATGTCGGGGAGAGCCTGGAGATTCCGCCCATGAGCGCCAGACGGCCGGCAATGGCGGTATTTGGTCTTCCGGGTACGCGGCAAAAATCGTATAAGGGTCTGTTCCTCCTGGGAAGCATGTTGAACGGCCTAGGCATCGAGGAGATTTTGGATATCGGCTCGGAATGCAATGCTCCCTCAAACCTGAGTGGAATCCCCGTGAGACGCGTTGGAGTCCTGGCTGCGGGTGATCTTGGAAGTCTTCTCTCGCAGTCGATGTTTGGGTTTGTGCCGTATTCCCGGTTTTCCTTGGCAAAGTCCGGAATCTTCGCGGGGCTTTGCGCGCACGGTACGATCCCTGTGCTTGCAGAATCTTTCCCGCAGGAGGTGGACGGACTGAGAGACGGAGTCCATCTGATCAGTCCGCGGACAGCGAAGGCCGCCCTGGCTGCCGGTCTGGAGTGCTGCTCCACAGCGGCCTGGAATTGGTATTCGGGGCATCGGCTGAAAGTCCATGCAGCAACTTACTCGCGATTGCTGGTTCAGCCGCCAACCGAGGCTGAATCGGAGATATGCGCGGCTTCCAGAGCCGTAGGGGTATAGGTTGGACATACGTCGTGTTGAGGAAGAGAAGCCGGCGATGGCGACCTCCCGCGGAGGTAAACCTGGGCACTGCGCAGGCAGTAAGAGCGAGAATAAGCCGGCAGTCCTGATGTCCCATCCGACGGGGAATCAGAACGTGCGGAATGCGCTTCGCAGCCTCGTCGAGCGAGATATGCTCGCCGAGTTCTGGACGACCGTTGCTTGGAACCCGCAGTCCAAATGGAATCGGGTGCTACCGCCCAGCCTGCGGGAGCAACTGGCTAGGCGCGCCTTTGCGGAGGCGCCCAGGGAGCGCGTGAAGTGTGTCCCATGGAGAGAAATGGTTCGATTGGGCGTCCGATCATCGCCGCTTGAGAGCCTTCTTTGCTCGGGCGAGCGTCCGTTCTCGGTCATCGGCATGTACCGCCGCTTCGATGGCAGGGTAGCGCAGCGACTTAGGGACATGAGCGTCGATGCCGTATACGCTTATGAAGGCGGCGCACTTCAAACGTTCCGTCAGGCAAGACAGCAAGGCGTTGTGACTTTGTACGACCTGCCAAGCGGCTATTGGTACTGGGAACGCGATCTTCTGCGCGAGGAAGAAGCGCGCAATCCAGAAATGGCGTCCGTGCTTCCGAAGTTGTCCGACTCGGAAGACCACATGCGAGAGAAGGACGAAGAGGTCGCTCTTGCCGACTTCATTATCGTTGCCAGCCAGCATGTGCGCCGAACATTGGCTGGCGTGGTCCCGGCGGATAAAATACTGGTTGTGCCGTATGGCGCGCCTCCGGTCCGCAGCAGGCCGGAGGGTCCAACTGGAGGTCGCCGTCCATTGCGGGTCTTGTTTGCGGGCGCTCTACATCAGCGAAAGGGGATCGGATACCTATTGAAGGCCGTTGAGATGCTCGGATCGGATGTGGAACTCACGATGATCGGGCAGCGCTTCGCCCCCAACGCTCTTGTCGACACCGCATGTAAACGATGGCGCTGGCTTGAGACCATTCCCCACGGCCAGGTTTTGGACGTAATGATGCAGTCGGACGTGCTTGTGCTTCCCTCGATCAGCGAAGCTTTCGGTCTGGTGGTTACGGAGGCGCTGGCGTGCGGTCTCCCTGTCATTGTTACCCCGAACGTGGGCTCCAGCGACTTGGTCTGCGATGGGCGGGAGGGCTTCGTGGTTCCGGTGTGTTCGGCCGAGGCCATTGCCGACCGCCTGAACGCGCTGAACCAGGATCGCGAGTTACTGGCTCATATGTCACACAACGCCCAGACGACTGCGGCAAGGCAGCCCTGGGAAATCTACCGTTCAACCTGGGCGGAAACTGTGAGAGTTGCATCATGGCAATGACAAGATCGGAACGCTCAACGAATATGAGTCCCCGGATGCCGTTGCTGAAGAAGCTTTTCTGGTTGTACTTCCTGCTGCTGATTTTTGAAGGAGCACTGCGCAAATGGGTGCTGCCGCAACTTTCAGCGCCGTTGCTGCTCGTTCGCGACCCGGTCGCAATCCTCATTATTTGGGAGGCCTATCGCACTCACAAGTGGCCGAGGCAATGGGCCTCTGTCGTTGGAATTCTTGCCGCCGGGCTGCTCGTTCTGTGTTTCATCCAGTTGGTCGCGGGCGACAATCCATGGTTTGTAGCAGTGTATGGGTTGCGTTCCTACCTGCTCCCATTTCCCGTTGCTTTCATCATGGGAGAAAATCTCGATTGGGAGGATCTGCGCAAGTTTGGGCGCTGCACACTTTGGCTTCTCTTGCCGTTGACGGTATTGGAGGTCGCGCAATATCGCGCTGGACTCGGTTCGATTCTGAACGTAGGCGCATCTCTGGGGGCCAGGCAACTCGATTATGCAGGCGGGCATGT